>JGI12210J13797_10168061_pt1 | contig 16467 bp, 12 predicted proteins | sample ElkSlonscriptome_3_FD_13797 | JGI IMG/M metagenome (IMG submission 13797)
AAAATAGATCAGCCGCTCATGGGGCATCAACTCATTGATGGCTGCCGCAACGGTGAGTCCACCAATACCGGAATCGAAAATGCCAATGGGTCGGGAGTCAGATTTCATTGCACAAAAAAAGGGATGTCTAAGATAACATCCCTTTTCGGTTTACTATTTTATTTGGCTTAAAGTCCTAATTGGACTTTCACTTTTGGAGTTACATCCTCGCCACCTGCAAAAAGNAAGGCTCCGCTGCTTGCGTCAAAGATGTAAGTGTATCCTTCGGCTTCACCTACTGCGACTGCTGCAGTTCTTACTTTTTCAAACATTTTGGCCATTAGCTCATTCTGCTTGGTTTCAATTTCAGTGTAAGCGGTTTGTTGAAATTCTTGAATTCTTTTTTGCAAATCCTGAATTTCTCCCGCTACACTCGCTTGCATAGCTTGAGACATGGTAGTATCATTTTCGAATTCAGTGACCTTACCTTGGTAAGTTTCAACCATCTTATTCAAGCGACCTTCCAGTTTTTGTTGCAATTCCTGAATGGTCTTTTCCGCAGCTGCTCTCTCGGGCAGGAGTGTCACGATTTCTTCAAAGTTCGCATGACCCATTTTTTGTGCTTGGGCATATGTCGCGGACCCAATAATCAATAATGCTGCAATGATTAATTTTTTCATCTCTGTGTTTTGATTTACTAAATGTCTGATTTGTGTGATTATCGACGGGGTGTTTGTCCGCCTTTCCTATCTGATGGCGTAGTCTCAGATGCGCCTCCGCTGTCCTGATCGCTACTGTCATCTTCGCGGTCGCTGGCGCTTACGCCAAGTCTGCTCAAAACGCGATCGCTCTTGTCGTAACGAGGATCGGCATAAAGGATATTTGATTGTCCTGCTTTGTCGAACATAACAGAAAATCCTCCACCGTCCGCCACTTGCTTTATGGCCTGGAAAACTTCCTCTTGAATGGGCTGAATCAATTCTTCTCTTCTTCTGAAAAGGTCACCATCGACTCCAAAACGTTGGCGCTGGAGGTTCTTGGCTTCTTCTTCCTGACGGATGATTTCGTCTTCTCTTTCTTTGCGCATGTCCTCCGTCAGTAGAACTTTTTCTGCCTGATAAGCTTTGTATAGCCGGTCGATGGCTTCGTAACGCTGCTCGATCTCTTTTTGCCATTGCTCCGAAATTCGATCCAATTCTTTTTGGGCATCTTGGTATGAATCAAGATTTTTCAAGATGTAATCGGTGTCGACATAGGCATATCTCTGGGCGGAAATAGTCAGACTCGAGAGAATGGCCACCGCTGTAAAGAAAAATGCTTTTGAAATTTGTTTCATGTCTTAATGATCAGGCCCTTAGGGGGCAGCGAATTTACAATATTTTTAGAGTTCTCCAAGATTCATGCCAATGGTAAAGTGAAACTGTCCCTGCGGCATTGCCGGTCGACCGGGCACGTCGTCAAACCTCCAACCGTAATCGAGTCCCATAAGGCCAAACATCGGAAGGAAAATTCGAACTCCGACTCCCGTTGATCGATAAACTCTGAAAGGGTCAAAATTCTCAATCCCGTCAAAGGTATTTCCTGCTTCCAAGAAACCAAGAGCAAAGATGGTCGCTGATGGATTTAGCGAGAGAGGATACCTCAATTCCAAGGTTTGTTTCATTACAATGTTCGCACCTTCCTGAGGGGAGAGACTCAAATCATCGTACCCCCTGAGGGCAATGATTTCGCGACCATCCAAAGCAAATCCGGTCAATGCTGCTCCTCCCAAATAGAACCGCTCGAATGGCGATATTCCTTTAGCACGGGTGTAGTAGCCTAAGAATCCGAATCCGGATCTCGTCATCAATACGAGTTTCGGCGCCAATTCAGTAAACCATTCTGCGGTGAGTTTCCACTTGTAATATTCAGCCCATTTATAGCGCGTTTGATCGGTTATGGGGCCAGCGTAATCTATACCATCCCAAAGTGAATAGGGGAGCGTGAATTTCGTATTGAATCGAATATTTGAGCCCCACCGTGGGAAGATCGGATCGAAAACGGAGTTTCTCGAAATATTAGCAATGAAGGAAAAGTTATTCGATGTTCCGTTTTGGAAGGCAAAAATACCAGTACCTCCGCCACTTCTGAAATTTCTAATATCGTAGTAGAGGTAACTCACGCCCAGCATCAATTGGAAGTAGTCATCGGGCCAGCCCAATCGCTTTCCCAAACTCACGTTTCCACCTGTGATGTAAAGGGATTGGCGTTCCGCCCCGTTCTCTTCCTGCTGCCTTGTCACACCGTTAGTCTGAACCGAGTGCTGAAAACCAACCGTAAATGCATTGGGCTTCTTTCCTCCGAGCCATGGCTCGGTAAAGGAAACATTGTATGATTGAAAGAAACGACCGTTTGATTGCGCGCGCAATGACAGGCGCTGACCATCTCCCGCAGGAAGTGGATTCCAAGCTCCTTTTTGGAATACCTTTCGCATGCTGAAGTTGGTGAGCGATACACCTAGTGTTCCCACTATTCTACCCGCACCCCAGCCACCGGAAAGCTCAATTTGGTCAGAGGGGCGCTCGGCCACGGTGTAGATGACATCCACCGTTCCATCTTGATCGTTCTGAACGGGATTGACGTTGAATGCTTCCGGGTCGAAATAGCCCAATTGAGACAATTCACGCTGAGTACGAATAATATCAGAACGACTAAACAGATCACCTGGCTTGGTTCTTATTTCTCGCCTGATTACGTGATCACTGGTCTTGGTATTCCCTTTTACCACTACTCGATTGATTCTATACTGTCGCCCCTCATAAATCCGCACTTCTACATCTATCGTATCGTTGGTCACGTTCTTCTCTACCGGAATGGCTTGAAAGGCGAGGTATCCGTCATCGAGGTAGAGTGAGCTTACATCTCCTCCGTTTGGATTCATGAAAAGACGGCCCTCAAACTTTTCTTGATCGTAGATTTCTCCTTTTTCAATGGCCAATATCCCGGCCAGCTTAGAAGAGCTGTACTTCGTATTTCCAACCCAAGTGATGTCACCGAAATAGAATTGATTTCCTTCTTTGATGTGAACATCTATATGGACTGTCCCATCGGGATTGCGGTAGACTGAGTCTCTCAGAATCTTCGCGTTTCGGTATCCTTCCTTATTGTAGGCATTGATAATATTCTTGAGGTCGCTTTTGTATTCGTCGCGAAGAAATTTTGACCTTTTAAAAAATCGAAAGAAGTTTTTTTCCTTCGTTTTCTTCATAGACCTCAAAAGTTTTCGCTCATTCAGTTTTTCAACTCCGATCAGATCGAGATTCCCGATTTTTATTTTTTCCTTTTTATCTACGGCAATAACAAGGTATTCGCTATTCGCAACGAGCGTATCAGGCACCTCGGAAATTTCTACTTTGGCATCGATGTACCCCTTTTCGCGGTAGTGATCCTTGATGATGTTTGAAGTGTTGGTGAGGAGATTTTCGTTTACGATGGTTCCTCGAATGAGGTTGATTTTATCGCGCAGTGTCTCCGCTTCACCTTTAGATATTCCGTCGAATTTAAATCGCGACAAGCGAGCCCGTTCGGTTAATTGGATGTTTAGGAATATCTCGCTTCCTCTGATTTCAGAGGCATTTATCGAGATGTTTTCAAACAGTCTTTGTTTCCAAAGATTTTTAATGGCTTTCGATATTTCCTCCCCCGGAATAGTGATAGTTTCACCTATGGATAATCCCGAAAAGAGGATAATGGCCTTGGAGTCCAGATTCTTGGCTCCTGACACGGTAATACCACCAATGGTGAATTCTTTGGGCACGCGGTAGTCTACCTCCAATTCACCCAATCCCACCTGTGCGCGAAGTGCTGTGGTCGACAGCAGCATTGCGGCAACTATACCGATTAATATCCTACACGGATATTTGCTCGCTGATTTTCCCAAACCTTCTTTCACGATTTTGATATACTACAATTGCCTCGAAGAAATCCTCCTTCTTAAAGTCAGGCCAAAAAACGGAAGTGAAGTATAGTTCACTGTATGCTATTTGCCAAAGCAAAAAGTTGCTGATTCTTTTTTCCCCACTGGTTCGAACTAATAGCTCCGGGTCAGGTATATTACGGGTTTCAAGGTACGCATCAATGGTTTCTTGATTGATGTCTTCTATGTTTAATTTTTCATTTTTAACATCTTGACTTATCGCTTTTATGGCTCGAGTCATTTCCCATTTAGAACTGTAGCTCAGCGCTAAAACAAGGGTAATTCTTTTGTTATTCTTCGTACGTTCAATTGCTTCTATCAGTGTCTTCCGACAATTTTCAGGCAATAAGTTTAGGTCGCCGATGGCCTGTAACCTTACTTCTTTGTCTTGCAGTTCATCAATTTCTTTAACAATGGTTTGCACCAACAAATCCATCAATGCAGACACTTCTTCGATCGGTCGATCCCAATTTTCTGTGCTAAAAGCATAGAGCGTGAGGTATTTCACTCCAATATCTCCGGCAGCCGAGAGAGTTTCTCGAACTGCAGTCACCCCATTGAGGTGACCGAAAATTCTCATTTCCCCATGATTTTTTGCCCAACGTCCGTTTCCGTCCATGATGACGGCAACATGATTTGGCACTCTTTTGTGGTCTATTTGATCCTTGAAGCTCATTTTTCTAAGGTGCGCAAAGGTCATAAAAAATCGGACATTCTGAAAGGTATTAGTCAAAGGCCGTCGGGCATTTAACTCTTGGTTTTCCAAGTTTGTAGGTCAGAATTAATCCGGTGAAGATAAACCAGTCTTCTCGATTGGTTTCGCCTCTTTGCATTCCGGTATTGGTTCCATCGGGCCCGGTGGGTACTAAGCTCCTGTCTGCCAATTCGGCAGAAAGCGGGCCGTTTTCTTCAATTAAAATTCCTTCATCCACGTAAACGGTGCTTACATCGTCGAGGTAGTCCGTAAATGTGCGACGCATGCCCCACTCCAGAGAGCCTGCCAAATTTCCGACGATGTTGAATTTAAAACCTATGCCGAAAGGGATGGCTATCTGGGTAAGCGAGTACCTTTCTTCAAACCCGTCGATTCCTTGACCTTCAGTTCCCAAGGGTTGAAGATCAATCCACCTGCCGTCGAACTCGGCTTGAGGATTGTGCCGAAACAAGGATAATCCCAGAAATATGTAGGGCGAAGAAGGTCTGCGGCGGTCACCGATTTCGTATGTCAAAAAGTTTATCTCGATTTGACCTGAAAACTCGAATATGTCGTTTCTGAAATGTAAGTTCCGGTTTTCTTGCCAAGTGTCCCTGGAGTCTTCGTCATGAGCATAGAGCCTGTTGTAAAGAATCGAGCCTTTGAAAGCCACTCTGTCATTGAAATTGTAGCGATAGATCAAACCGCCACCTACGTTGAGTCCCGGGTTTAGATGAAACCGCGGGTTGATGTCACCAATGTAATAGCTGGTGCCTACCATCAATCCTACCTCGTGGTATTGCGCCTTAGCCACAACGGAAAAGAGAATGGACGCTATGATTAAAAATTTCTTCACGTATGCTACTATCGCCTTTAGCCGGGATTTATTGTGTGCTGATTCGCTGCAAAAGTAGGAAATGCAGTGGATTAGTTTCTTTTGTCAAACCCCCATGCGAGTTTATTTCTCATGGTATTGAGAAAACTGTGTCCCTTGGGTTTGAGCAGGCTGATGGTAAAAGGTGCTTTTGAGATTTTAATTTCCTCATTCGGGTAGATCGTTTCCGGGCGGCTATCGATGGCCAAAAGGAAATTATCGCTTCTCCCGTCCGCTCGCAGTTTGAGCGTAACGTTATTGGAAACCACCACAGGCCTCACGTTGAGGTTGTGAGGGGCGATGGGAGTGATGACAAAATTTTCTGATCCGGGCACAAGGATCGGGCCGCCGCAACTCAGACTGTAAGCCGTTGAGCCGGTTGGAGAGCTCACGATTAGCCCGTCCGCCCAGTAAGAATTCAAAAACTCGTCATTTACTTTAGACTCGATCTTTATCATCGAGGCGGTGTCTTTTTTATGAATGGTCACTTCATTCAATCCGAAGTTCAGCTTCCCAAAAACCTTTCTGGAGGTCTCTACCTGCAACAAACTTCGTTTGTCTACTTCGTAATCACCTTCTTCCAAATATGTCAAAACCTCATTCAATTCATCCACTGCAAGGCTCGAGATGAAGCCGAGTCTGCCGGCATTTAAGCCGACGATGGGTACGTTGGAATCGCGCACCAAGGTCACCGTGTCGAGCAAAGTGCCGTCACCCCCGATGCTCAAGAGGCAGCCATAGTCTTCAATGGCCACATCTTCTCTGTTAAAGGTATTATAACCCGACCTCAGGTGTCCCTCTTGATTTAAGAACCGTGCGTACCTTTCATAGATTACCGGCTTAAAGCCCCGCTTTTCCATGATTTGGAGAATCCTGGAAATCTCGTTGTTGAGTTCGTTCCGGTATGGTTTGCCGTAGATTGCGATTTTCATTAAAACACCTGTTTGAAATGAACGAAGATAGCCTGCTCTCCCAGAGCGTTGATGGAGCCCTCGACCCGAACTACTTTGTCGTAATAGGTGACCATATCGAGCCCCAGACCCATGCTGTAAAGGTATTCATTCGCGAGCGAATTATTCGGAGCAAATTGATCACCGTTGACGTAACCCGCATCGAAGAAAAGGTTGGCATAGAACGCGACGAAGGTTTTGCTGAACTTGTCGGAAGGTACAAAAGGGATATTGATTGATTTTGGTTTCAGTATTTCATACTTCAAATTGGATTGAAAAAGACCGTAGGAAGTACCGTCAATCACATAAAGTTGATACCCTCTGACATAATCGCTGTATCCCAACCCTCTCAAGAGATAGTAGGGGGGATCGTCCCAATTGACCTTTCCTTCTAAGTTGTGAGAAACATACCATTTGTCGGATAATTTGAAGTGATGTCGGTAACCTCCGAAAGTGGTGAATAGCCCCAATCCATCTCGATTAACGATACCCAGCCCGTCTTGCGTCACAGTGCCGAAAAGAAGAATCCCTTTTAGGGGGTAGCGGCGATAATCTCTGGTGTCGTAACGAATGGAATAGGAAGCGCGAAGGAATTTTGAGTTGGCACCTCCACCGGTGAAATAATCCGGTTGTAGTATGGGAATGGTGTCATTTACCGTTGCGTCAAAATAGCTTACTTCGAAGTAGTGCCGTAGGTAAATGTCTTCTCGATAGCTCAAACCTGCTTTGTATTGAAAATATCGTCGGGCTTTGTCTTCCGGGTTGTTGTAAAAGAGCCGCTCGTTCCCTTCAGTGGTATAAACTATTTCGTTGTTTTCAAAAAAGCCGGCACTCAAGTTTAATCCAAGGGTCTGTTTCTTATTCAGGTTAGGAATAGACCAGCTGGCACTGTACTTCTTGGTGTAACCAAACCGAAGCGTCAATGATAAATCTTGATTGAGTCCGCGAAAATTTGAATGCGAAACAGATAGCCCGTAATTCAACCAACGCAATTCCTTGGTCTCCCACCAGGTATTGAAGTTTGTTTGAGCAATCTCAAATATGGGCACGGGATAGATGTACCAACGCTCTTGAACCGAAATTAAAACGATGACCCTTTGGTTGTCGATTTGAATGGGCTCAATTTCTACAAAATTGAATAGCCGCAAATTCATCACGTTATTACTGGATTGCTCCATTCCTGCCTTGAGGTTAGACCAATACAGAGTATCGCCTATGGCTAGAGTCACTTCGCGAAGGATAATTCGCTCTTTGGTGAGTTTGTTTCCTTCAATGATGAAATCGGTAATGATTTTTTGACCCGTAGTGTCGAGCTGAATAGACTCTACCAATTGGCCATAGGTCGAGAATGATGCAAAGAATCCCAAGGTAAAGGCCAGAAATGGAATCTTAATCGACAATGACTAAAAGTTTATGTAGCGCATTAATTCTTCGTAGCGGTCTTTGATCATGTCGTCAAAGTCAGACTCGTGGAAAGAAGCCGAGATGATATAGTCGTAGCGATTAAAGGTTTGAATGATAGCATCGATATTCGTCAAGTTGAGTTTAAGGGTGAGCTCTACCTTTTGAGATTCGGTAACAGAGGTCACATTGGCGCTCAAAATCTTGGCGTCATTGCCTTCTACGATTTGGGAAATTTCTACCAGCGAGTAATCCTTTTGGTTTAACTCCAAAACCACGATTCCCCCCGGTTGTTTCACCGACGCCATATGAGATAGCTCTCGTACCATGCAGTAAATACTAACCACTCCCATGTATTTATTCTCATTACTGAGAATGGGGATTGCACTCAATTGAAATTCCGCGGCCACGCGAATCAAATCGTAAGCATGTTGATCTTTTTGGACGTAGATCATCTGTAAGTTCCTAAAGCAGTCCTTTAATGGTGCTTCGGGATCTTCGATTTCCATCACGGCGCTATCGGAAATCAATCCCAAGAATTCATTTCCATCGACTACGGGAAGCTGCTTCATCTTGAACTCATCCAAGAGTTGCATGGCAAAAAGTGCATTGTCGCTGCCTTCCAGTGTAGGAATTTCATCACTTATTAAATCTGCTGCTCTCATGAGTTTAAACTTTGCGGTTCATTAAACGCTTACCTTTGTGCACCGAATTTTGCAATATATGCGAAAGATGACAAAACTAAGCGTCAATATCAACAAGTTTGCCACCCTGCGAAATGCACGTGGTGGTAATAATCCCGATTTGGTAAAAGTAGCAATCGACTGTCAGTCTTTCGGGGCCGAAGGAATTACCATTCATCCGCGTCCCGACGAGCGCCACATTACCACACAAGATGTATACAATTTAAAACCGATTATCACTACGGAGTACAATATCGAGGGCTATCCCGACGAGAGGTACATCAAGCTCGTGGCTGATACGCGACCCGAACAAGCTACGCTTGTGCCCGACCCTCCCGATGTGTTGACATCCAATGCAGGCTGGGACACCAAAAAGGAAAAACAACTGCTTCAAGAGGTTATTGGAAAACTCAAGGAGAGCGGATGCAGAGTCAGCATTTTTGTCGACCCCGATCCTGAGATGGCGGCTGCCGCCAAAGAAACGGGGGCAGATCGAGTGGAACTCTACACTGAAGCCTATTCTCGTGGTTACAAGAAGAATCGCGAGGAGGCGATAAAGCCATACGCCGAGGCTGCCTTAGCGGCGCAAGAGGCAGGCATGAAAATCAATGCCGGTCACGACCTCGATTTAGAAAACTTGCGCTTTTTCCACCTCAACATTCCCTCTTTATCGGAAGTGTCCATTGGTCATGCCTTGGTATGCGATGCGATTTACTTGGGATTGGAAAACACCATCAGACTTTATAGAAAAGAATTGCGATGAAACTTGCCTTTAAGAAAATGGGGTCAGGCGAACCCTTAATTATTTTACACGGTCTATTTGGATCGTCGGATAATTGGCAAACCTTGGGAAAACAGTTTGCCGAAGATTTTTCCGTTTATCTAATAGATCAGCGAAACCATGGTCGATCACCGCATAGCGATGTATTCAATTACCACCTGCTGGCGGAAGACCTGAATCAATTCATGGAGGAGCATGGCATCGACGGGGCTACTCTAATCGGCCATAGTATGGGCGGTAAGACCGTGATGCGTTTTGCGCAGCTATTTCCCGAAAAGGTGAAAAAGATTGTGGTGGCTGATATGGGTGTGAAAGCTTACTCTCCACACCACCACGAGGTCTTGCGTGCCTTTCACGCCATCAATCCCGATACCCTTGATTCCCGCTCGGAAGCCGAAGAACGAATTGAGTCCATCATCCCTGAATTTGGCGTGAGACAGTTTTTGCTCAAGAACCTCTACCGCAAGAAAGAAGGTGGATACGGCCTTCGCGTCAATTATCAGGTAATGGAATCAGAAATGGATCGGATTCTGGAGGAACTTCCATCTGATTCTTCTGACGCTGAAGCACTTTTTATTCGTGGAGTGAAATCCAATTACATTCCCGACTCCGATTTTGACCAAATCAGATCGATTTTTCCGAAGGCTGAATTCGCTGATTTGCAAGCTGGGCATTGGCTTCATGCGGAAAAGCCGGAAGAATTTTATGCCGAAGTAAAAAAATTTGTAACCAAGTGAAAACAGCTTCCGTAACAGAGGCAGGATTTCATTAATAAGGTTTAATTGGTGATTAAGGTGGAAAGGGCTCAACGCAAGTTGGGCCCTTTCTTTTTGCTCTGAGTTTTCCTTAAGCGGACAAGAGTTCATCTCGAAAAGTGCGGAAAGATCTGGAGCCGTGAACTCGTTTCGAGTTTGAAAATTCAATTAGATTCCATCTTGTGATTGAAAACGAAACAATTTGTAACCAAATGAAAACTGCCTCCGTAATAGAGGCAGGATTTCATTAATAAGGTTTAATTGGTGATTAAGGTAGAAAGGGCTCGGCGCAAGTTGGGCCCTTTCTTTTTTGGTCCTTTTTTTAAGGTTTACTTCGAAATAGCCAATCGCTGCATGCCCGTTCTATTTCCTTCGTTGTACTGCAAAAGGTAAATTCCTGCGCGAAGACTCGATACGTCGAGAACAAGTCCGTTTGATCCGTTGAAGGCATGAATGTTCAATTGATCTACCACTTTTCCCTCTAGAGAATAAATAGATAGTGTAGCCGGATTTCCACCACCCTCAAATTCTAGTGTGATCCAATCCAAAGCCGGGTTAGGGTAAAGCTTTAGCTCAATTTCAGGGCGGGTGGCAGTGCTTAGAACTTCGCCAAACCGCGCGGTGAACTCTTGATAGAATTGGTTTGCAATTTCTGCATTGTGGATAACCAAGGTATTCTCATCGTTTACCGACCCTGCCGTAGCGGACCAATTATGTGATCCGGTGACCACTATCGGGTCGGATGTGAAGTCGTCGTGATCAACAATGGCGTACTTGTGATGAAGGCTGAATTCAATTTCATGAGCGATGACGTTTACGCCTTGATTCACCATCTCCTCGAAGTCTGAACCGTTCGTATTGATATCGTTCATGATGCCCTCCACCGAAATAAAATCATTCATGGATTTTTCAATGATAATGTCGGACAAGGTGTTTTGTGTAAAAACAAACAGCGCAAACGCAATCGAAGCATCGGCTGATTCCAATGCCTGTGCGATTGCAGCATTGGTTCCATCGCTGGGAGAAAAATAAAGCTCTACAGGATTGCCGTCAATGATGAATTTCTCAGGGGTATTGTTGGATTTAAATTCACCGAATCGGGAGGCGCTTGGATCAGATACCGGAGAATTGCTCCCCCACATTTCATTGAATTCTATGCGGTAAGATTTTGCTAAGGCTTTGTCTTGGATGATCACCAAATTATTGGGATCAGTAGAAAGGTTATTGTTGGTAAAGTTTGTGCTTCCCGAAAGTACGTAACTACTATCCTCATCGGCATAGTCAACCAAGACGAATTTATTGTGCATTCCCGATCCATCTGAATTTTGGCGAACCAAAACCGGAATCTCGTCGAGCAACGCGCCTAAAGCAGAATTCGCGTTTTGACCTTCGGCGATGTATCTAATTTCTACACCTCTCTCGAAGGCGGCATTGACCGCCTGTACAATTTCCGTATTATTCGTGTTGTAGATTGCCAAGTCCAGCGAGCTTTGGGCTCTATCAATGTAGGCGATGATGGTATCTCTCAAATTGCTTTGAATGGCCTCATTGCTTTCTGAACTTGCCACTGAAGTGTTCACGGAACCGTTAAAATACACATCGATATTTCCGGAAAGTGATTCCGTAGCGAAAGCAGCAACATTGCTAAAAGCTGTATCTCCATTTGCTACCGAAAAGACTTGAACAAAGTACACCTCACCGGGAGTCAAGCCGGTAAACTCAAGGGTATGATTTGTACTATTCGCATTCACACTCAATTGATTCGCTTCAATTTCGGTTCCATCAATATTATCTGTGAAAAATGCTTCCGAAGAGGATTCTATGTCTGTGCTCCAACTCAGCGTAAAGCCGGTGTTGCTTTGTCCTGATATTTCAGTAGAGGAAATGATGTTAATTGGATTGGGGTTTTCAATATCGGAGGTGTCTCGAAGAATCAATTGATGACCTCCAAATCCCGAAAATGAAAATTGCGAGGCAAGACCGGTGAGGTTTACCGGTCCTACAGGAACAAGCTCTCCCACTAAGGGGTGGCCCTCGCGAACATATATCGATTTTGTTCCATTGGCGCTGGAAAAATCGTAGCTTTCATTTCCAGCGAAATTCGCCCCGCCGGCGCTGAAAGAAACGAGTTCAATTGAAACCAGTTCCCCTTCGATATTTTCGGCTAGATCATCTACCGAAATCACTTCGGGTTCTATCGGTAAGGTTGCGGGTCCATGGTTGAGGATTGAGCTGATAGAAACGATTTCCAGCAGTCCAAAAAATTCGGTTAAAGCCCCTGTTATCGTTATTGAATCTCCACGTAACACATCTTCTAGATCAGGGCCGAATGCAGCGATTCCTGCCGTTCCGTCTTGAAAATACCTGACCAGCCCAAGCTCACTTCCGTTGGTCACCGTTCCCGATACCGTCACTTCTGTGTCTTCGGCAAGCAATCGAGCTTCGGCGATGGAAATGGTCTGGGAAAAAGTGACCAAACTTATAGCCACAAAAGAAGCGGCAAAAAATAATCTGAGCATCAGAAAGTGATTAGAGCTTGAGTGTTAAATTAAGATTGAAACGTCGACCCAACCCCGGGAATACGCCCGCTGAGGCCGCATCGAAATTTTGGGTATTGGTAAATCGAGTGAATGTATCGTTGTTTTGCGCATCAGAGATATAGAAGATATCAAAGATGTTGAATACACTGGCACCAAGTCGCAGTGAGTAGTCATCTAGATCAAACGTATATCCTGCGTGAAGGTCGAACATGGTGTAATCCGGCATTTGCCAAGACTGTCTTCCCGCATTTACCCCGGTGCTCGATTCAGGAGCAAAGTTGGAGTAATTCTGGCCAAAGTAAGTCCCTCTCAGTCTGATGTACGATCGTTGAACCGGATTAAATTCCAAAGCCCCTCCTAGCTGAGTCTGGGCAGCATCTCCTACACGAACTCCCTGTGGATCTACCGTGAAAGTAAGTGGCTCACCGTCGGCATCAACCAATACAAGACCTGCTTGAACATAATTTACTTCCTCCTCACTCTCCCACGTCCAATTACCAATGGATACAATACCTTGTACGGAGAACTTTGGCGTGATAACATATTTTGCGTCTACCTCCACACCTTGATGGAGAGCGTCAATGCTTCTGATAAAGACAAAGGTATCTTCCCCTATGTCTCCGTTGACGGCTTCTCCAGGGTAATTTACTAATACATTTCTGGAAATCGGTCGGTTTCCCCAAACAGTGTAATATCCATTAATATTTACCGCCAGTTTTGAATCTGCGTATTGATATCCGACTTCAATCGCATCAACTTCCTCGTTCAAGAAGCTTTCAAAAAAGTCGTTGTTACGGTTTATAACGTTGTCGAATACGGGAGCAATTGACATAATTCCCCCATTCACGAAGACATTCATGTAGTCGTTAATGTTGTAATTCACTCCTGCTTTTATCGTGTAGCCGTTTATCATTTCCCACTCGGTCTCGTAATCTCTTAGCCCAGGAGAGTCTCGGTCGTATTCCACTCCTTGATAGTCAATTACGTCATTGTAGCCGATTGACAAAATGGTATCGCCTACTTCGAGTTGTTTTTCTCTGAATCGGTCGATGGCCTTAAATCCTGAACTGGATACTGTAGCGTTGATCACCGCCGTCCAATCTTCGCTCTTAAATTCCAGTTCGGCAAAGAGTCCTCCCCATGCTACGATTCCATCCTCATCCAATTCAAAGATGTCGTCTTCTCGTATTACTTCTTCAGGTCTGTTCGGGTTTGCCGAAGTAACGGCGTACGACCCGCCAATGAACTCATCCACTCGTCTCGACTGTGTCCCTTTGTAGTATCGCAAGTCAACTCCTGCAGCAAAATTGAAGTTTTCGTTAACCGTGTAGTTTGCTTGCGATAAGAATCCTGTCCAGAAATGATCGTTTCTGTTTGCGCGCATAAAATTATCGGCACGGATCTCGGTGCTGGAAAATGCCGTGTCGATGGCAAGAAAATCCGTAAACTGTCGGTCTGGCGCTTGAATGTTTCTCTCGTAAATCTCCTGAAAGTTTATTCTTCCCTCAGTGTCAAATCCCAAACCTGAGCGACTGTCAATAGAAGTTCCACCACCTCTTCCTATAGATGCATATGCTGAGGAAGATAAGTTCAGTCGGTTATTGATTTGCCAAAAATGACGAAGAACCAATTGGGGTTTGTGGTAGAAATTGACTCTTTCATTGACGGTGTTCAACTCTCCTCTTCCACTGATTTCGTAGAAATCCGCCGAAGCGGGAAAAGGCGGAGGTGGAGGGTTGACTGATACACCTCTCATCTCATAATCTTCGTAGACGCCCCAGTGCTCGTTGTAGTATCGGCCGAGCTGAGGCATATTGCTAAGGGTAGAATCAGCTATACCGATGTCACTCGCATAGTCTTTGTCGAGCATTCCGATTTCTTGCCTGTTGATTCTCGAACCGTGTCGCTGAGGTGCTCCGAATGCCGTAATGCTTATGCGGTGCTTATCAAAGATTTTTTCGGCCTTTAAGTAATAGAAAAACCCTTCGGTAAAAGTGGCATCCACTATTCCATCCCCCACCTTGTAAGATCCTGCCACGGTAAGGCCCCAGCCGTCGCCAAATCGCCCCGTATTGTGCATGAAAGACGTTCGGGTGAAATTTCCGCTTCCAAACTCTTGCCTGACCATGGTGGATTTTTCTGAATCGATACCCTTGGTAAGAATGTTTAGCGTACCACCAATACTCGGCAAAGCCAATTTTGAAGCACTTAATCCACGCTGTACTTGGATATTTGAAGTCACCATATCCAGTCCGAACCAGTTGCTCCAATACACCTGACGGTTTTGCATGTCGTTTACCGGAATTCCGTCAATCATTACGGCAATGTTCCTTTGACTAAACCCTCTGATGTTTATTCGGGCGTCGCCATCGCCTCCCCCTTGCTGAGTGGCGTAGACACCGGGAGTGTAATTCAAAATCATCGGGATGTCTTGAGAAGCAAGCTCCTCCTCTATCTGTTTAGGCTTTATAGATGAAAAGGCAATGGGCGTTTCGCGCTCTTTGGCTAAGTCCGCGGTAATTTCAACTTCCCTTAAAGCTACGGATTGAGCCATGGCAACATTCAACTCGAGCTTATCACCGCCGGAGAGATTTACTTTCTTAATTATCGGCTCATAACCTACAAACCTGAAAGTTAGCTGATACTTTCCTTCAGTGAGATTAAGCTCATAATTTCCATCGACGTCGCTCACGGTTCCCTTACCGGCTGCATAAATAACCGTGGCACCGATTAGTGGCTCTTTGCTCTCTCTATCAAAAATCTTCCCTGAAATAATTGATTGCGCCGAAACAAATGATGCCCCCCCTAAAACTAGAAGGAGCATCAGTATAAATCTTGTCATTGTTGAAATCTATCTTACTTAGTTCTTCACAACTTTGCGCGTGAAACTTCTCGTGCCGTCGGTACCGTTGATAAGGTAAATACCTTTTTCCAATGCTGTGAGACTTAAATTGAACGTCTGAACATTTGGAACGCTCGCTGAATGAACAACTTTTCCCGTGATATCAAATACCGAAAGGGATGTCATAAAAATTTCTGATCTCACTTGAAGTTCCTGATTTGTGTTTAGCGGATTTGGGAATATACTGGCTTCAACCTCTGGCTCTTCTTGAGTGCTCAATGGAAAACATGCACAATCGTGCCAACCAAGAGTCTCCCAGTTACCAACCAATACGCCTTCACCGTTTAAAGTTACTTCCGGAATGCTGTCGTATTGCGCTGAGGGATCAAATAAATCAAAGGGATCCAAATCGCCGATCTCAACTTCGAATTTTTTGACGAGCGATTTATCTTTCGTCCAACTCTCAATCCCTTCTTGCCACACAAATGGAAAAACATCGTTCCATCCCTCTACAAACTCAGAACTACCTTGTGGATCTTCACCTGCTCGTCCGATCACGTCGATGATAAAACCGTTGCTACCTGAACTCATATTTCTGAGGACAATGGCGTCGTTTCCGTTAAAGTACATTACGTTGTTCTCGCCGTACACCGGAGAGCAAAAAGTATCGGCTTTTGCTTGAAGGTCGAGCCAAACAGGTTGCTCATTGCCTTCTCCTTCGGGATCTCTTTTGTCGATTACTACGACAAAAGTGGAGAATGGCTCAATTGTACCTCCTAAGGTCAGTTTTTGGTTATCGGCAGCATTCGGGCTACCATTTGAATATCGGTCCAACCGGTAATTGCTCAAATCCTTCGCTTCACTAGTTGGGTTGTAAAGCTCAATCGCTTTGTTATTTCCCCATCCCTCAACATATTCCGAGATGAATAATTCAACACAGCCTTGTCCTTTCATCACAATTGTTAATGAAATTAGAGCACTAAAGAGGAGTAAAGATTTTTTCATATTCAATT
>JGI12210J13797_10652929_pt1 | contig 16460 bp, 9 predicted proteins | sample ElkSlonscriptome_3_FD_13797 | JGI IMG/M metagenome (IMG submission 13797)
CCGAATTCGAATTCTAATCCTGCTCCTGCTGAAAGACCGGTGTAAACGTATCTCCGATCTTCGTCACTAAAGATATTGTCTTCGTAATGATAACCACCTCTGAGGTAGAATTTTTGCAAGAAGCTATATTCCAAACCAAACAAATAGTTGTCATTACTAAATGAATTAGCAACGAATGTTCCGTGGGCGGTTAAAAAATGATTTTCAGGTAGTAAAAAATCGTAGCTAAACCCAATCGACACAAGAGAGGGTAATTCGTATTCAGCACTTCGCAATTCGGCAGTAAAGGCGTATAAGTCATCGGGGGCGGTAGATTCAAAGCTGAGTCCATCCCCTTCGTAAGACATTGGAGGCCCAACATTTTTTAATGTAATACCAAATTTAATCTGATCTCTTTCTCCCGTCACATATTTAATCCCCGCATCAAGAGCAACTCCTGATCCGCTCAAGTCTGCAACACTTTCAGAGAGAATTTTAAGTGTAATTCCTCCGTAAATGCTATTCGAAAAAGCCTTAGCGTATGAAATTCCTAGATTGACAATATTGACATTAAAAAATGTTCCATCGCCATCGGGAGTTTCGGTGGTCGTTCGCCGAATATCTCCGAACTCCATTGTATTTACAGAAATTCCAAGTACACTGGTTTCCCCGACTCTTTGAGCAATTCCAACAGAATTTATACCCACATCCGCTCCCGAAAGATAATTGGTATGGGTGAACGAAACTTCGGTTTGTTCTACGAAAGCCATACCGGCCACGTTCAAAAACATCGATTCTACGGGTGTACCATCGGCCATATTAGAACCTGAAAGCCCACCGCTTCTCGCCCATGGATTTATTAATAGCTGCAATCCGCCCGCAGAACCAGCCCTGTCAGGATTTCCAGCAAAAACAAACGACGTGCATCCTATACCAAGCGTTAAGCAAAGTGTAAGGATTGCATTTTTATATCGATTCATCATAATCGTGATTTCTAGCTTATGGTTCTTAGAGGTTTCTTAAGTCGGCAGGTCGAGTGGCCATGAAAAATTTAAGCACAGTATCACCCACACCCGGGACAGAAACGTGTATGAGGTACATACCACCTGCAACGGGGATAAATGATTCATTTTGTAAATCCCATTCCAAGAATGTATTCGGATTGTCCTTTTCGAGAATTCGTACCAACGTTCCGTTCAAAGTAAAAATTTGAATTTTACATTCAGGCGGTAGGTTTACGAATTTCACTCGATTATCAACTCGACTTTGCTCGTAAGAGCTGTAAGCATAGTAGGGGTTCGGCACGATATCAATGATATCCAGCGCTTCGACTGCCACTTCTTGTTGATTAACAGAAACCTCAAATCCTTTTGTACTAAATCCATACATCGGGTACCATTGATTATCACTCAATGTCAACGACGAATCAGGAGAAACAAATGGGACGGATTCTTCTCCCAGTTCTTCGGCCGCAGTAACATATGGTGCATAAGGCTTCGCTAGACTTGCTGAAATAGTAACTTCTCCCGGCACCAGCCCTTCTTCAGGGCTTAGATATTCAAAGCCCGGCGCAAGCCGTGGGAAACCAATCCACTGAATGGCTCCATACGTTCTGTTTTGTGCAAAGAAATTACCAAAAGTGAGGGTATTGTGAGAAAATGTTCCACCGTCGTACAGTGGCATTTGATTATCTCTACTTTCCAATAGAGCATTGTTAGAGAAGACATAGTAGTAATGCTCTCCTGCCATAAAGAGTTGACCAAATGTAGTTCCTATTCTCGATGATGGATTCCACAACATATCCCTTCCGTTGTCTGCACCGAAATATGAGTTTTCGCTGAAGGCCATATTTAGCCTTTCTCCTGTCTCTACATTAACAGCATAGCCTGGAAACCACCCCATACCGAATGACAAACCCACCAATTTCTGAGCATCAAACACCAAATCAGGAGGGCTGCCCGTGACGATGTCAAGTGAAGGATATTCACGATCATAGCTTGACAAAAGCGATTGAAGCTCATCCTGATCGAGAAGATCAATCAATTCATCAACATATTCCTGAGTGAATACTTGCTCTCCAAAGTAAGTGGCCTCATCTTCATTAACGCCGGGTTGCGATTGATTCAGTCCATTCTTGTCAACTGACAACGCTCCTCGTAATTCCATTTTTCCTGATCCCAACTGGGCGAAAGCTTCTTCATGTTGCATTTCAAAGACAGGTACACGACTCCATAGCGACTTATCGGGCGTTATTTTCACAACCACAGAGTTTATATCGGTGAGATCGAAGCTAGTCGTATTTTCATCAATTTCTGCCCAAGCCCTAGTTGATAAGGGGCCAAGTCCGCAATTATTGTCAACTACGAGCAAGGCGGGCGCTATGGTTCCATCAACCACATTCTCATAGATCTGAAAGCCATCCAAGGCATTTCCTCCTTGCTCTGCGGTTCCAGTCGAAGTAATTCTATCGTCCCAAAAAGGATCCCATGGAAAGGGATCCGGATTTTGAGCTGTTCCATCTGGCAACCAGCAAGGAGATGAAGCTCCCGGGGGAGGATCAGACACGTCGTCTGTTAAAATCGTTCCTGATCTGATCCAATTCAAATATGTAAAACCTTCCTGATCAGGGACGCCAATGAACCACTCTTCACCTCCGTACTCGATGCTGGAATTTAATAATGCCGGTAAAAATTTATTCGCATCAGAATTGGCTGGATCATATTCATATTGACCTATTTCAATACTAATTCCATACTCGGGAATAATCTGTTCGTTCGCAATTTGTATAGTATTCTCACTAAAGATGGTGTCGAGCGGATTATTCGAATCAATCATGAACCATCTCGAAGTTTCAAAGTCACCCGTATATCGTCCATTCTCATCTATATCGTTATAAAACTTTAAGACGAAATCTGCTGCGCGAACATTGAGGGGATCTACGATTCTAGCATCCACCGGCCCAAACCCTGCTTGATAAACTAATGAATCCGCTTTGTACGGAAATCCCGTCACTATATCTGCTATTGATTCCTCAGTTAAGCGAAGTTCATTGCCCCCATTTCCCGTTCCTTCAATTCTCGTTACGGGCAGACCTTCGCCATAAGATGATGATGCAACCGTACCGAAATTTCTTGGGTTTGGTTTAGAAGGAATGGCGGTCACCACAGGTATAGCACCACCGCTTGAAGAGGCTCGGCCTACAATATAGGGCGATGCTTGACCAGTGGGTGCAGCCGGATCGGGAGAGTACGGCTCGAACTCATTGTAGCCATAGGCCACCGCAATAAAATAGTATTTTTTGAAATTTATTAACTGATTATCTCCTTGAGCAAACTGATCTGTCGTAAGTCGGAATGAATGTCTGATTCCTTCATTGGCTCCATTCACTTTCTCAACAGGGACTGATAAACCAATTTGTTCATCCAGCTCATAATTGATCAATTGAGCAATCGGTTGACCAGTAGAATCATTCCTGTCTTCAATATCAACTTGAAAGACGAGTCTTGCCAATTCCGGATCTTCGAGATCGCCGGCTGAAACTTGTTCGTCTCTAACCTGATAAACTTGATAACCCTGAAAGTTGTAGGTTTGATCAAAAGGATTACCTTCTTCGTCAGATTCCGGGATAGTCGGATCCAGCTCAAAATATTCTTCCCCGGTGTTGTTGCTAAGTGGATTTGTATTTCTGAGGTAAAATATCAGCTCTCTGTCCAATTCTTGCACTGTTAAATCCGGTGCATCAGGGCCACTCAACAAGCGAAAGCAATTCTCAAATAGTGCTTGAGCTTTATCGTCTGCAATGAATAGACTATTCACGGATGCAAAAGGACCACCCGTTCTAGCACGTGCAAAAACTGCTCCCACCGTAATGTTGTTGAATTCACCAGGATCTAGGGTGAAAGGACCGGCCGATTGCACAAATCTTCTATCTCCCGCTTCATTCCCTTCATTTTCTTCAGTCCAGCCACCAGCTGTCCCATAATTCGGATCTACTCCTTGTGTTCCCCAGTTCAACGGATCTGACTCACCCGGAAACATGAAGTCAGCACCCAACGCAGACGGGTCATTGGGATTAAATCCCTGACCCCCGAAAGTCATTGGTGTACCATTGTTCCAAATACCCCTCATCATATTGTAATACTCGATGGCAACTGTAGGGTCTTGGGTAGGTACGGGACCAGAGCTATTATTATGGTAGAGGAATCGACGCATTCCAAATCGTTCATTATCAATTACTGAATCAGGAAATGCTTCTGATTCATTTCGATAGCCTAAGCCATTCAAGGCTTGTCCTTCTCCAATTCCATAGAGATTGTTTATACCATCCGGATCTTGATAAGGGCCTTCGAAAAAGTCAACTCCTATTGCAGGAGGCTGCTCTCCGTAACCCGGGCCTGTAGTTGAACCTTCATCGAAGTTGTCTCCGTTGTAGGAGTAACCCAAACCTCTTCCAACATCACACCCTATATAATCGTCGTTAAAATTCCCCAAGTCAGTATCAACCCATTGAGCAAAGAAAGTTTCCTGCAATGTTAATGTACCTCTATTGATAAGGACGTAGTTGCAAAATGTCATATTATTGACTTCGTCGTTGGTATTAAAAGAAAACATTTGCGCTTGTATCTCCATTCCAATAGGCTCCCCTTGCGACTCAGTATGAATATTTCCTGCATCATTAAAAATCCAGTACATGGAGTTGTCTCCGAAAAGAGGAACGGGATCGGTCACCAATCGAGTCCGGCAGTCAATTTCTGAATCTAAATCATACAATGGATAGTCTCCTAGCTCGGGTTCATAAAGCTCTGGTGTCGTAAGTATTTCACCTGTTTCGGGATCCCTGAGATCTGCAAAAGGTGCCAAAAATCGGCTCTGCCCCAAACTTGTATTACCGTGTGCAGGCCAATTGAGTATATCAATCGGAATCTCATAAGGATTATCCTCAAAAAGAGGGTCTGTATTTGGGTCTATTCCTTGATTTATAAGTGTGAAATAATAACGATGTGTCTCCACGTCTTGACGAGAAGTATTCCAGAACCGATCATAGGCCAAGCACGTTTCAGGCTCTATAGCAGCCAGATTCTCTGAAAGAGGGCCAGGCCAAAAGTCATTACCCTGCTGTCGAAAGCGCACAGCGGCAAGCTTCAAATTACCCGCAGGATCTGTTCCTCCCATCCAAAGTGCCCCTGCAAAAATGGCGTGATTTCGACCTCCTTCAGGCACTTCATACAAAGGCTGACCATCTCCTCGGTCGTACCAAGTGTTCCCACCCGTCTCAGCAGCTGTTCGCACGTTATTAAACACAAACTCACTTTGTGTTTGAGCGGGAGAACAATTAGCAGCCTTCGACTTAACCTGCTCCTTCGATGAATTGGATTTTTCTCCAATGTATTCTCGGGCTGAAACATGAATAGACAGACCTAATATCAGGACACAAGTCAAAACAACTTCAGACACTCTCATAGTATATAGTTTACTTTTCATTCAAATTAAAAATCTAGTCTGAGACCCAACTGAATCGTTCTGGGTACAGAAAAATTAAATGGACTATTCACCTTCAACGCATACATCTGTCTGAATGCCTCAGGATCGATTTGTGCCTCGATGGCAGGCTCGAAAATAGGAGATGACAAATAACCGTCATCATCGGGATTACCCGTGAAACGGTAAACGTTAATGATGTTCATTGTATTTAGCACATTATTTACTAACAAATACGCATTTAAGAAGGCGGTCTTCTTTTCTTCTCCTTTACCAAATTTCAGTTGCCAAGATTTGTCAAGCTGCGCGTCGATATTAAACTGCCACGGCAATCTTGAACCGTTTACTTGTCCTTCTAGTTGTGGGGCCCCTCCTCCACCTGCCAGCTGTGTACCTGTTGCTTGTCGCTGCTGTGAGTAAGGTGTTCCCGAACCCAAAGTTGACACAATATTAAGTCCTGTATTGGCCAAAACTTGCTTACCGCCAATCACCGGACCGTTATAATCAGCACCTGTTCCATAACGGTAATCGAAGGTTGTAATCAAAAGATGTCTTTGATCTCTGGTCGTAGGGAAAATAATCCTGAGATTCGGCTCCCCCGAGTTCACCAAGTTTATAGCCGACCCTGCGTTTGACCCCGTTGCCGAAGCAAATTGTAAAGTGTAAGCTACACGCAAGGTGATGTTCCCTGTTCTTCGAAGATCGTAAGTAAGCGTTAAACCCTTAACTGTTCCAAAGTCAAAATTATCAAAAGAGGTATACGAAACAGGGTAAGCTTGAAACAATCTACGCGCCTGGATTTCATCACGTGTTTCCCGGTAGAATGCAGCAATTTTCAAAGAGGAAGTACGAGAAAGTACCTGCTGAAAACCAAGTTCATAATCAATGGTCCTTGTTGGACGCAAGTTGGGGTTTGCAATTGAATTGTTCCTATTTTGGATAAAGAGGTAATCAATCGGGTTATTGATATTTTGACCAGTTGGTCTCTGAGTCAAAATATCATAGTGTGCGAAGAAAACCGCCTCATCCGAAATAGGAAAGGAGAATGCTATACGGGGCATCACATTCCATTGAGGTTCGTAGTCTTCAAAAGCACCGGAGTTTAAATTCTCTCCTACCGCGTCAGGATCGGCTAAAAGAGGAGCTATCTGACCTGAGGCCGCTGTAATGGCAGTGGGATCAGGAATCTCTACACCTTGAGCGTTGTACCATGTATTTCCATCTCGGTAGCCATTGATTGATGTCGGATTCTGAACATTGTTCACATAAACCACCCAATCATCGTTGACTACTGAAGGGTGCGTACGAATCGCATCGGTGAGTGGTCTTCCTCCTTCTCCAATATTTCGGGTATCTGCAACGGTAAGTGCCTCACCAATCACAAACTGATCTTTTAATACGGATTGATTGGCGTCGAATCTGTCAACTCTCAAGCCTACGTTGAAAATGATATCGTCAAAGGTAAACTTGTCCATAATGTATCCCGCGATGTAAATAGGCTCAAATGCCGCAATCGGCCTGGTTAAGTTTCCGTTCTCGTCTCTTTCGGTAAAGAAGTCGTCGATCGTCGGACGTCCTCCCGTGAGGCGGTCGCCTTTGTAGTCATAACCGCTGTAGCTCACCAAGTTTGCACCCTGATTAAGCAATTCATCTGCACTGAACATATCCAATTCAAAAGTCTCAGGATCCAATTCATCTACGTAAATGATATCATCTCCATCAGGATTGAGGCCTAATGATCGACGGAGGTTTCTATCAAATGTTTGCTGATTATCCAGGTTAATGATCCGATCGTATGTAAAAAAAGAAAAACCTTCAGGAGTACTAGGTAAGGTATCAGAGGGTTGACTGAAATCAAATTGCTGGAGATGAGCATTCGTGTATTGGCGGGCTAAATTCCAAAGTCCAACAGGGCTAGCTCCAAATGATCTTTCGGTGTATTGCTCAAATTCAAATCCCAGCGTAATTGCATGATTTCCTATATCCGCAGAACCCGAACCGGTTATTCTAAATTGGTTATTGTCGAACAAGGAATAGCTATTAAAAGGAGATCCTATGGGACTATATAAGCCATATACTGAGGCAGGCGTTCGTCCATTTCTCAAACCTCCTGCAGCGTCGATCTGATCTACTGTCGCTACAGTGAAATTATTCTGCTCGTAAAACTCATACAAGTCAGAAGTATATGCTGCCAGATCAGAATTCACATCGCTAGGTGTAAAACCAATCTCTACCGGTGTGAATCCTTGCTGATAATATCCGGGAGTGTCTAGTGTATCTATTTGACTCACATCATTAATTAGCAAAAAGAAAGGTTGTTCATTCGTCTCGAATCGACCCACATATCCATAATTAAAGAGATTATCCTGATGCGTAGGGTCCCAAGAACGAAAATTCCTTTGACTATAATCCACCATCAAAGAATAAAAAGCGTTTTTGATTAATCCACCTTCTTCCTTGGTACTATTGGCAAAACGCTGGGTAAATCTACCAAATACACGAAACGTTTGATCCCTTGATTCACCATTGTTTGAAGCGTTAAACAAACTGTTGGCGTAGCTCCAAGATCTATCGATCCCGTAGTCAAATGTTCCCCCAAATGAAAGGTCAATATTAGGAGTTGTCGCCACGTCCAGTTTGGCTGTCAATGATACCGCTTGGTTTCTGTCGAATTGTCTCGCAGGCACCTCCTCCCAGTCATTGGGTCGGATAAACTGAGCGTTACCATTTGCTTGTATTTGCGGGTTCGCAAACGACGCGGGGACAACTTGGTTCTCTTCATCAATGTAAAATCCACCATCTGTACCAACGCTTCCAACGCCTTGTAGGGAAAAACTAAGAGGGTCTGCGACCAAGCGGTTTCTAACGTCATCCTTGATTCTGAAGGAACCGGTGGCCAAGGGTCTGTTATCCATAAAGTTTCTGTAGTTAGCAGAAAGGAAGAATCCCAATAGTGGTCTTTCCTTATTGCCTTCGGCATCTTTTTTCCAAAGAAGCGGGCCAGATAAAACACCTTCCACTTGAGTTCGAGAGTAACGGTCAAGTCCTATTCCATCACCATCCTGATTTGCAAAGCCTGAGGTAATAATATCAATTCCTCCAAACCAACGACTACTTGCTCCTCTGGTGGTAATGGCAATAATCCCCCCCGTTGCGTCTCCATAGCTTGCAGGTATTCCTCCGGTCATCACCTGAACTTCTTCAATTGCCGCCTTGGGTAAGTTTGTATTACCACGAATTTTAATCCCGTCGATGTAATAAAACGTATTTCCTTCACGAGCTCCTCGAATCGAAGTTCCAGCTCCATTTTGTTGGACTCCTCCTACAGTTGCAGCAATCGAGTTTGCACTCCGTCCCGGCATTTTTGTGATATCTTCTCTGGTAACCGTACCTCCTGAAGATCCCCCATCTTTATCGATAAGTGGCACCGTATACTCAATCACTTCAAATTCTTCTAGTCGAACTCCTGCGTCGAGTTCGATATCAACGAATGTGATTTTCTCATTATTAATTCTAACCCCTTCGATCTTCTTGGCGTTGTATCCAACGTAAGAAACGAGAACATCATAAGTTCCGGGAGGAATAGGCTTGATAGTATACTTTCCGTCAAAATCGGTTGCACTTCCCGTCACCTGCCGGTCTCCATCCTGAAGAACGATATTAACGAAAGGAAGGGGCTCGCCCGTTTCTGAATCTATAAGAGTTCCTTTTAATGTCCCTGAGCCAACTTGTGCGAAAAGGGATGTTGAGAAAACGAGGAACAGTGTTCCTAGTAGGTAGAGGTTACGAACCATAAATCTCGGTTTACAATTTTTTAACTTTTTTGCAACAAGGCCGTAAATATATAGATTTTTGGTTCACTTCTGAAAAGCCTGCGATCAGGGTATTGAAGGAAAAAATCTTTTACTAACCAAGCTCCTGATGATTAGCATTTAATGAGCCGACAGGCTCAGAGCAGAGTGTGGCGAAAACGTGTTTCTGATGGTGTAAAGATAGGTAGAGATTTCTGTACGTGACAAGAAAGTAGACAAAACGAATTCACAAATCTTTACATCTCTGGAATCCTAACGGCAATTATCGGGGCTTCTTGACAAAAAGCCTTTGAAAGAAATTCTTCTCGTGTTTGTCTTTTTTTAAGCGCTTCATGCGGCGTTTATTTTTTTTCATTCTTTTTCTCGTCTTTTTGGTTTGAATTTTTTCATGCTTCTCTCGCTTCTTCTCCATGGCCGCGTCACCTGCCTCTTTTCTATCATCCTGAAGCTTCTTAAATTCTTTGTACTGCTTCTTCGTCTTCACCGGTTTCTCTTTTTGAGCAGATGCTCCGATGGATATTAGCATTGCGGAGAAAAAAATAATTAAAATGTGAAAGCTATTTTTGCGTTGTGACATGATGCTTATAAAATCTCAAAGTTTGAAACGTCTCTTTACTATTGGAAGTCTTCCGCTAATTTTCCTTTTGATTTTTACGGCAAGCTGCCGCGATGACGAAGACCAAAGAGTTCCCAGAATTCAGACAGATATTACATTAAATCTAAACCTGCCCGAATATAATGATCTCTTAAATCCCGGAGGTTGGATTTACTTAACGGGTGGGTCCAGAGGTATTATTGTTTATAGAGTCAACAACGATGAATTTTCTGCTTTCGACAGGCACTGCACCTTTAATGTACCCGACGCGTGTCGCGTATTCGTAGACGAAAACTCAGGACTCACAGCGAAGGACACTTTATGCTGTGGTTCTGTTTTTGAAATTATTACGGGTAATGTGGTGGAGGGGCCTGCTCAGTTTCAGCTGCAAACATTCAGAACCCAATTCAACCAAAACACAGACCTCTTGAGGATTTTTAATTGAAGAATTGAATGGCAATGCTGACATCTCAATAGTTTTGCAAAAAATCAGTATTTTCCTTTTAAATCAGATGAGCCTATCTTATTCGAGATTCACAGAATGAATTGAACAAAAAAAGGCCGCTTCAAAAGAAGCGACCTTTGCTACTAGTAATGAATACTTTCTATTAGTACCGATACTCGTCCGTTTTAAACGGCCCTTCAACTGCCACTCCGATATAGTCTGCCTGATCTTTGCTTAGAGTGTCCAGTACTACTCCGATTTTACTCAAGTGAAGCATTGCCACTTTTTCATCCAAATGCTTTGGCAAGGTGTAAACTTTATTCTCGTATTGATCGGTATTGTTCCATAATTCCATTTGAGCCAAGGTTTGGTTCGTGAAGGAATTTGACATAACGAATGAAGGGTGTCCGGTAGCGCAACCTAAATTTACCAACCGACCTTCTGCCAACAGAATCAAATCTTTTCCGTCCAAAGAGAACATATCTACTTGTGGTTTGACGTTGACATGCTTCCAGTTTTTCTTCAAGTAAGCCACATCAATTTCATTGTCAAAGTGGCCAATGTTGCAAACGATCGCCTTGTCCTTCATTGCTTTGAAGTGCTTCTCGCTTATTATATCCTTATTGCCCGTAGCAGTAACGACGATATCAGCTTCAGCGACGGCGTCGATCATTTTCTTTACCTCGAAACCGTCCATTGCGGCTTGAAGCGCACAAATCGGATCAATTTCAGTAACAATCACTCTGGCACCGGCACCTCTCAAAGAAGCAGCAGATCCTTTTCCAACATCTCCGTATCCTCCTACGACGGCCACTTTTCCAGCCATCATCACATCAGTAGCACGACGGATCGCATCCACCAATGATTCTTTACAACCGTACTTGTTGTCAAACTTAGACTTGGTAACAGAGTCGTTTACATTGATCGCAGGCATTGGAAGTGTTCCTTTGCGCATTCGCTCGTAGAGTCTGTGAACTCCGGTAGTCGTTTCTTCTGAAAGACCTTTAATGGCATCTACTAATTCAGGATAGTTATCCAATACCATATTGGTCAAGTCACCACCATCGTCCAGAATCATGTTTAAAGGCTCTCCGTCGGGGAAGATGATCGTTTGCTCAATGCACCAATCAAATTCTTCATCAGTCATTCCCTTCCAAGCATAAACGGGAATACCTACCTCAGCCATAGCCGCAGCAGCATGGTCTTGCGTAGAAAAAATATTGCAGCTTGACCAAGTCACATCCGCTCCAAGTTCTACCAAAGTCTCAATTAAGACTGCGGTTTGCACGGTCATATGCAAACAACCCGCGATACGCGCGCCCTGCAAGGGTTTTTCCTTTCCGTACTCTTCTCTCAATGCCATTAATCCAGGCATTTCAGCTTCAGCAAGCTGAATTTCTTTCCTTCCCCAGTCGGCTAGGGTGATATCCTTAACTTTGTAAGGTAATTTTTGTGTTTGGGCAGAAGTGCTCATTCTTTTGTAATCTTTTTGATTTCGAAGCGCAAAGATACGAAGAACCTTCAATTCTTCATATCGAGACCTTAATAATTAGATCTTTGCACGATGCCTCTTCACTATTACAGGTCACACTCAGACTGCGAAGTCGCCCTCTGGAAAATCACGGAAGAGGCCTCATATTTCAGGCAAAAACTGGTAAAAGAAGATTTTCCGACAGAACCCGGTGATGCAATAACCCGCCCCGAGAAGGCTCTTCAATGGTATGCCTCGCGGTTTCTACTTATCACTTCTCATCCGGCGGCGATTGATTTTTACCGAGAGCGCAAACCTCATCTTTACAACGGACCAAAAGTTTCATTTTCGCATTCAGATAAAATAGTGGGTGTCATGCTTTCGCAAAAAAACGCAGGGCTCGACGTACAGGTATTTAATGAAAAGTTGAAACGGATTAGGGATAAATTCACAACCGCTGAGGAATTGGCGCGTGTAAAAGCAGAGTCAGAAGTAGCAGCTCTTTCCCTTGTATGGTCTGTTAAAGAAGCTATATTCAAGTATTACGGCACCGGAGTACCTTTCAAATCAGTGAAAATCGAAAGTCACGATGCCATAACAAACAGATTGATCGTTAATCTATCTCGCAAAGGAAAAACAGAGGTTCATCATCTTTTTGGAGATTTTCTCGATGATCTGAGTTTGGCTTATGTTCTTGAATAAATACATTTGAGCTCAATGGCAAATATCTTTGAATCCATAAACCAGACTAAATCGGAAGGCAAGAAATTGCTATCTATTTTGATCGATCCTGACTCGATACAGAGCGCAGATCAATTGATGGATTTGGTAAATAAAGCTGAGTCCGCTTCGGTAGATTATCTCCTCTTCGGCGGAAGCCTCATAACGCAACCTGAAAAATTCGATTCCTTGAAGATGATCAAGGAAATTACAAAAATACCAGTCATCTTGTTTCCTTCAAGTCCTGCTCAAATCCGAACAGAGGCCGATGCCATTCTCTTTTTGAGTCTATTGAGTGGGAGAAATCCCGAATACCTCATCGGGCATCATGTAGCGGCGGCACCCATGCTCAAAGGCTCGAGTCTTGAAATTCTTCCTACGGGGTACCTATTAATAGGTTGTGGAAGACCCACTACCGCTGAGTACGTGAGCGGAACGCCACCCATCCCCTACCACAAACCAGGCATAGCGGCAGCCACTGCCATGGCGGGCGAAATGCTCGGATTGAAGCTCATCTACCTCGACGGCGGAAGTGGAGCCGACAAGCCCGTGAGCTTCAATATGATTTCGGAAGTGCGAAAATCCATCGACCTTCCTTTAATTGTGGGCGGAGGAATCAGAAGTGGAGAAGCTGCAGCCAGAGCATTTGAAGCGGGTGCCGATATGATCGTAGTTGGAAATGGCACTGAGAAAAATCCTAACCTGATTCAAGAATTGGGTCTGGCAAGAATCCCATCGACATGAAAATAGTTGTCGTATCGAGTCCTAAAGATCAGCCCAACGAGACTGTCGAAGTCATAAGAATGTTTGATGCAGGTCTCGAATATTTTCACATTCGAAAACCAAGATTTAGCAAGAAGCAGCTGACTGAATACATCAAGCTATTTCCCGAAAAATACCGAAAACGCCTGGTCATCCATAGCTATCATGGACTCGCTTCGACGCTCAATTTAGGAGGCATTCACCTAAGCAGAAAACACCGCAAGCGCGGGAGATTCTATCGAATCAAACTTTTTCTTCGACGAAAAATTGAAAGGAATCTTCTGGTAACACGAACCTTTCACAAGCTCACCGACATCACCAATGAGAAACGTCAATACTCATACACCTTCTTGAGTCCTGTTTTTGATAGCATCACACACAGCACACTCTCCGGTGGTTTCAGCAAGCGAGCGCTGCTGATTATGATCCCGCAGGCCAAACAGCCGGTCTATGCTATGGGAGGAGTAGATGCTGAGAGAATTCCCGAAATAGCCGATTTGGGTTTCGAAGGAGCGGTGCTCCTCGGTTCCATCTGGAACTCGGAAGAAGCACCGCATATTGTTTTCAAAAAAGCCTTAGCTGCTACACAAAATCTCTAGAAACTCAGGCGCAGCCCAGCTAAAAAATTCGTGCCTGCTTGAGGGTAAAAGAAATTCTCAGTAATCGGCGAACCAAAAACATATGAATAGGTGTAACCATTCGAACTGTACTCAGCATCCAAAATATTGTTCACTAAGAGGCTGATTTCAATTTCTTTAAAAAGCACATCCTTGATTTTGTATCCGATTCGGAGATCGTTCACCCAATACGCGTCGATTTTCTTGGCCTCATTCGATGTATTGTCCAAATATTGATCCCCCACATATTTTGAGATCAGCATCAACTCTAATCCTTCGAGCGGTTGGTAAATTAAGCGTCCCGCAGAAATCACTTCAGGGCTGAAACTGATATCGGTATCTTCAAACTCATTGACGAGTACATCAAATCCATTGGTGTAATCGTATACGACCTCATCGAAACGTCCAATGCGATTCCGGCTAAGGGTAAGGTTGGCATTCAACCAAAGATTCTTGGCGACTTGCACCGTTGCATCGGCTTCTATTCCCAAACGGTAGCTCTCGTTCACATTTCTGCGAATGGAGGAACCGACATCGTTGAGCTCTCCCGTGAGCACGAGCTGATTCTCGTAAATCATAGCGTACCCGTTTAGGTTCAACTGAAATGATTCGGTTTGGTAAGTGTACCCCAACTCCAGATTGTTCAGGGTTTCTGCCTCGGGCTCGGTGCCTTCCAAAGCGTCGATAAAATCGTTTCTCACAGGCTCGCGGTTTCCGCGACCGAGGTAGACGTAGAACGCATTGCGACTATTGAGGTCGTAGCGCGCCCCTACCTTCGGATTGAAAAAGTTGAAATTTCGGGAAACGTCGATGGCCACTTGGTCATTGTCAACACCAAAAGTTTCGTAATCCACTCGTCGGTATTGAAGATCGGCCATGAAGTTCCACTTTCCCGTGGCGTATTCCCACTTTCCATATACGCTGTAGTCATCTTTGTTTCCGACGTTGAAATAGTATTGCTGCAAATGATCAATATCTTGCGAATACTCCGCCCAAACGATTTCGCCAAAGTGATCGCCTCGGTAAAAGTGAAGCCCTCCACCCAAAGTGAATTTATGACCACCTTTGGAATAATCCAGCGAATAAGTTGCTCCGTAAAAATCGTTTTCGAGCCAGCGCCGGCGGATCAAATCAGTTTCGGTGATGGTATCCAACCCAATAATGGGGTTCTCCAGACCATAATCCGAAAATTCGTCATCGTTTCGGTATTGCTCAAAAAACCCTCGACCGTAGGTATAATGTCCGGCAAGCGAAAGCTTTAAATCCGGGTTGAACTCGTGCACCAAGTGCAGTTGGTAATGATCCTGTTGGTAATCATCTACCTCATTGTCATAGAGATAGAAATTGTAAGTACGACCGGAGTTCAATAAATTTTCCGTTTGTTCCTCGGAATATCCCTCATTGGCAGCGTGTTGAAGCATTCCTTCCACATCGTTTTCGAGGCGAGACTGCGGCGTTCCGTACCACGACTGATAGGTGCGCTCGGCTCCGGAGAAGGTGATGGCTTTTACCATGGTTTTCTTCCCGTAATAACCTCCCGCGAGGTAGTAGCTACGCAAATCACTGGTAGCGCGATCAATGTATCCATCAGATTGGATATTGCTGAGACGACCCTCAATGGCAAAACCATTTTTTAAAATTCCCGAATTGAATTCTACGGTATGCTTTCGGGTGTTGAAAGAGCCGTAAGAATTGTCAATGGCACCTCCTGCTTCTTGTTGTGCATTATTGGTTTCCATGTTCACCGAAGCACCGAAAGCTCCCGATCCGTTCGTGGACGAACCGAGTCCTCGCTGAATTTGAATGCTCGAGAGGCTGGATGCCAAATCGGGCATGTTAACCCAAAAAACTCCTTGCGACTCGGAGTCGTTAATCGGAATTCCATTCACCGTGACATTGATGCGGGTTTGGTCGCTTCCGCGAATGCGCATTCCTGTGTAGCCAACGCCGGCACCGGCATCGCTCGTCGCCACCAAAGATGGCGTCCAGTTGAGCAAGAACGGGAGATCCTGACCTAAGTTGAGCTTTTCCAATTCCTTCTTTTCGATGTTTTGAAAAGTAGCGGGTGCTTTTGGCGCCAGCCGGGTAGCCGTTACCACTACTTCATCAGTTACGTAAGGGAGCGGCTTCATTGAAATGGGAAAGTTATTCTCTCCCGACTCGAGCAAGACTATGCTACTGAATTTTTCATAGCCCAGATAGGTGGATCGAATGGTGACTTGATCGCGCTTTATCGATCCGAAAGAATAATTTCCTTCGTCATCAGTAAATACGCCGATCAGCGCTTCTTCCAAAACCACGTGCGCACCTTGAAGCGGGTCGCCGTTCGGATCGGTCACTCTTCCACTAAGCACAGATTGTGCATTTACTCCCGTAAGCAAGAGCATCACAGCCGCAAAGGCTGAACTAAACTTTTGAATCATTTGAATATTTTTTTTAGTTGAGGCCTCGTGCCTGGGGACGGTCGATAACCAAAACAATTAGCTCCCTACGCCGGCATTATCCGGATCAGGTATATATCCTCGACGAATTGAGGACATAGGGTATGATCTCAGCCTTTGTGAATGGGTCTCGTTTGACC
>JGI12210J13797_10874678_pt1 | contig 16460 bp, 12 predicted proteins | sample ElkSlonscriptome_3_FD_13797 | JGI IMG/M metagenome (IMG submission 13797)
CCGAAATTGCGGGACCAATAATATTAGATGCTGGGGGTGACATTAAAACTACAGGTCACTTCTTAACCATTGACGATCCCCCAATAAGAGTTAGTCTTGGCTCATTTGTAAGTCCAGGTCGAACGGGGGATGCGGGATATATTAAAATTAACAGTGGTGGTTCTATTGATGTTAGTTCAGGTGAAGTCTCCACATTTACTAATGATGGTACGGCTGGCAATATCACATTAGAAGCTGAGGGTGATATTAGAATAGCTGACGTATTTGCAACGAGTGTAAATGGTGGCGATGGCGGAACCGTTAGTCTGCAAAGTAACTCAGGATCTATCATATCGAATGGAGAGATATTATCTTTTTCCCAAACAGGTAAGGGTGGAAGTATCAGCTTCAACGGTGCAGTCACTCTGGAAAATGATATATTGTCTGATGGCGCTTCCGGTGGAGATTCAATCACCTTCAATGGTGCAGTCACTCTCAAAAATGATGTAAATCTCAGCACTGGTACTAACACAGGTGATATTATCTTTGATGGCACCCTGAACGGAGATTATCAGCTAGAACTTGATGCTGGCTCCGGTACAATTCAGTTTAAAGATTGGGTGGGTAATGAGAATCCCCTAAATCGCCTCGACATTATAAACGCGGATCAAGTAGAGATTGCTGGTGGTATTATTACGGGCAACCGTGATTTGTTTATTGAGCAACCCGTATCATTAACAGGGGATACAACATTTGATGTAGGTACAGCTACACTTAGCTTTGATTCAACTCTGGCTGTAGCCGAAAATAATTTAACCCTGCTAGCTAATGAGATTGACTTTGAAGGCGGAACTAATTCAGTGACTGGTACAGGTGTCCTTGAGCTTAGCCCTTCAACACCCAACCAAGGGATTGCCATTAATGGTTTAGCCGATAGCGGTTTGGACACTTTTGATATCACCGAAGCAGATCTTGATGCTTTGGATGGGTTTGATCCGATTATTATTGGTCAAGAGAATAGTTCTAGCTCAATCACTATTAATGATGTGACTTTTGATAATTCTGTAAAAATTCAGTCTCCTCAAGGTTCAATTACTGTTGATGGAAATATTACAGGAACAGGAAATGCTTCAATCGAACTCAACAGTGCTAACACAACCTTGAATGCCAATATCACCACAGATGGTCAGGATATCATTGTCGGTAACACTCCCAATCCCGTAGAAAATAGTGTGTGGATTGGTACAGATTTGGTCGTTCTCAGCACGGGTTCAGGGCAAGGCGGGGATATTACCTTTAATGGTAATGTTAATGGTCAACTCAACAATGAGCAAAGTCTCAATGTTAACCCAGGTATGGGGGGAGTTTTCTTTAACGGTGACGTGGGGAATGTTAACTCTTTAGAGAATTTAATTATTGGCGATGATGTCACAGGAAGCGCTAACTTAATTGGCAACTCAACCACAGTTTTCAACAGTTTATTTATCAATGCCGAACAAACCCAGGTGGCAGGTGTAATTACAACGACTGGAGGTTCCATTGAATTTGCGGGTCATGTAATTTTGCTAACTGATGTAACATTAGACACAACGTTTAATACGGAAGATACGGGAACATTAGGCAATATTATTTTTGGCAAAACTCTTTCCAGTGCGGCGTCAGATGATAACTTTCCTGATGATACTGACACTCCTCCCTTCAACCTAACCCTAATTGCTGGATCTGGAGATATCAATTTTAATGATGCTATAGGGACTCAAGATTCTCTAGGAACAATTGATTTAGGTCAAATCAATATCGAAAGTGCTAATCAGGTAACAGCCGCCTCAACAATTGCAACCAGTGGGTCAGAAGGTTTTAGGATCACAGCTAACAGCATTGATATCCAAGGTGACTTAAACACTAATGATGGACTCGTGAACTTTATAGGGAATAATGAAATTATCGTTAGCAACATCACCTCTGAAAGTGGGACAATCACGTTAAATAGTGATATTGGCAGTATCAACACTAACACTCTAAGCGCTACTAATGGCTCAGTACAGCTAACCGCCGGGAATCAGATTAGCACTGATGATGTATCTGGCAATGTAGTGAATCTTTTTGCCAACAATAACATTGATGTCACTAACGTTACCTCTGAAGGTGAAGGAATCACGTTAAATAGTGATACGGGCAGCATCAACACTAACACTCTAAGCGCTACTAATGGCTCAGTACAGCTAACCGCCGGGAATCAGATTAGCACTGATGACGTATCTGGCAATGTAGTGAATCTTTTTGCCAATAATGACATTGATATCGCTAACGTTACCTCAACGAATGGGACTATTACTGTTACGAGTCAAATAGGTGCAGTGGAAAGCGGTGACTTAATCGCGACGGGAGAAACTGATGGTGGAGATGTAACCATTACAGCACGCGATCGCATCATTACTGGAAAAATAGATACCAGTTCTTTATCAGGTAATGGCGGAAATGTCAACCTCGACCCAGAAAATGAGATTGAAGTAGTCTCGATTAACGCTCAAGGCGGTACAGATGGTACAGGTGGAACCGTTGACATTACCACAGAACAATTCTTCCGCGCCACTGGCACATTTACCGACCAAAATGGTATAACTGCCAGCATTTCGACGGCGGGTGGCGCTGGCGACGGATCAATAACGATTCGCCATGATGGTGGAGCCAGAGAAACATTTTTCTATGTTGGAGATGCGCTAATAAACGGCACGGCTGGAACCCTTACCACAGGTTCAGACAACTCAATTTTCTCCCTAAGAGTTTTTCCGGGTTCCTATACCCAAGGCGCTATTTCGATTATCACCTCTCAAGACTTCGCCCAATTCTTACAAGAACTATTACCAGACGCTGATCCCCCCTCATCCTTAACAGTTACACTTGAAAACAGAGGTTTTCCCTTAGAAGAATTATTTACTCGTGAATTTGAGAAATATCTCGGAATATTCAATCCTTCCGTTAACACACTAGGTCAAATTCGGATAACCTTGAGCAATATTGAGTCAGCCACAGGTCAAAAACCCGCTCTAATTTATACCGTCTTTTACCCCACCCGAATTACGCCAAACTCCGGTTCTTTAACTAATCCCGTTCCCCAAGATAATGACCAACTGCAACTGGTTGTAGTTACACCAACCGGGGAACCCATTTTTATGCCCATTCCCGGTGCAACTCGCGCTACTGTTCTAGCAGAAGCCCAGAAATTACGCCGTGCGATTACTAATCCGATTACCCGCAGTACCAACCGTTATTTAGCCCCAGCCCAACAACTGTATCAATGGATAATTGCCCCAATTGAAGACCAATTACAAACCCAAGGGATTCAAAATCTCAGCTTTATCATGGATGGGGGATTGCGTTCCATTCCCTTACTGGCTCTCCACGATGGGGAACAATTCCTGATTGAAAAATATAGTGCGGGTTTAATGCCTAGTATCAGCTTAACCGATACCCGCTATCGCGATATTAATGACTTCCAAGTTTTGGCAATGGGAGCCTCTGAATTTACCGACGCCAACCCCTTAAAAGCTGTCCCGGTAGAATTAGCCGCGATTACCCAAGAACTATGGCAAGGAGAATCCTTCCTCAACCAAGAGTTTACCCTGGAAAACCTAAAACAAGAGCGTCAACTACAACCCTTTGGGATTGTCCACTTAGCCACTCATGGTGAATTTAAATCGGGACGCCCGGAAAACTCTTATATTCAGTTATGGGATACCAAACTACGCCTTGATCAACTGCGTGAGTTAAAGTTGTATGAACCCACAGTAGAATTATTAGTCCTAAGTGCTTGTCGCACCGCCGTGGGGGATGAAGAAGCCGAATTAGGCTTTGCCGGGTTAGCGGTACAAGCCGGGGTGAAATCGGCGCTGGGAAGTCTCTGGTATGTCAGCGATGAAGCCACATTAGGATTAATGACCGAATTTTACCGTCAGTTAGAGACAGCACCGATTAAATCAGAAGCACTGCGACAGGCGCAACTGGCGATGATTCGGGGAGAGGTGCGGTTAGAAGATGGGAAATTATTGGGGAGTGGGGAGAGTATTACGCTACCGCCAGAATTAGCAGAGATTGGGGATAAAGACTTATCTCATCCCTATTTTTGGTCAGCGTTTACGATGATAGGTAGTCCATGGTAGACATCTTTCGGGTGAGCGAATTGGCAACCCCTCAACCAAAAGCGCGATCGCACCTCGATTGTGCCAGTTCACCGGAAATGAAGCTGACTTGAAGGTAACTCGGAGCTGACTGGGGCGCGATACGTTAGAAGAACACGAAGACAGCGATCGCGTACCCGCCCCAATTGATAATCAGATTTCACCGATGTGGGAATCCCTATCCATATCGAAGTAAATTATTAAAACCACGCTCTCGAAAACTTTTACTCTCGGTGCATCATACTCAGATAAATAAGCCGTGCTACGCCAATCAGCACGGCTTATTTACCAAAATTTACCTATTACCCCCATGATAACAAGCAACTCTTTCCTCAAAGGGGACGTTGGTGAAACAAAACGTGAATATTGTTTTACTGACATGGCATCCAAAAGATCCGCCCTGACTCACGTTTCACAGACTGAAAAGCTGATTGATCTATGGTTGGTCGGTAAGTCAAAGACAACGGTAGATGTTTACAGGAGAGCCGCCCTATCATTCCTGGAGTTCATCGGTAAGCCACTGGATCAGGTAACTCTACCGGATTTACTCCAATGGCAGCAAGAATTAATTAATTCGAGTAAATCGCCTAATACGATTAAGACCCAAACGGCTATAATCAAGAGTCTGTTCAGCTTTGCTCATAAATGCTCCTTACTGAAGGTTAACCCCGCCGTGGCACTGCGATCGCCAAAAGGACGGGATGCATTAAATCAGAGAATCCTCTCGGAACTTCAAATCGCCTCAATGATCGCCCTGGAGACTAACCCCCGTAACCATGCTATCCTGCGGGTTCTTTATGGTGCTGGTGTGCGGGTATCTGAGTTATCCGGGCTAACTTGGGGGGATTTGATCGAAAGACCATCCCATTCACAGCTTACAGTAACTGGTAAAGGAAGTAAGAGCCGTTCGGTTTTGATTAAACCCGACCTGCACCAAGAATTATTATTGTTGAAGGCTGACGATGATACTCCTGATTCCCCTATCTTTAAATCTAGGCACGGGGGAAAGCCCATCAGCCGGATTCAAACATGGCGAATAGTTAATGAAGCGGCAAAACGGGTAGGGATTGATAAGGTCAGTCCGCATTGGCTGCGTCATGCTCACGCCAGTCATAGCTTAGATAGGGGTGCGCCAATTCATTTGGTGCAGCAAACGCTAGGTCATGCTAGCGTGGCGACGACTGGGCGCTATTTACACGCTCGACCAACGGATAGTAGTAGTTTATATTTGCCTTGACTAATCACCATGATTCAAGCCATCCCAACACTCACGCTTCAGCCTGGATACCGCCCTCAATCGGAAGACAAAACCCCCGAATCCGATGCTATTGATTTTTACCTACTTCGACAGCGAACTAATCGAGAGCGCTGGCAAGCTAGTGCTTCGTTAACTCGATGGTCGAGGGCTGTGTCGTTACGTGGGATGCGGAAGGCTTCACAGCTAACTTTTCGAGAGCGGTTCGCTCAATCAGTTTTAGGTGATAAGTGGCTACCAATTTTAACCCCTACCAGTGATCCGTCTATGTGGACTCAAGACCCCAGTGAAATCGCTAGACTGTTACACCCGATCTTTGAAACGCTAAGTATTCCTTACTATATTACAGGTGGAGTTGCCGCTAGTATCTATGGTGATCCTAGAACGACACGCGACCTAGATCTGGTTATTGAACTGAATAGATCTGAGATCTCGCCATTGGTCAAAGCGCTCTTAGAAGCGGGGTTTTACTGTCCCCCAGGTGCTGTTGAGGACATTCAAATGGGCAGAGGTAGGGTATTGAGTGTAACTCAGATGACAAAAATACTCAACGCCGATATAGTCTTGAACGCTGATACCGACTTTGATCGGTCAAAGATGGCTAGACGGCAGTTAGAGGCGCTCGATCTAGCTGGTATTGAGCAGTTCTGGATCGCCTCGGCTGAAGATGTTGTGCTGGCTAAATTGCTCTGGCGAAAACAGTCCCAATCTCAGAAGCAATGGGCTGATGTCTTGGGTATTCTCAAAGTCCAGTTTGAGAACCTAGATTACAGCTATCTAGCAGAATGGGCTAACCAGCTAAACATTGCTGACGATCTTAAGGTCGCAATGACTGAAGCTGGAATTTGATGCGATCGCTATTCTCGTGTTCGTTAGAACGTATCGCACTCTCCCATTGTGCCAGTTTACTCCCCGCTGCCATTATCCCTGTGCTACTTCATGGAAAGTCAGCAGTCAGCCTAAACTAGCCTGACTTGGAGCTGACTTGGAGATGACTTGTGCCAGTTTGCGATCGCACCTCGATTGTTAGAGACTGCCGGGTCGCGATCGCCTTTCGGGGTTGTGCCAGTTTCCGGTGGTCCGCCCGTGGTCAGCTTCTCTGGCAGAGGAACTGAGCGCACCGCCGCCGCCACTTGTACCACGTTGAAAGCCAAAAAACCGAATACCATCAAAGCCAGAAGGGATAAGGACTTCAGCCTAACTCAAGTCAAAAAACCGAATACCTAACCCGCCTTGGGGATGGAAACTGATCACGCCGTCGTTATTTGGGGCGCTCGTTTGGAACTGTCACATCCAGGGCGATCGCGTTGAATGTGACAGTTTCCGATTTCGATGCGATCGCGTGCCAGTTTTCAGGCGTAAATCTAGCGAAGCTACCATCGGGGGCAATCTAGATGATATTGCAGTTTTCAGTATTTAAGACCAGATGAACCAATTTTCATTTCCTTATCGCCCAAATCCATGCCCCATCTGCTTTTCAGCTAAATCAGTCAATCTACCCAAATGTCTGATTTTGCAGGAACTGCTCAAAAAATGCAACATTTCACAAGAAAGCGCTCGCGAAAACATAGCGTTTTTGAAACGCTTACAGGAAAAGGGTTTTGAGCTAGATTGCCCATGATGTCAGCTTCGCGCTTATCTACGCCTTTCAGTGGCGCGATCGTAGTCAGTGCCGCCGCTGCCACTTGCACTGACGGATAGAAGTTGATGCTTATTTAGGCTGATTGATTTTCGAGTGACACCGCCGCTCGTGTGCCAGGTTGCGATCGCACCCTGATTGTTAGAGACTGCCGGGTCGCGATCGCCTTTCGGGGTTGTGCCAGTTTCCGGTGGTCCGCCCGTGGTCAGCTTCTCTGGCAGAGGAACTGAGCGCACCGCCGCCGCCACCTGCACCAATTGGACAAGGATTGATCATGCTGATTTGGTTTAATGCGCTCGTTTGGCACTGTCACATCTGAGGCGATAGCTTTTTGAAGTGTGCCAGTTCCCCTGGCAGAATGTGGAGGAAATGAGCGCACCACCGCCGCCGTCACTTGTATCAATTGGACAGGGATTGATCATGCTGATTTGGTTTGATGCGCTCGTGGCACTGTCACATCTGAGGCGATAGCTTTTTGAAGTGTGCCAGTTCCCCTGGCAGAATGTGGAGGAAATGAGCGCACCACCGCCGCCGTCACTTGCACTGACTGGGCAAAAATCAATGCTTATTAAGGCTGATCGATTTTCGAGTGACACCACCGCCGCCGCTCGTTGGGGATGCAGGTGGGATGCGCTCGTATACACCTGCTCGTGTTCACCCGTCAAAGACCCGCTGCAAAAGGGACACGAGCGCATAGAAAGAACTACCGTTGACTGTTGGGTTGCCTGTTGGGGGTGCGCTCATGTGCCAGTTCGCTCTCCGCTGTCATTATCCCTGTGCCACTCCAAACTTTTTTAAAGTCACCCCTTCAGGAGGCTGACTCGAAGGTGACTCGAAGGTGACTTGGGCGCGATCGCACCTTGCTGCTGTGCCAGTTCAATCCCTCCGCTCGGTTGTGCCAGTCCGACACCTGAAATCTGATACCCGCGATCGCAACTGGGAAATCAATCAGCTTTTGTCAGCGATCGCCTCTCGCGTCAACTCTTGATCTTCTGGAGTAATCGAGCGGGGAGTGATCTTTTGGGCATACTCCTAAATCATTAGTTTGGATTGGATGCCCTAGTATTCCCAAAATGGTTAGCGATTCATTATCTCAATTCCCCGAACGATAAGTTGGCTCACTCATCGAACTAATGCACCGCGCCTCCCGCTGGCAGTAATCTGAAGAGCGATCGCACCCATTCCAGTCAGCGCAGTCTCATACAGTCTCACAACCAAAGTTTTTATCAGGCATGGGATTGTGAGACACTATGAAACTGTACCCATGGGGGGCGATTCCGGCACGGCTGGTTAGGAGCGATCGCTCCTAATCGATTCCAGATGGTGCAAGAAGTCGAGTAACTCTTCATCGGTTAGCAACTGACGCGATCGCTTGCCGTAGGTTTCGATGAGGTGAACTCGCCCTTTTTTCTTTGTCCACCCTAGCCGCTTCATCTCAGCGTTAATGCGCTGGCAGATTGGCGAGTCGAGTTTTTGGGGTTTGGGTGCATTTGGGGTTGGGTCAGGTGCGATCGCATCTGTAACTGAATTTTCTGGTGCTGTAACTGAATTTTCGTTTTTTTCGGTTACAGTCTCTAACCCCTGCTCTGTCGTGGTTTCAGCTACCTCTGTAACCGTGTAACCGTTGTAACTGGGATTTGGGGGTGTTTGATTAGTGGTAGTGGAGGTGTAATTAAAATCAATCCCAGTTTCTTTCTCTATCTCTATCTCTTTTTTTTCAGTTACACGGTTACAAGGTACATCAGAGAGGGCTGAAACCGTTGATTTTTCGTCGTTACAGCCTGTAACCGGATTTCGGTTACACTCAGTTACACCAGTTACAGATTCCCGAAACAGGTCATCCGGGATTAGCCATGCCTTGCGTGTGATAGTATCTGGATTGCTTGGGTGTTCGCCGTTGGCGACTCTTGCCCGGTCGTAGGCAAGCACTTGGTCTTGGGAACGATCAAACCTTTCCGATCTGTCGATTTTCCCTCCGGCTTTTAACACTAGGGGCTTTAATGACTTGAAGTTGTAAGTTGCGGGTTTGAACCGCCCATTCACCAGTGACCAAACGTTAGAGGCATAGATGGCTGTATAGACCTTTCCATCTCGCTTTATATTGCGCTTTAAGTTCCAAGTGCCAGTTTTTGATTCTGCCTCTAGCGCTAAAATCTTCTCGATAAAGTCCTGGAGTGAATCAGCCGAATTATCAGCATCATTTTCGGATCGACAGCAATTGTCGATGACCCACTGCTTGAGGTTGTCACTCCCTCCAGTGAGTTCCACTATCTTTTGTGCATAGTAGAGAGGCAAAGCTAAACTCTGGGCAATCCGAGCATGGGCTAATGGGAGATGGGGTAACAATTCCCGCTCGATAGACGCGATCGCGTCTGGGTCGTAACCAATCTTCAGGAGCAATGGGAACGCGCCGGAAGCTAACTCCTGTGCTTTCCTTAAATCTTGGAATGCTTGCTTATTCCCGCTCTTTACTGCCCGTTCGTAGGTTAGTCTCACAAAGCGGGTAAAAGTTGCTGCTTGTTCCGCCCCGGCAACGTGATTAGTAATCGCCCCCAGTGGGCTTTTAGGTTGCTGGTCGTTTCCCCGTACCCGTCGCGGTTTCCAGTTATACCAAGTCTTAAGAAGTTCGTCGATTTCAGGTGAACGTTCCGGGTCATCAAGCAAAAATGGTAAACTGCCAGTCCGAGAGCCATGCTCATATAGTGCGGACGTGCTGACCCGTGCTAGCATCCCCAGATGTCCCCAGTTTTTGCCGACTAAACTTAAAGCCGCTTCCCCTCCTAATGTTTTGCAGCTACCTGGTTCACCGTTGGGGTTGAGCAGTGGGAAACAATTATCGTGCTTAAAGACTGCTTGAGAATGTAGCCCAGCCACAACCCAGCCTGCTGTTAGTAACACTTGGCTGATGTTCTGTTCGCCAAAAAATCGACGGCACGCATTGACCCAACGGTTAAGGGCTTCTGGATCTTCAGGTGCTAGTTCAGGACATGGAATGAAGTCATCTTTCCCTAGTTTTGGGTTGAATACCCAACCTGATTCTTCTTCATCAGTGGGTGTGCCATCTGGATTAAATTGCTGATCGCGAAACACCCAAATTCCATCCTCTTGTTGACCGTAGCGATCGATTAACTTATAGACCTTACCTCCCCTCTGACGGTAGCTGCGTAACCGGACATGAATCAGCGATTTTAACTGTTCTCCATTGAGGTTACAGACTATACCTGTCCCGTAAGTTCTCTTGAGCGCTGCCTCAAAGTCACGGATACAGCCATATTCTTGACTTGAGATGATTACTCGCTTTTGGTATCTGTCGAGCGATCGCTTAACAGCCAGAACTAATCCGCCGCCGTCTTCACTTTCGAGTTCCCGCTCTACGACAAAATCAAAATTGCATTTAGGTGAAAATTTCTGGACAGGCTCCCCATCTTCATCTTCCTCTTCGGTAAGCCAGCCGATTTCACCATTTAACGTGACAGGGGCGCTCCAATGATTTCCAGGTGAGTCATCATCATCGCCCCAATAATTACCGTCGCCGTCGCCCCCATTGTTATCGCCGCCGCCAAATTGACGTTCCAGCGCTTCCCGAAAATCTTCGATGTTCATCCCTAAGCCAAGAGCGATCGCAGGCGTAAAATAAAGACTTAGGGCTAGTTTATCATCCCTTGATTGGGAGCGGATGTAGGCGATCGCCTGCTTTAAGATTGCTTCCTTCCCGGCATCCGTCGCCAAATCCTCTGACTCTAGAAGTCTCTCAGCTTTCCACCGATAGCCGTGTACAGCTTGATTGAGGTGGGCATACCAGGCGTCTATGCCATGTTTAAGGATGAATTCATCCGGGTCTAACCCATCTGGGAGTTTGGGCGCAACATAAGGACTGATGCCAACTTTGAGTAAACTTTTAATGCATGAGTCGATGCCAGCATCCCCAGCCGCGTCCGGGTCAAGTGCGATCGTTACTTTCTCAATGCGGTGGCGTGCCATCGTTTCACATTGGTCTTTGGATAGCATCGCCGCGACGCAACCGATTACCCTGGTATCGCCCAACTGGTGAGCTATTGCTGCGTCAGTTATGCCCTCAACCAGCACGACTTCTTTATGGCGTGAGCGGATTGCTTGATTAAACAGGTAGGGTGATTCCTTGGTGTGAAGCCATGCTTTCCCGTTATCTTTGGGATTAAATAGAGCATATTTCTTGGGTTTACCCGTCGCGGCTGCCCATTCCTTGCTCTGATGCCCGTAGAGCGTGAGCGGTTCGCTGTATGGGTTAGACCACGGGAAAATCATGTAACCTTCCCACTTACGGGCTAACACCCCAACTTGTTTGGCTAAATCGAGGTCTAAGCCCTTATTCCGTAAGACTTCCCGAACTTCCTTAACTGAGGGATATAAGCCGATTCCTAAATCCCTTAGTCCCTGTTCTGTAAAGCCTCTTTCTTCCATTAAATGTTTGCGCTCGTTCTCTCCCCTGGCTGTCCAAAGGATGGAGGCACAGTATTCCTGGACTGCTCTTAGGATGGCTTGGCGAGATTCCCGCCGTCGCGCCTTCTCAATTTGTTGGGGTGTCCATTCCCGTGAGGGAAGTGTTACCCCCGCTTCTGATGCGAGTTCCTTAACGATTTCTAACCAGTCACGACCTTTGGGATACTCGTATCGCCCGACTTTCAGGCTATAACGATACTTAATTGGATCTCCCGTTTCCCTACCATTGTGGGCATCCAGGAATCCTAAATCATCAAATGCTGTGAAGCTGTTTCCTGATTTTGATTGACCCCACGGGGGCTTTCCTCTGAGTCGGTTCCCGCTTCGCTGGAAATCATGACCAGTCCAGTTGTAAATTTGTTCAGCCGTCAAACGTGGGTAAATCTCACGTTCGAGGATTTCAACTAAGTCTATAGACTGGGAGGATTTTTTCTTGGGACGCTCTGTTACTTGTGCCATTATGCGTCTACCTCCCCCTGATCGCTGATTGAAACCATCCCCAGCACGAGCAAAGCGCTGGAGCCGCAAAATTCTTGTGATTCTAGGATTCCCAAGCAATCGGTGAGTTTGTGCTGGGTGTAGAGTTCAGCGATACACGCGATCGCGCTTACCTCTAAAAAAGGGTAAATTAGGGTAAATTTGTGGGGTATCATTTAATTATCGGGTAGTGCCTACGGTGCAAGCAAGCACCTACAGGCGTGTACAGAATCCCCTTTTTTTTTCAGGTAAAACCGTGGTGGAAACACGGTTTCGGTTAATTGGGGATAGATCGGAAATTCAGCGCTAGGAAGTTTTGTTGAAGCCCTAGCTACTGATATAGATCAAGCCGCCTCCCTCTCCTGAGTGGGGGCGGTCTTTTTTGGCGCTTCGGATTCGTATAGGGATTTAATCGCAATACCTACGATCGCACTCCGAGAAACTCCCCCGTAGAGCTTCCGCAAGGAATCCGCTTTGGCAATCAAGTTTTGTGGCAACACGAATCTGAGTTTATGTTTTTGCATTTGTTAGTAGCCTCCAAAAAACATTGGAACATTTGTATCATACTTTAGCATAGAAAATCGCTAACGAGCGCTCCCTGTCTGGGTTTCATGAACTGTAACTTTAGGGTTTACGCTGTTACTTTGATTACCGGGAAGATGCATCAAACTTGATATATCTTCCAGTAAAGGGGTTTGGGTCGCGTTTTTCATCACTACTTACCCTTAGTTTTGGGATGGGTTACGCTAACTTGGCGAAAATTAGCCACTTTTGCTTGCTTCTCGGCTTCCTCATAAAGCCCGCGCCTCAAGATCTCGGCTGCGAGGGAGCTTTTTGTTAAGCCAGTGGCTTGAGCAATCTCAGAAAGTAGTTTATCCGTTTCATCCGAAATCGTGACGCTGATTTGAGCCATGAGTGTTTTTAGTAGGTTTATTTGATTATCCCACTTACTCTCATGTAGATATAACTGATTTCCCACTTCGCTAAATCAATAAAAATCCATGACTAATCTTGTAATCAAAGTGAGTTTAACTTGACATATCAATGTTAACTCACTTATATTACACCTATATACCCAAAACAGCCCACCACAGAGAAGTGGTAGACCAAACCCGCTGGTCTTGGGTCAATCCAAAAAACGCTACAGAAACGCTCAAAGCTGTACTGAGTAAAGCTTTGAGGTATCGATAAGCACTTTAAGGAGTAAAAATCATGGTTGCAATCAGCCAGCCAATTCAGGCTGGAACAGGGCAAATGCGCCCATTTCTACCCACCGGGGTAGATTGTGGGGCAGGTCTGATCAAGGTCTGTATTAATTCCAATAGTTCACAAATGCGGCTACGTCAGCCCTCTAAAGTCCTGGAATTGAAGTCGCCATTGATTGAGGAATTAACCTCAAAAGAAGGGGGTCACTTCTTTTACCATTCCGGCGACAGACCCGACCTAATCGATCGCGAATTCCTAACAGGAGAGCTAGCAGTGTGGAAAGCTCCAGCCACTCACATCAAGTTGAGTGATGACCCCGCGCTCAAAGCTGAATATGCCTTACACGCGATACTTGGGGCGCTGGCTACCCTTCCTCATCGGCAAGAGTGGGGGCTATTCATCGTCATCAGCACCCATAGCCGCGACCTGTTTAGCGCCAAATTAAAGGAACTAACAAACGGCACTCATGTTGTTAGTTTTGGCGGCAAAGAAAAACCCAGTACACGGGTAAAAATTAACTTTGGAAGTGTGACCCCAGAGGGCGCTGGCAGCTACACTTACGCCAAGCGTTTAAACCTAATCGACTCATCAGCCCATGTCATTGGTTTTGATTTTGGTACATCAACAACAATCCCCCAAGTTTTTGCTCCCAATGGCAAGCTAATTCATCACCAACCCTTAGAGGTGGGTGGATGTATTGATTTGTTGGATGCGATCGCATCTGACCCCGAATTAATCCAACACCTAAGGACGGGAAAATCGGGGAGTATTGAGCTTATCCGTAAAGCCGTCGAATCAGGGTATTTTGTTTATGGCAATCGCGGCTTTAGTATCCGCCCCATCTATGCGCGGTTAATTAAATCGTGGCTGGCGGATCGGCTGCGGCTGGCACTTAAGGCGATTGAGGAATGGCGCGATTCTGCTCAATCTTTCGTTGCTTGGGGTGGGGGTACTGAGATGCCCGGAATTCAGAAAATGTTAGCCACTCAAAATATTACAACCGTACCCGATGGGAGCTGGGCAAACGCTATCGGGATGCAGACTATTGCCGCAGCATTATTAGCACGGAGGAATTAATCATGCCTAATACTCGAATCCGAATCGATTCTGATATCGAAGCCTACATCAAATCGCAGTCCCAAAGGGTTATGAATATTCCCGCAGATAAGCTTACAGCCGCCGATTTAACGACGCTAACCAATCGGCTTTTGTACGAACACAAGCTGACTTCATCACTGATGAAACAGGAATTCATCCCCCGCTTGTTTGGCTGGCTCAAGGGCATTGTGCCGGGATTAGGGGGCGGTAAGGTTGTAGCGATCGCACCACAAAAAACCCAGCCCGAATTACCTAGTGATGATTTAGATTTTGCCGCTGATTTTGCATCCCAATTTGATGAGGAGGTAGCGTGAGGTAGCGTAATGATTACAGCACGAATTCACCGCAGTTCTGAAGACGAAAACGGCGCACTGGCTCAACTCTTTACCTTGCCTCGAATCGGGGAATCTATCAGTATGCCCGATGAAAATGGCACTGAGCGAGATTTACGAGTGATTGGGATTAATCACCTAATTAAGCAAACAAATGGGCATTTACAGCAAGTCGAGGTTGCCCTTTTTTGCGAACCAACTACAACCCTTATCTAAGCCATGGAAAGAATCAAAATCGAATTCTACCAAAACCAAGGTAACTGGCTTTACAGGGTTGAGTTAGTCGGTATCTTTGAATCCACAAGCTCCCCATTTACAAGCCTTAGAGCCGCTTTCAATTCAATGATTCAAGTAGTCGATGAGGATGCGATAAGCCTTTATGACCCGCCTAGCAATTGAATTAATCGCACTTTTTCTGACGTTTCAACTAATGGAGATTTTGAGTAATGGATGACCAATTTTTGAATGATATGAACGCGATCGCTAACCGCATCCAGTCTCACGCTGACTCTCTTGATGGACAGCGCATTGCACAGATGGCACAGCACATCCTTGATCACAACTGGGATGGAGCCAACGCCTTGATTGTCTCATGGTCGGTGCAAGATGAACGCGATTACTGGGGTGACGATAACTGGGAAGTCGTGGAAGACCCTTTCGATGGAGGTTACAGCTATGTTAGTTGACCGACTAATTAACCTAATCGATGGATTGACGAATGAGGATGCTCTCAAAGTTGAAGCGATTATCCCACACATTGCTGCCCACGACTGGGAGAGTGCGATCGCGCTAATCGAAATGTGGGAATTAAGCGAACAGCCGGAAGATTTAACCGAAAACATCGATGGACGAGAACTACTCAACGCAATTCGCGAAGCTTTCGATTGATGACAAAGATAGGGGTTCAGGGAGGCGAAACCGCCAAGTAACTGCCTCCCCATTCCTAACTCCAGCCACCATTAACCAGAATTAGGAGACACTTAACCATGATAGACATTACGAAAGCAGCCAAACCCGTAACCTACTACGTTGATAACCCTCATATTCGGCAACTGTGTCAAGGGTACGGGGTTTATCTCCAAGGCATTCCACCCCATGACAAATTCGCCATCCTTCAGTTGATTGGCGCGATCGGAAGCGCTTACACCGACCCCCGCTTTGACGGCGAATATAACGATGAATCGCCTTATCAGTGCGAGAATGCCCACCAAGACCATTCCATCTGGCTGGACACCGATGAGGAGTTTATCTGGGGGATTCTGGATAAACTGAATCGCTCTGAAATGCTTGGTTTAGCTCAGTTCTTAGCAATTGACCTAACTACCCAATAACCCCATCTATTCCCCGTCCCTGGTGTTAACCACTGGGGGCATCGTTCGTTTCAGGAGGAATCATGACCAATCTAATCCCCTCTCAAAAATCAGAAATAACTGAGATAGTAACCGACGCGATCGCGGTTACACCAACTCACCGCCAGCGGGAACTCATGCAGGCGTTTTCATACCTAGCCGAATGCTATGTATTATCCCGCTCTCAGTCGCACCTAGAAGATATCCAGGCATTGATTAACGCGGCAAAAGCCGATAATAGCGCCGCCTTAAGGGAAATGCAAGCATCCCTTAAGGGTGAAATATCCCAGCTACGACGGGAAACTCAGCAAGGGTTTATGGCTGTGGCAGATGCTATGGGGGCTATCAGCGATCGGGTGGACCAGTTAGAAACCAAACAACAACCACCCTCTGTTAACGTCCATGTCACCAACAATTCAGGCAATGAAGACACGCCGGGATGGATTTGGAAAGTAACCGTTCTCATTG
>JGI12210J13797_10510390_pt1 | contig 16449 bp, 11 predicted proteins | sample ElkSlonscriptome_3_FD_13797 | JGI IMG/M metagenome (IMG submission 13797)
CCCGCGGGTGGGCAGCCGCGCCGGGCTCGGGCGAGCGGGTTGCTCCGCCGGCGGGCCGGGCCTCGGACGGCGCCGGCGCGTCGGGACCGGCGTCGGGAGAGGGCGTCACCATGCCGGGCCGAGCGCTGCCCGGCCGAGCGCTGCTCGGCCGAGCGCTGCCCGGCCGAGCCATGCCCGGCCGCGCGCCGGATGGAGCCGGGGCGGCGGCCTGGGGCCGTGAGTGCGGCCGGATCCGCTCGACCGAGACGGTGCCGGACCGGGCCCCGCTCGCCGCCGGGCCCCGCCCGTGCCCGACCGTCTGGCGCAGGGTGTCGCTGGAGGTGACCTTGCGCCGGAACGAGGCCGAGGTCTGCACGTCGGCGCCCTCGCGGCACTCGTAGGCGAAGCGGCCGTGCATGATGCGGAGCTCCTGCCCCGACTCGAGCGGGTGCCGCTCGATCCGGGCGTCGTCGACGAAGGTGCCGTTGTCGCTGGAGAGATCGGTGATCACCATGCGGCCGTCGTCGAGCTGGGTGATCTTGGCGTGACGACGCGAGACGCCCTCGTGCACGATCTGGATGTCGCAATCGCTGGCGCGACCAATCGTCGTCCGACGACCCAGCACGAACGTGGCCCCCGCCTGGGGCCCCGAGATTGCGCGCAGCAGGTGTTGCATGCGGGGGGATGCAGATTCTATCAGCCTCCCGTGCGAATGCCCGCCACCCGGGTGAGGCCATGTCTCGCCGCCGGCCGGGGGGCGCGACTTCGAGGCCCCCTACCCCGGGGGGCGCCCCTCGGAGATGCCCAGCCCCTCGGAGATGCCCGCGAACTGAAGGCCCAGCTCGTCGGGCTGGGCCCAGGCCACGCGGGTGGGGAACACCAGGGTGCGCGTTCGAACGCCGGAGGCGGTGTCGATGACCAGCCACGCGACCACGCCCTCGCGCAGGGGATGCGCTGGCCACCGCAGCCGCGCCCCCCCTACCCCGAGGTCGTGCACCTCGACCGCGGCGGTCTGCTCGTCGGCCCCTCGGATCCACCGCACGCGCGCGGGGAAGCGGCACTGGAACCGCACGAACCGCCGGAGGCGGGTGTAGGGGCCGGGGTCGTCCTCCGGCTGCCGAAACGCGCCGGCGAAGCGCTCGAGCACCTCCCGCTCGAGCGGCGACACCGTCTCATGACGGGTGACGCGCAGCTGGAGATCGCGGAACACGAGGATGTCGTTCACCAGGTCGCCCGCGTAGGGCGGCCCGTTGGGCCGCAGGGCCGTCATGCGATGGCGCCTCGGCTCCTTCCAGATCGACGCGAGCACCCGGCTGGACTCTCGGACCTCCATGTCCTCCATGGTCTCGCCGCGGGGCGGGGTGGGCCGGTTGGGCATGGCGACGTGATCGACGGTCTGGCGCAGGGTGGCGCCGTCGGTGACCTTGACCGCCCAGACCTCTCCGGCGGAGTCGGGCTCGGGCGGATCGTCGGGGCGGGCCTCGTACACGAAGCGGGACCGCATGATGCGGATCTCGTCGGCGGGCCGCAGCTGCGCCCGCTGGATCCGCGTGGGGCCGAGGAATGTGCCGTTGTTGCTGCCGAGGTCGACCAGCTCGTGGCCCTCGTCGGCGGCCACGAGCTTGGCGTGCCGTCGCGAGACGCCGTCGTGGATGATCTGGATGTCGCAGTCACCGGCCCGGCCCAGGGTGGTCCGGCCGCGCAACGGGAAGACGGCCCCCTCGAGGGGCCCTTCGATCGCGCGGAGCTGCCATGCCGTCATGGGAGAGATCGGCAGTGTAGCGGCCCCGTGTGGGGGGCGCGACCACGCCCGGCCCGCTCAGGCCTCGTGGGGTCGCAGCGCGGTCACCACCGTAGAGAGGAACGCGCGCTCCCGGCCGTGCACGAGCCACCCGTTCTCTCGCAGGCCCTCGGCGAGGTCGTCGCGCACGTAGTCGCCGTAGAAGGGCTCGTGCATGTCTTGCGGGAAGCGCTCGAGGAACACGCCCAGCTCGGGATCGTCGGCCATCTGCATGGAGTCTTCGATGACCAACAGCCCGCCCGGCCGCAGCACGCGGCGCATCTCGGCCCAGACCCGGCGCCGGGCGTTGCGCGGCAGCTCGTGGAACAGGTACACGCAGCACACGGCGTCGAAGCTCTGGTCGGGGAAGGGCAGCGACTCGGCGTTGGCGACCTCGAAGCGGGCGCGGGGCTGATCGGCGAGGCGCTCTCGGGCCAGCTCCACGTAGTAGGGGCTGAGGTCCACGCCCACGTAGCGGGCGTCGGGCAGGGCGCGCAGCAGCTGGCTGCCCACCCGGCCGGTGCCGCAGGCGACCTCCAGCACGTGCAGCGGCTGGTCGCGGCCGCGGGCGTGGGCGACCAGCGGGGGCAGGACCTGCCGGCGCATGACGTCGGCGGTGCCGCCGAACAGCAGCTCCACCCCCACGTCGTACAGCTCGGCCGAGCGCCGGCTGAGGTAGCCGTCGCTCTGCCAGTGAAAGGTGCGCCGGTAGTAGGGCGGATACTCGCGGAGATCGACGTCCTCGGGCAGCTCCTTCCAGCGACCGTCCCGGCGTCGGCGCAGCACGTTGGGCAGATCGGCCAGCAGCCGGGGCAGCGTGCGCACGTAGGTGCCCACGGGCATCTGGAACAGCAGCGACCAGGGGTAGATCCCCGCGGCCGCGTTGGCGTAGTCGCGCTCGATCAGCCGCTCGAAGCTCTGCATCAGCGAGCGGCGCTGGCCGAGGGTGGGCACCGGAACGTCGCCGGGGAGCGCCAGCTTGCGCGCGAGGTGCTGGGCCAGCGCGGTCGCCGTTCGCATCGAACGTTGTTGCCGGCGGTAGGCGAACCGAACCGTCTGGGCCATCCAAGGGGTCATCGCCTAGAGTCTAGGATCACGATCCGGGCCGTGCTCGTCTTGGATGCACGGGAGCGGGCTCGACGCCAGTTGACGGCCTGCCTACCGAGTGGTAGGTAAAACCCGAACGGTTGGTAGACCAAGAAGCAAGGAGGCATGACCATGCCGGCCGAGCGATCCAAGGGCGCTGACATCACCCAGCAAATCCTCGCCCATGCCACGCGGCTGTTTGCCGCCCGGGGCTTCGTGGGGGCGTCGCTGCGCGACATCGCCAAGGCGGTGGGCATCCGCAAGCCCTCGCTGCTCTACCACTTCAACTCCAAGGACGAGCTGCGGCGCGGGGTGCTCGAGAACATGCTCGGGCACTGGAACGACGTGGTGCCGCGCCTGCTGAAGGCGGCGACCTCGGGGCACGAGCAGTTCGAGGCGGTGGCCACCGAGACGCTGGAGTTCTTCCGGGCCGATCCCGACCGGGCGCGCCTGCTGCTGCGCGAGCTGCTCGACCGGCCCGAGGAGATGGAGCCGCTCATCGAGAGCCACGTGCAGCCGTGGACGACGATCATCTGCGACTACATCCGCAAGGGTCAGCAGCAGGGTCGCGTCCACGCCGACATCGACCCCGAGGCCTACGTGGTCCACATGATCAACGTGATGGTCTGCGGGGTGGCGCTGCAAGACAGCGTGACCGCGCTGATGCCCGCGTCGGCGGAGCGGCGCGAGCAGCTGCCGGGCCGCTACGTCGTCGAGCTGCTGCGCATCGCTCGGGCCGGGCTGTTCATCGATCCCGCGGCCGCGCGGCAGGGCATCGAGGGCCCCGGCCCCCTGCCCCCCCACCGTCCCGTTTCCGGGGAGTCCGGGGAGCCCGAGAAGCCCGAGAAGCCCGAGAAGCCCGAGAAGCCCGAGAAGCCCAACGACCCCACGCTGTGAATCCCTCCGCATCGAACCCGCATACGGACGACCGATGGCCAACTACCTGCTCGACAATGACGACCTGCTGTTCTACCTCGACAAGGGGATCGACTGGGATCCCGTCGTGCGGCTGACCGAGCGCGACTTCATCGACGAGGACGGCCCGCGCGACGTGGCCGAGGCCCGCGAGCTGTACCGCGACATCGCGGAGATGGTGGGGAAGTTCTCGGCCGAGGAGATCGCCCCGCGGGCCCGCGAGATCGAGGCGGCGGGCTTCCGGGTGGAGGACGGCGAGGCGGTGTCCCCCCCCGCCCTCGACGCGCTGTTCGAAGAGATCCGCAAGCTCGACCTGCACCGGCTGAACATCCCCCGCGAGCTCGATGGGATGAACTGCCCGCTGCTGCTGTACTTCATCAACTGCGAGCTGATGGCGCGGGCCGACGTGTCGGTGATGGCCCACCACGGGTTCCACGGGGGCATGGCGCTGGCCATGCTGGCGTTCTCGGTGCGCGAGGGCAGCACCCGCTTCGAGGGCCAGCGGATCGCCGAGACCCGCTTCGCCGCGGAGATCGAGGAGATCTCGTCGGGGAGCGCGTGGGGCTGCATGGACATCACCGAGCCCGACGCGGGCTCCGACATGGCGCGGCTGCGCGCGGTGGGCGAGCAGGACGAGCACGGCAATTGGTTCGTCAGCGGCCAGAAGATCTTCATCACCTCGGGGCACGGCAAGCACCACTTCGTCATCGCGCGCACCGAGACGGTGGAGGACGAGTCCGACCCCATGGCGGGCCTGGCCGGGCTGTCGATGTTCCTGGTGCCCGCCTACGAGGAGGACGACAACGGCGAGCGGCGCCGGCTGGTGAGCCTGGATCGCACCGAGGAGAAGCTGGGGCTGCACGGCTCGTGCACCGCGGCGCTCACGTTCGAGCGCGCCCCGGCCCACCTGCTGGGCGAGCGCGGCGAGGGCTTCCGCTACATGCTGCTGCTGATGAACAACGCCCGGCTGGGGGTGGGGTTCCAGTCGATCGGGATCTGCGAGGCGGCGTACCGGCTGGCGCGCGCCTACGCGGAAGAGCGCCCGTCGATGGGCAAGACGATCGATCGCCACGAGATGATCGCGGACTACCTCGACCAGATGCACACCGAGATCCAGGGCCTGCGGGCGCTGGCCATGGCGGGGGCGTGGCACGAGGAGCTCAACCAGAAGTTCGACATCGCGGCCACGGCCGACCCCGCCCGGGCCGAGGAGCACCGGGCCACGTCGGAGCACCACGCCGCGCAGGCCCGGCGGCTGACCCCGCTGCTCAAGTACCTCGCGGCGGAGAAGGCGGTGGAGATGACCCGCCGCGCCGTGCAGATCCACGGCGGCAACGGGTTCATCACCGAGTACGGGGCCGAGAAGCTGCTGCGCGACGCGATGGTGTTCCCGATCTACGAGGGCACCAGCCAGATCCAGTCGCTGATGGTCATGAAGGACGCGCTGGGGGCCATCCTCGAGGCGCCGCAGCACTTCGTGCGGCAGCTGGCCCAGGCGCGCTGGCGCTCGCTGTCGGCCCGCGACCCGCACGAGCGCCGGGTGGCGCGGCTGCAGGCGCAGGGGCTCGACGCGCTGCAGCACCTGATGCGCCGCACGGCCACCGACAAGCTCAAGTCGGTGCAGGACCGCCCGATCAACCAGTGGCCCAAGGCGTTCTTGGAGAACTGGGACCCCAAGCGCGACTTCTCCTACGCCATGCTCCACGCCGAGCACCTCACCCGGCTGCTGGCCGACGTGGCGGTGTGTGAGGAGCTGCTGGCCCAGGCCCACGCGCACCCCGAGCGGATCGGCGTGCTCGAGCGCTACCTCGAGCGGGCCGAGCCGCGCGCGCGCCACGAGCACGACCTCATCGTCAACACCGGGCGGGGCCTGCTCGAGCGGCTGGCCCGGCGGTCCCGCGACGACACCGCCAGGGCGGCCCAGTAGCGTCTCGCCCCTCTCGCCCAACCCAGCCCAGCCCAGCCCAGCCCCAGGAAACGTCACCCCATGGCCGTCTCCACCAAGCACGTCCTGCAGCAGGGCCCCGTGATCGCCACCCTCGCCGGGGTGGCCGCCTCGGCGCTGCGCCAGTCGCTGGGGCACGCCCCGGCGGGCTCCATCCCGCCGCTGCCGGGCCCGGAGGTCACCACCACGATCTCTCCGCGGCCCCCGGATCTGCTGCGGGCGTACATCCGGCACGTGGGCGGCGATCCGTCGGCGTACCGCGGCCGGGTGCCGGCCCACTTCTTCCCCCAGTGGGGCTTCCCGCTGGCCTCGCGCACGCTGGCGGGGCTGCCCTACCCCATGTTCAAGGTGCTCAACGGCGGGTGCCGGCTGGAGATCGACGGCCCGCTGCCGGCGGGCGAGCCCCTGCACGCGCGGGCGCGGCTGGAGAGCATCGACGACGACGGCCGCCGGGCGGTGATCCACCAACGGGTGGCCACCGGCACGGGCGCGCAGCCCGAGGCGGTGGTGGGCCATCTCTACGCGGTGGTCCCCCTGGGCGGCAAGTCCGAGCCCAAGCCCAAGTCCAAGCCCGAGCCCGAGCCCAAGCCCAAGGAGCGCGCTCGGGTGCCGCACGACGCCGAGGAGCTGCAGCGCTGGCGGCTGCGGGCCGACGCGGGGCTGGACTTCGCCAAGCTCACCGGCGACTTCAACCCGGTGCACTGGGTGAGCCCCTACGCGCGCGCGTTCGGGTTCCGCAACACCATCCTGCACGGCTTCTCCACCATGGCCCGGGCCATGGAGGGGCTGCAGCGCACGCTGCTGGCCGGCTCCACCCGCTCGCTGCGGGTGCTCGACGTGAAGTTCACCCGGCCGCTGGTGCTGCCCGCCAAGGTCGGGCTGTACGTCCAGGGCCGCTCGCTGTGGGTGGGCGACGCCCCCGGCGGGCCGGCGTATCTCCAGGGAACCTTCGAGACGAACGACGACCACCATGAGTGATTTCCTCCTCGAGCTGTCACGCAATCCCACCGCGCGCAAGCTGATCAAGACGGTCGGCCTGCCCGTGCCCATGCCGCAGTCGCTGCGGCGCGCCAAGGGCCCCCGGGTCGAGCGCCCGCTGCACGACCAGGCGATCGTCTACGGTGCCCACCCCGGCGGGGTGATGGCCCCGAAGCTGGCCGAGGCGCTGGCCATCGCCGGCGCCGACGTGCACCTGCTGGGGGATCCCGCCCTGGCCGAGGCCTTTGCCGGGCCGGGCGAGGCCTACGGGCGCCCCGCCCACGCGCTGGACCCCGAGGCGCTGCCCGAGGGGTTCGAGGCCCACGGCTTCGTGTTCGATGCCACCGGGGTGAGCGACCCCGGCGATCTCCGGGCGCTCTACGACTTCTTCCACCCGCTGGGCCACCGGCTGCGCAACTGCGGTCGGGTGATCGTGATGGGGCGGCCGGCCGACGAGGCCAGTTCGCCCCGCGCCTCGGCGGCCGCGGCCGCGCTCGAGGGCTTCACCCGCAGCCTGGCCAAGGAGCTGGGCAAGCGGGGCTCCACCGCCCAGCTGCTCACCGTGGCCGAGGGCGCCGAGGATCGGGTCGCGCCCGTGCTGCGCTTCTTGCTGTCGGCCCGCTCCGCGTTCATCTCGGGCCAGCCGCTGCACGTCGACGGGCGGGTGGCCTGGCCCAGCGCGGTGCCGCTCACCCAGCCGCTCGAGGGCAAGGTGGCGCTGGTGACCGGGGCCGCGCGCGGGATCGGGGCGGCCACCTGCGAGCTGCTCGCGGCCGAGGGGGCCCACGTGGTCTGCCTCGATCGCCCAGACGACGACGCGCTGGCCAGCCAGGTCGCGCGCTCGGTGGGGGGCTCGGTGCTGCTGGCCGACGTCAGCGATCCCGAGGCGCCCGAGCGGATCGCCCGCGAGCTGCAAGAGCGCCACGACGGGGTCGACATCGTGGTGCACAACGCCGGGGTCACCCGCGACAAGACCCTCGCCCGCATGAAGCCCGACAAGTGGGACATCACGATCGACGTGAACCTCGCGGCGGTGATCCGCATCACCGAGGCGCTGGTCGACGGCCCGCTGCGGGCGGGCGGGCGGATCGTGATGCTGTCGTCGGTCGCGGGCATCGCCGGCAACATGGGCCAGACCAACTACGCCGCGTCGAAGGCCGGGATCATCGGCTACGCGCGCGCCCTGGCCGAGGATCTGGCCGGGGCCGGGGTCACCGTGAACGCGATCGCGCCGGGCTTCATCGAGACGCGGATGACCGCGGCCATCCCGGTGATGATCCGCGAGGGCGCGCGGCGGCTGTCGAGCCTGGGCCAGGGCGGGCTGCCCCAAGACGTGGGCGAGGCCATCACCTTCCTGTCCACCCCCGGGGCGGCCGGGATCACCGGCCGGGTCCTGCGGGTCTGCGGCGGCGCCCTCATCGGCGCCTGACGGGCCCGCCCCCGCGGGCCCGCCCCCAACGAGTCACGAGAGTCTCCGAAAGCGAGTAACGACGATGAGCGACGGCAAGCGACGCGCAGTGGTGGTGGAAGGGGTGCGAACCCCCTTCGTGAAGGCCTTCTCCGAATTCCTCAAGATGGACACGATCGCCCTGGGCGACGCGGCCGTGGCCGCGCTGCTGCGGCGCACCGAGGTGCCGCGCGACGAGATCGACGGCATCGTGTGGGGCGGGGTGATCCTGCCGGGGCTGTCGCCCAACGTGGCCCGGGAGATCGCGCTCGACCTGCGGCTGCCGCCGCGGGTGGAGGGCCACACCGTCACCCGGGCGTGCGCGTCGGGCCTGCAGGCCATCACCTCGGCGGTGAGCGCCATCGAGCGGGGCGACGCCGACGTGATGATCGCGGGCGGCTCGGACTCCACCAGCAACGCCGAGCTGAAGCTGCCCCAGAAGGTGGTCCACGCCCTCGCCCCGCTGGCGTTCGGCAAGGCCACCCCCAAGGACGTGCTGGGGGTGCTCGCACAGCTGGTGCCGATCTCGGAGGTGCTGCCCCGCATGCCGAAGATCGCCGAGCGCACCACCGGGCAGGTGATGGGCGAGGCGGCCGAGGACATGGCGCGGCGCAACGAGATCAGCCGTGAGGCGCAGGACGAGTTCGCGGCGCGCTCGCACCACCGGGCCGCGGAGGGCATCGCCTCGGGGCGGCTGCGCCAGGAGGTGGTGCCGGTGGAGACGCCCGACGGGCGCACGGTGACCGCCGACACCCTGGTGCGCGCCGACACCAGCGAGGACAAGCTGGCCAAGCTGCGGCCGGTGTTCGCCAAGGACGGCACGCTCACCGCCGGCAACTCCAGCCCCCTGACCGACGGGGCGGCCGCGGTGCTGCTGATGAGCGAGGACAAGGCCCGCGCGCTGGGCTACACCCCGCGCGCGGCGTTCCGCAGCTGGAGCTACGTGGGGGTGGACCCGGCCGATCAGCTCTTGATGGGCCCGGCGCTGGCCATGCCCAAGGCGCTGGAGCGGGCCGGCATGACGCTCGACGACATCGACGTGGTCGACATGCACGAGGCGTTCGCGGCCCAGGTGCTGTCGGTGCTGAAGATGCTGGGCAGCGACGCGTTCGCCCGGGCTCGGCTGGGTCGCGACGCCGCGGTCGGCCAGATCGACCCGGCCAAGCTCAACCTCTACGGCGGCTCGGTGGCGCTGGGCCACCCGTTCGGGGCCACCGGGGCGCGCATGGTCACCACCATGGCCAACGAGCTGCACCAGGGCGACAAGCAGACCGCGCTGCTGGGCATCTGCGCGGCCGGTGGCCTCGGCGCCGGCGCGGTGATGGAGCGGGTGGGCTGAAGCCCCGCCCGGGCCGGCGGCCCGCGGCCCGGCCAGTGGTATCGTGGGGTCGATGAGCGCCCCGCGTGCCCCTCGCCGTGATCGCACGGCCCGACTCCTCGCTCCGCTGCTGTGCCTGGCCGTGCTGGGCCCCGCGGCGGGGGCGTGCGGCCGGGACGATGCCCCCCCGGCCGCTCCCGCGGCGCCCACCTCGGCCGAGCTGAGCGCCGAGCAGCGTGCGGCGGTGGAGCGCTTCGTGGGCACGTGGTCGTATGCCGGCGGCGAGGCCGAGCAAGAGGCGGCCAACGAGGCGGTGCGCACCGTCACCGGGCAGATGAACGGGCTCATCCAGGGCATGGCCGAGGAGCGGCTGCTGCCCGCCGCGAAGCTCGACGCCACGATCACGTTCGCCGAGAAGGACGGGATCGTCACCATCACGCGCAGCGAGCAGCCCCAGCCGTTCCAGGCGCCGGCCGATGGCCGCACGTTCGAGATGAAGACGGCCGAGGACGAGGACGCCAAGGGCACGCTCACGGTCGTCGACGGGGCGCTGGTCACCACGGTGGAGACCGAGGACGGCGGCGGCGGGCGGACCTATCGCATCGACGACGCGGGCGCGCTGCAGGTCGAGGCGCGCACGTTCTCCCCGCGGCTGCCGGCCGACGTGGAGTACACCGCGCACTACACACGGCGGTAGTCCAACCGGCGATCGGCCCCATCGACGGACGTGGTAGAGTTAGGCGCGAATCGCTCATGCCCATCACCCGGCGTCTCGATCTGGTCAACCTCGTCCGTGAGCTCGCGGAGAACCGGATCAGCGCGATCGAGATCGTTCGAGAGGCGCTATCCAATGCCAAGGATCATGGAGCCAAGCGGGTCTGGATCCGCACCACGCGCGATGCTCGGAACCAGGTCTCCATCCTCATCATCGACGACGGGGAGGGCATGGATGAGGAGCGCCTAGAGGCATTCTGGGGGGTCGGAGCATCGGTCAAGTCGACGAGCGCCATCGGCTACAAGGGACACGGAACCAAGCTGTTCTTCGACTGTGCCCGCCTCTCGGTCGCCAGCCGCAGCCGTGATTCCGCATGGCGGCTCACCCAGCTCGACCAGCCGCTGCGTGCGGCGCAAGAGAGCATCGAAGACCTCCCCCTCCCCGCCGCTCATCCACTGCATGGCGCCCTCGCAAAGCTCGATCTCCTCGGCGGTACCGGTACCGCGATCAGCATCGAGGCCTTGGGCTCCGAGGATCGAGCCGAATTGCTGTCTCGCCAGCGCATCGAGTCGTTCTGCGACTGGTTCAGCGTGATCGGCGACGTACGCTCTGGCCTCTTCGACTCACGCAAGCAATTCCACGACGCCATCGCGTCCAACGACCCCGTGCTCGACTATCTCCGCCGCAACGACTCCGAGCTGGTTCCCATCGATGTGCAGCTACGCATCAACGGCGAGAAGGGCTACCGACCGCTCGGCCAAGGGCCAGGAGCCGCGGACAAGGACTTTCTGAGCAACTGGCGCGACGATCTCGAGGCTCATGCAGATCATCCCGCCCTCCTGGCGTTCGGCCATCGCTTCGCGAACTTCCACGAGAGCCAGCATGGGGCCTCACGCGTTCGCGACGACATGAGCGCGCTACGCCTGACCGATCCCACGAACTGGAGCACCGATGACGGGCTCGCGGTGGTGGCTCGGGTCGAGGGCCATCGACGCCAGCGGCAGACCTACTTGGAAGCGAGCTGGCAGAACCACCGGGGCCTGTACAAGTTCGACGACCGCTTTGGCCTCTGGCTGTGTCGGGACTTCGTTCCCGTCGCGCAGCGCAATGATCTCCTGCGCCGCGCACTAGACCAAGCGCTGCCCGCCCGAGCGCGCTTCGAGATCCGTAGCCTGCGCAACTGGAAGGTCTTCGTCAACGATCAGGGGTTCCGCCCCACCGCGAATCGGAACGACATCGCCAACCAGGCGGTCCAAGAAGACCGCATCATCACCACGCTGGTGGGCTTCTTACGAGAGTCGCTCAAGCAACCGGCATTCACCGCGTGGGTCGGCCGCCTCCAGGCTGCGGCCCGGGAGCGCGCACGCGATCGCGAGGTCGCTCAGATCGAGGACCGCCGCAGCGACATACGCAAGTGGATGAGCGGAACGTCCAAGGGCGACATCGAGCTGGCCGACGTCAGCAACTTCGCCCGACTCGATCCAGAGCAGTCGATGCGCCTGCGGGCGCCGCAGTCGGAGCAAGAGCTGTTCTTCATCTATGCCCTGCTCTCGGGCCGACACGAGATGCCCGTGAGCCTGATGGAGTACAATGCATCGCAGGGGGTCGACGCGATCGGCCTGTTGAACGAGAAAGGGCTGCTCGATACCCCCGAGTCACTCGTTCGCGTGGAGCTGAAGCTCGACATCCAGGCCAGCCATCCCATTCACCACTTCTTCGACGCCATCGATCTGATCTTGTGCTGGAAGGTCGGCCGCCTGGGGAAGATATGGGAAGAGACCTCGGCGACGGTCGGAGACCTCCGCCGGCGTACGCCCTCTCGGACGGAGCCGGGGCTCGATACTCACGAGATCGCCTACGAGGGAGAGCAGGGCCCTCGCGTGATCCCCATCCTCCAGCTGTCGGAGCTGTTCCGCACCGAGAAGCCCAAGGCCCGTCGCTCCCGCTGATCGAGCCCGCGTGCGCGTCCGAGGCATCCACGCCAGGGCGAGTCGAGCGGGCCCGGCGGCTCAGTCGAGGGCGCCGTGGGTCTCGGAGCCTTCCACCGCGGTGCGCCGGCGCTCGGCCACCAGCTCCACGAAGCTCGGCTGGTCCAGCTCGTGGGGCTCGACCCCCGCCCGATCGAGCTGGGTGCGATCGACAGCCCCGCAGTGATGGGCCCGCCGCACGAACTCGAGCAGCCGCTGCCCGCGGCGCGCCCCGTTGCCGTGGCGGTCGAGCACGTCGGCCGAGGTGGCCCAGGTCATCAGCTCGCGGAGCTGCAGCGCCGCGTCGTCGAAGCGCTCGAGGTAGAACCGGTAGTTGGCCGCGTAGCGCACGGGCAGCTCGGCGCCCGAGCGATCCCAGCCCTGGTAAAGCCCCGAGCGCAGGGCGTGGAGGATCTGGGCGTGCCCGCGCCGCCACGCCCGGTGCACCGCCGCGAGGTTGTCGGCGCGCTGGGCCGCCGACAGCGGGCGGTCGTCGGGGTGGGGCCCGCGGGGCGGAGGGCCGGTGGTGGAATCGGAGAGCGTGACCGGCGTGCCCCCCAGCGCCAGGCAGAGCAGCCCGCGGGCCAGATCGCTGAGCGGGTGCTCGCCGTCGGAGACGTCGGGGGCCAGCCCGCACGCCTGGGCCAGATCCTCGCTGCCCAGGTGCACGGCCACGCAGCGGCCGGCCGCCGCCCGCACCAGCCGCGGCAGGGCGCACCGGCCCGCCTCGTCGAACAGCGCGGGGGTGGTCTCCACCAGCAGCTCCATGCGCACGTGCCCCGCCGGCCAGCCGTGCCGGGCCTCGAGCAGCGCGAGCAGCCGCGCGGTGGTGGAGACCTGCTCGGGCAGCGCCACCCGGGGCAGGGTGAGCACCAGCCGCGGCGGCACGCCCCGAGCCGCACGCGCCAGGGTGTCCACGAACACCTCGAGGGTCCGCACCGCCCGCGGGGTCGAGGGCTGGGCCATGGGCTTGATCCGCAGCCCCACCTGCTCGGGCCCCAGCCCCCGCTCGCCGAGCTCGGCGAGCACCCGGGCCGCCGCGGTGGCGTGGGCATCCTCTTCCTCGTCGCGGCGGGTGCCATAGCGGCCCTCGAAGTCGACCCGCAGATCGGCCACCGCCCGCAGCTCCAGCCGCTGCTGCACCCGGGCGTGCACCGCATGGATGAGCCAGGCCGAGACGTCCTCGCGGTGCAGCTGCTGCGGATCGGTCGAGAAGCGCCGGGCCTGCTCGGCGCGCACCGAGGAGCGGGGGGCGGAGCCGTGCTGGCCGTGCTCGCCATACACGCCGAGCGCCTCGGCGAAGCTGTGGGGATCGGGCCCGTGGCGGGCCAGCGCGGTGCGGGCCTCCGCCCCGACCCGCGCCACCGTGTCCACGTCGAGCGCGTCGGCCGGGCAGATGAGGGTGTGCACCGGCAGCAGCAGCGACGCGGTGGGGCCCGAGCGGGCCCGAGCGGACTGGGCCCGGTCGAGCGCGGCCAGCTCGGCCGCCGCCTCATCGAACAGCGTCATCGCGTCCACCTGCCGAGGGCCCTGCCCGCCCCGTTCGCTCGAGCTCGTTCGACACGCTTGGGACGCTCACGATAGCAACCACGCCCCAGGGTGGGCACGGCGCCCTCCCCCCCGCCCGCCGGTCGCTCGCTTTCGGCCCCTCGGACGCCGGGGCCCTGGCCTCGCGCCGCGCGTCGGCTTGTCAGGCGATCGGCGGCGCGGCTAAGGTGACCAGCAGATGTCGTTTGCCGTCGGCCAAGCTCGCCCGTTGCGTTGGCTCGTCGTCGCCCCGTTCAGCGTCCCCCCCTCGGGCCGCCACACGCCGGCCTCGGGAGAGCGCTTCAAGACCCTCATGAAGAAGATCGGGCCCAAGGCCACGGTCCCGCTGCCCACGGAGCTCGGCCGCGCGGTGCAGGGCTCGGTCTCGCTCGAGTTCACCCGCCCCCGCGACTTTCGCCTGGCGGAGGTGATCAAGCGGGTCGACGTGCTGGGCAAGCTGTCGACGATCGCCGACGAGCTGGACAAGGGCGGCTCGCTCGACGCGGCCATGGCCAAGCTGCGCAGCACGGTGGGCGAGGGGCCGCTGCTCGACGCGGTCGAGCGCCTCCGCAAGGGCGAGACGATCGACGCGCCAGAGCCGAGCGCACCGCCCCCCGCCCCGTCGGCTCCGGCCCCCGCGGCCGCGCCCGCGCCCGCCTCCAGCTCCGGCGCCGACACCTCCCGCACGGAGGGCGGCTCCGCCCTCGACGCGATCTTCGGCAAGGCCGAGATCGCCCCGCCGCCCCGCGAAGACGCGGCCACCGTGGCCAAGTCGAGCATCGACGCGTTCATCGGGGCGATGCGCGGGAGCAGCTCCCGCCCCGGCTCGACCAAGGCCAAGCCCGCCGCGCGCGAGATCGCCACGTACCTGCGGCGCATCGTCGAGTCGGCGGCCGCGGGCATGATGGTCCAGCCGCGGGTCGCCACCCTCGAGTCCTCGTGGCGAGGCCTGCACATGCTGGTCGCCGCCTCGCCCGGCGCCGACGAGCTGGCCATCGATCTGCTCGACAACGACGAGACCGAGCTGGTCTCGCGGCTGAGCCAGCGGCTCGACGTGCCGCCCATGGAGCGCCCCGACGCGGTGTTCGTGGCGCTGTGGATCGACGACCTCGCCACCCTGGGCGCGCTGGCCGAGCTGGGGGCGCGCGCGGGGGTGCCCATCGTGGTCGAGGCCGATCCGGAGCTGAGCGGCGCGTCGGTGGAGGCGGTGGCGCCCGGCGAGGAGCTGGGCGACGAGCCCGAGGGCTGGGCCGCACTCCGCGGCCGCCCCGAGGCCCAGTGGCTGTGCGCCACCACCAACGGGGTGGTGCTGGTCAACGAGGAGATCGGCGAGTTCCAGCGCACCGTGTTCGGCACCTCCGTGCTGGCGGTGGCCGCGATGCTCTCGTCGAGCGTGCGCGAGACGGGCGGTCCCGGCCAGATCTTCGGCCGCGCCGGGGCGCTGGTGGCCCCCGGGTCCTACAAGACCACGGGCTCGCGCACCGCGTACCTCACCACCGAGCGCTTCGCGTCGGTCGACGAGCAGCGCGCGCTGGCCCGCCGCGGCGTGCTGGCCCTGGGGGGCGAGCGAGACAGCGACCGCCTGCGCCTCGCGGCCGCCCCCACGGTACGGATGGGCCGCGAGGATCCGGGCCTGCCGGGCCGGATCATCGCCGGCCGGGCCGCTCGCTTCACCCGGGCCATCCGCGACGAGCTGCCCCCCGGCGCCACCCAGCGTGAGGTCGCCGCCCGCCTCGCCGAGGCCTCGGGCAGCTTCCTGCCCCGAGGGGGCGGGGCGGTGGCCCTCGAGGTCCGCACCGACGCCGACGGCAACATCGGCGTCGATGCATCGATCGGCGCGGGTCTGGCCGGAGCCTCGTTCAAGTTCTCTTCCGACCTGTGAGAGTGAGTCCTACCCCTGTCAGGGGATCTCGTCCGGCTCGCCGGTCCAGGCCCTGCATCACGGCCCGAGCAGCCCGCTGCGCTCGCGGGGCGGGCCCGCTACGATCCCGCTGCGGGCATCCTGCGGTATGCTCGGTGACCCCGAGGAATGAGTGACCCGATGACGAGCGGAAACGGCGGACCCGAGGGCATGTGGTCCACTCCGCAGGATCTGGTCGGTACGATCCTGGCCGACCGTTACCAGGTGCAGAAGGTCATCGGTGACGGGGGCATGGGCAGCGTGTTCCTCGCCGAGCACGTCACCCTGCGCAAGAAGGTCGCGCTCAAGGTCCTCCACCCCGAGCTGTGCCGCGATCAGACCCACGTCGATCGCTTCCTCCAGGAGGCCCGCGCCGCCTCGATGATCAGCCACGAGAACATCGTGGACATCGTCGACTTCGGGCCGGTCCCCGGCGGCTCGGTGTTCTTCGCCATGGAATTCCTCGAGGGGCGCGACCTGTCGGGGGCCCTGCGCGAGGACGGGCGCATGCCCTGGCCCCGGGTGCAGAACTTCATGCTCCAGATCGTGCGGGCCCTGAAGGCGGCGCACGGCAAGGGCATCATCCACCGCGACCTCAAGCCGGCCAACTGCTTCGTCATCACCAAGTCCGACGGCCGCGAGTTCATCAAGCTGCTCGACTTCGGCATCGCCAAGGTCACCGACTCGGAGAACGACAAGGGCCTCACCCGCACCGGGGCGGTGTTCGGCACGGCCAAGTACATGGCGCCCGAGCAGGCCTGCGGCGAGCCGGCCGACAACCGCACCGACATCTACGCGGCGGCCGTGCTCATGTACGAGCTGCTCACCGGCACGGTGCCCTTCGACGGCGACAATTTCATGCGGGTGCTGTCGCGGCACCTCACCGAGCCGC
>JGI12210J13797_10329753_pt1 | contig 16446 bp, 14 predicted proteins | sample ElkSlonscriptome_3_FD_13797 | JGI IMG/M metagenome (IMG submission 13797)
GCAGGGCCGACCACGTCGTTCTCCATGTCCACCACCAGCTCTCCCTCCTGGATCAGCTCCAGGAGGAAGGTCACAGCGTTCTTGGCGTACATCTGGCTCGCGTGTACCGGGACGGTTCCCGGGAGGTTGTCGGGACCGATGATGGTCACGCCGTGGCGGATCACCGTTTCGCCGGCTTTGGAGAGCTCGCAGTTCCCGCCGCTCACCGCCGCCATGTCCACGATGACCGATCCCGGCCGCATGGAGCGGAGCATCTCCTCGGTGATGAGGACCGGGGCCGGGCGTCCGGGGATCTGCGCCGTCGTCACCACCAGGTCCGTGTCGGCGATGTGGGCGGCGATCAACTCCAACTCCCGTTGGTGCTGCTCCTCGGACAGCTCCTTGGCGTATCCGCCCTCACCCTCCGCCGCCACCTCGTGCTCCGTCTCCAGGAAGGTGGCCCCGAGACTCTCGACCTGCTCCTTGACGGCGGCCCGGACGTCGAAGGCGTCGACCCGGGCACCGAGGCGTCGTGCCGTGGCGATGGCCTGGAGCCCCGCCACACCCGCACCCAGGACCAGGGCCTTGGCCGGTCGGATCGTCCCTGCGGCGGTCATGAACATCGGAATGACCTTCGGCAGGGCGTTCGCCGCCATGAGGACGGCCTTGTATCCCGCGAGGTTGGCCTGGGAGGAGAGCGCGTCCATCCGCTGGGCCCGTGTGGTCCTGGGGATGAGCTCCATGGAGAAGGCGCTCACGCCGCGCTCGGCCAGGCGAGACGCGCGACCCGGGTTCCCGAGGGGGTCGAGGAAGGACACGAGCACGAGGTTCTCCGAGAGGGAGGCCAGCTGGCCGGGGCCGTCCCCGTCTCCCGGGGGTTGCACCGCCAGGAGGACGTCGGCCCCAGCCAGGGCGGAGGCTCCGTCGGGGCTCACCTCCGCGCCGGCTTCGACGTACTCGGCATCGGACACCCCCGAGGCCTCGCCGGCGCCGGAAGCGACCACCACCCTGGCGCCGGCATCGACAAGCTCCTTCACCGTGCCCGGAACGACGGCGACCCGGGCCTCCTCGGGGCCTTCTTTCAGTACCGCGACCTTCACCGTGACGCCCCCTGACGTGGGGCCGGGCCCCTGGCGAGAGACCCGGCGTTCGAGCTTCCGGGCCTGCGCCCTGGCGGCCCTCAACGAGTGAGGCTATCCGAGCGCGTTGGGCACCACAACCCCAACGCCTTCGGCGGCCCGACCCGACTCCCCTGGTTGCCGTGGCGTACCGGGAAGCCTCAAATGTCTTCCCGGCCCGTATCGGGGCCGGCCACGAGACTTCAAGCGGAGGCCCCCATGACTTCGAACGGCACCCCCTCACCCCTCGGCCGCCGCGACTTCCTGGCCTGGTGTTCCTCTCTGGGGCTGGGAGGAACCCTCCTCCCGGGAGTGCTCTGGGCTCGAATGCAGGAGGCGGAGGTCACGGTGGAGATGGTGGCTGAGGCGGAAGGCGTGGCGGGGTTGAGCTTCACCGCGGCCGAGCGAGAGATGATGGTCCAGGGCCTCAACCGGAACCTCGAGGCCTACGAGGCGCTCCGGGCCACCCCCGTTCCGAACGAAGTGCCTCCGGCCCTCCACTTCGATCCCATGCCCGGCGGGCGGGAGGCCGGTGTCCCGGAGGCCCCCTTCGTCTTCCGGCGCCCCGCCGGCACGCTCCGGCCCGGGAGCCTGGATGAGGTCGCCTTCTGGCCCGTGACCATGCTCTCGGAGTTGGTCCGGACGCGTCAGGTCTCTTCCGAAGAGCTGACCCGCATGTACCTGCACCGCCTCGGCCGCTACGGACCTACGCTAGAGGCCGTCATCACCGTGACCGAAGAGCGAGCGTTGCGCCAGGCCCGTCGGGCGGACCGGGAGATCGGAAGCGGGCGCTACCGAGGACCTCTCCACGGGATTCCCTGGGGCGCCAAGGACCTCCTGGCCACCGAGGGCTATCCTACCACCTGGGGTGCCATGCCCTTCCAGGCGCAGCAGGTCGACGAGGACGCCACGGTGGTCCGCCGGCTCGACGACGCTGGAGCCGTGCTGGTGGCGAAGCTGACCTTGGGAGCCCTGGCGATGGGGGATTACTGGTTCGGCGGTCGGACGCGGAATCCCTGGAATCTGGAGCAGGGGAGTTCCGGGTCGTCCGCCGGTTCTGCGGCGGCGACGGTAGCGGGCCTCGTGGGCTTCAGCATCGGGAGCGAGACGCTGGGCTCCATCGTCTCCCCGGCCACCCGCACGGGAGCCACGGGGCTGCGTCCGACCTTCGGTCGCGTGAGTCGTGCCGGCGCCATGGCCCTCTCCTGGAGCATGGACAAGCTCGGACCCATCTGCCGCAGTGTCGAGGACTGCGCGCTGGTTCTCGACGCCATCCACGGCGCCGATGGACGGGACCCGACGGCCCGGACGATTCCCTTCCCATGGGATGGGCGACTCGGGCTCCAGGGACTCCGGATCGGGTACGTGCCCGGAGCCTTCGACGGAGAGGGAGAGGCGACGGCGCCCTTCGATCGATCCGCGCTGGAGTGGTTCCAGGGGCAGGGGGTGGATCTCGTGCCCGTGAGCCTTCCCGACCAGTATCCGCTGGGAGCGCTGCGGATCATCCTGAGCGCCGAGGCGGCGGCGGCCTTCGACGACCTGACCCGGTCCGACCAGGACGACCAGTTGGTTCGACAGACGTCCGGGAGTTGGCCGAACAGCTTCCGCACCGCTCGGTTCATTCCAGCGGTGGAGTACATTCAGGCGAACCGCGTCCGAACCATGATCATGGGCGCTCTGGACGCGGCGATGGAGGGGATCGATGTCCTGATCACCCCTTCGTACGCCGAGGGTGTGCTCCTGATGACGAACCTCACCGGGCATCCGGCGGTGGTCCTCCCGAACGGATTCCGGGACGACGACACGCCGGTGAGCTTCTCCTTCATCGGGGGCCTGTGGAAGGACGCCGACGCGCTCCGGGTGGCTCGGGCCTATCAGGACGCCACGGAGCACCACCTCCGGCCACCGCCGCCTTTCGTCGGCTGAGCGGCTGCGAGCTCAGGGACTAGGGCAGGATCCGGAGAGCCTGGCGCGTGGCGATGCCCACCAGCATCGCCGTGGCGAAGCTCATGAGGGTTCCGATGAGGATGTACTCGGCGAGCTTGCGATCCTCGGCCTCCTTGATCTCCCCGATGCGGAAGACCGACTTCGCCGCCGCCAGGAATCCGATGCCCGAGGGTTCCCCCAGGAGGATGAACAGGTAGATGAGCGAGCGCTCGGTGATCCCGATCCAGTACCCGCCCCATCGAAGGCCGTCCTTCTGTCGGTCGGAGAGCTCCGCCTCGAACCGGGAGAGGGCGAGAGCCAGGGTGTAGCCGGAGGCGCTCGTGGCGAGGATCCACCCGATGACCAGGACCAGGAACTCCAGGTAGCCGGGGCCGAAGCTTTCGATCCAGCTCCCGGGCCCGGCCACGGAGGTCTGGAGGGTGGGTGTCACGTCGATCGCCAGAACCACTCCGACAAGGACCAGGAGGTGGACCGCCTGGTCGGCGATGAAGAGGATCAGCGCGCCGTTCCGGTCCAGGTAGTCGCCGGTGCACCCGCTCCTGCACTTCAGGATCCCATTCAGCCGGATCTTGGTCAGATCGACCGCTGCGTGGGTCACGAGGAGCAGGGGGATCATCCACCAGGCGCTGCTCCAGTGCCCCGTGAGAAGCCAGCTCACGGTGGCGACGACCCCGGCGTGGAGGGCCGTGATGCGTAGCTCGCCCTTCCGATTGACGATCTCGTCGGTCTGGAGCATGAAGTCGCCGATGAAGTGACCGGCCACGAGGGGGATCCATAGGCTGCTCCAGACCGTAAGGGCGTCGAGGATCATGGTGTGCTCGGGGCTCCCGTCGACGGTCCGGGACAGGGGTCCAGAGCCAGCTCCTCCAAGAGGTGTCGCGCCGCAGCCTCCCCCTCGAGAACGACGTCGTAGTGGGCTGCCGCCAGCGTCCGGCTGATCGTCGAGGCGTTCACGTTCAGCGCTTCAGCGACCTCGATCTGAAGGCGTCCTCGGGCCGCCTGCACGACCTCGGCCTGTCGCGGCGTCCAATCCGACCGTAGCGCTCCGATGAGGTTCATGAGGCCGGCCACGGATCGACCGGACGTCTCGGTCGCCCCCTCCACCCGTAGCCAGCCGGAGGCACGCTTGGCCTGCTGTACCGCCTCTCTGGCCCGGTGGAAGCAGGGACCGTCGATGAGCGAGACGTCCTCCGCCAGCTCGGTGGTCAGGGGGCCCAGACCCACCCCCCAGGCGACCTGCACCGGGAAGAGGGCGTCGGCGATCCCGACCATTACGTCCACGAGGACCCCAGGGGACCGGGTGAGTCCCTGCACCTCGTCGCCGGCTGTGAGTCGCAGGGGCGCGGTCAGGCGCTCCCCCAAGCCCGTGTTCAACGAGCCGAGGGCCGTTCGGAGGGCCTGCTGCACCGACCCACGGTTCGGTAGGTTCCGCGAGTCCACCAGGTCGCCGATGAGGGCCACGTAGTTCATGGGGGTGGTCGCTCCCGGGAGAGGGGCCGACAGCGCTGTAGAAGGCCTGGACCGTGGAGGTCCGGGCGCCGGCCCTTGGTATTGCACTTGAGAATGCAATTATCGCGCACATGACCTCAGACGTGCAACCCCGCCCTCCGTTTATCCGGGAGTGCACACCGCCGGACCGTTCCAGGCCCATCGTCCCATGGAGCGGTCCCGCCCGACCGATTCTCCTCTGTCATGCTGACCCGAGTCCAGACCGCAGGCCTCCACGGGGTGGAGGCGATCCCTGTGACCGTGGAGGTGGGCCTCACCTCGGGGCTCCCCACCTTCACGGTCGTGGGGCTGCCTCAGAGCGCCGTCCGGGAAGGGAGGGAGCGCGTCTTGTCCGCGCTCCGGCACATCGGCGTGGCGCTCCCGCCGAGACGGATCACCGTGAATCTGGCTCCCGCCGATCGGCGCAAGGAGGGCACCGGCTTCGACCTTCCGCTGGCGGTAGCCCTCCTGGTGGCGGCAGCGGAGGTGTCGCCGGAGTCGGTGCGGGGGGTGGGCTTCGTCGGCGAACTGGGTCTGGACGGCGCCCTGCGCAGGGTTCGCGGCGTCCTGGCACGGGCCGCCGGGTGTCGTGCCGGAGGCGCTCGCACCGTCGTGGTTCCCCGGGGCAACGTGGCCGAGGCTCAGGCGGTGCCCGGCTTGGAGGTGCGGACGGCGGGTGACCTGCACGAGCTTCGGCGGTGCTTGCAGGGAACATGCCCCTGGCCGACGCTCCCCGCCCCAACCGAGGCGGACGCGCCATCGGTCCCAGACCTCGCCGACGTTCGGGGGCAGGTGGTGGCCCGCCGAGCTCTGGAGGTGGCTGCTGCGGGAGGACACAACCTCCTGCTCGTGGGCCCGCCCGGCGTGGGGAAGACCCTCCTCGCTCGCCGCCTGCCCGGCCTGCTACCGGAGCTCGGTCCGGGAGAGGCCGTAGAGGTGACGCGGATTCACTCCGCCGCCGGCCTCCTCCCCGATGGAGCAGGTCTGGTCTCGGCACGCCCGTTCCGCGCACCCCACCACTCGGTGAGCGACGCCGGCCTGGTCGGAGGAGGTCAGCCCATTCGCCCCGGGGAGGCCACCCTGGCCCATCGAGGCGTTCTCTTCCTGGACGAGCTCCCGGAGTTCCGTCGTTCCAGCCTGGAACTCCTCCGACAGCCCATCGAGGAGGGGCGGATCCACCTCGTGCGAGCGCGGGGAGCCATGGAATTTCCCGCTCGCTTCACCCTGGTGGCGGCCATGAATCCCTGCCCATGCGGGGATCGGGGCCATCCAAGCCGGAGCTGTGGTTGCGACCCCTCCCAGGTGCGTCGCTACCGGGGCCGGCTCTCCGGACCGTTGCTGGACCGTATCGATCTTCAGGTGCCGGTCACCGGGGTGTCCGCAGCTCAACTCGCCTCCCGGACCTCGGGGGAGGGGAGCGCCTCCGTGCGGAGCCGGGTCCGGGCCGCCCGAGAGCGCCAGTGGCAGCGGTTTGCTGGACGCGGGCTAGGATGCAACGCGGAGATGGGCCCCGGTGAGCTTCGGGCGCTGGTCCCTGTGCCCCGGGGCGTCGCTCGACTCCTTCAGCATGCCCAGGACCGCCTTGGCCTGTCCCCCCGGGCCTACCACCGCATCTTGAAGGTGGCCCGGACGCTGGCCGACCTCGCCGGCGACCCGGACGTCCTGGAGACACACGCCGCCGAGGCAATCCACTTCCGGGAGTTGGACCGGCCGGCGACGTGAGCTTCCCGTACCGGAGCGCCGCGGCGGTGATCGTCTCGCCCGTCCTCCTCCTCGGACGCGTCAGCGCGCCACAAGCGGCTCGGCTCAACCGGCGCACCCGCCGGCGTGGACCCTTGAGGGAGGCCGTCTGTACGCCCATCGGTGATTCATCCGCCTCCCTACGCCGGAGCCCCGGGACCCCGGGAGCTCGCCTACCTCGACTACGCCGCGACCTCTGCCCGTCGCCCGGAGTCGGTCAACGAGGCGGTCCAACATTACCTGACGACCGTCGGGGCGACCCCGGGGCGAGGTGGCCATCGCCTGGCCCTGGAGGCGGGCCGGATCGTCCTGCGGGCTCGCCGCGACGTCTGCCGGGTTCTCGGGCTGGGCGGTGATCCCGGCCGTCTCGTCTTCGGTCTCAACGCCACCCACGCCCTGAATCTGGCGTTGCAGGGCGTCCTCGGCGCTGGTGACACCGTCGTCGTCACGGTCTTCGACCACAACGCGGTCCTGAGGCCGGTCCATCGCCTCGAGTCCGAGCGGGGGGTCCGTGTGCGGATGGTGAGGGGCGACGCCTCCGGAGCGCTGGACCGGGACGGCTTTGCGTCGTCTCTCGACGGGGCTCGGCTCGTGGTCCTGAACGTCGTCTCCAACGTCCTCGGCACCCGGCTGCCGGTGGCGGAGCTGGCCCGGGAGGCCCGGGCTGCAGGGGCCCTGGTCCTCGTCGACACGGCCCAGTCCGCCGGACACCTTTCCGTGGATCTCAGCGACGCCGATCTGGTGGCCTTCACCGGGCACAAGGGGCTGTTGGGTCCCCAGGGGACGGGGGGCCTGTGGGTTCGCGAAGGCCTCGCCATCCCCCCTCTCCTCTGCGGCGGGACCGGAGGCGACTCGAGCCGACGGGAGATGCCCTCGGCCCTCCCCGATGGACTCGAGGCCGGAACCCTGAACGGACCGGGAATCGCAGGACTTGGCGCTGGGTGTCGTGAGCTCCTGTCCATCGGGCTTCCCACCGTCCAGGAGCGGATCTCACGGCTCAAGGTTCGGCTCTGGGACGGGCTGTCGTCGATCGACGGGGTCCAAGTCCTCTCGCCCCGCGCCCGGGACGGCGGTGGCATCGTGACGCTCGTCCCCCGTCAGGGCGACCCGGCAAGACTCGCTCATTCCCTGGACCGGGCTCACGGGGTGCTGGGACGTGCGGGCCTCCACTGCGCACCGGAGGCTCATGGCCTTCTCGGGACCCTCGAAACCGGAGCCTTGCGCCTCTCCGTAGGTTGGGGTGCCGAGGAACAGGATGTGGACCGGGCTCTGGAGGCCGTTGATCGGTGCGTCGTGTCAGGTTCGATTCCATGACGGCGTTGATCCCCAACCGATCTGCTTCCACCAGGATCTGCTGAATGCGGTTGTTTCTTGCTCTGAACCTCCCTAAGAAGGAGCGACAGCGAATCCATCGTGCGGCCCGTCCTCTTCGAGAGGGCGAGCTGCCGGTTCGCTGGGTCGACCTGGAGCAATATCACGTGACGCTCAAGTTCCTCGGATCGGTGCGGAAGGGAGCGCTGGACTCGATAAGGCACACCCTCGACGAGGTCACCTCGAATACAGCCCCCTTCGATGCCGCCGTGACGGGGTTCGGTGCGTTCCCCACGATCCGCCGCCCCAACGTCCTCTGGGCCGGAGTCCACGCCACGCCGGAGCTTCGCTGCCTCAAGCAGGACCTCGAGTGGGGTCTGGCCGAGCTGGGCTTCGAGAAGGAGACCCGAGCATTTCACCCCCATCTCACCCTGGGCCGCGCCTCGTCCGATGGAGCGGGGCTCTTCCGGGGACTCGACGAACTCGTGGCCTCTCTGGATCTCGAGGCGCCCTTCGTGGTGCGGGCCGTCGATCTGATGCAGAGCCGCACCTCATCGGACGGGGTCACCTACACGCTGGTCCACCGGGCCCGCCTCACCGGGGGAGACTGACGTGTCACTCGGCTGTTCCAAGGGCTGCGCTGGTCTCGTCCTCGTTACACTCCTCGCCACCGGCGTCGCCTACGCGGGCTTTCGCTACGGCGACGGGTTCTTCCCGGTCTTGGAGCGCTGGGTGGGGCAGGAGGAACAGGCCGAGGAGCCGGAGCCTCCGCCGTCCCCGGCCTTGGCCGAGGCCACTCTGGATCGGGTCGAGGTCTTCCGGGCCGGGAACAGCGGCGAGGAGCGACTCCTCCTTGGTGGGCCTGAGCTGTCCTCCGTGGTGCGCTACTCCTTCCCAGGGATCCTCCCCCCGGGGGTCGACGAACCCACCGTGGGCTTCCGGGGAGACCAGCTGCTCCTCACGGCACGAGTCGCCGTGGCCTCCTTTCCCGACGTCACGGCGCTGGGAGAGGCCATCGGGCTCCTTCCGGATACGGTCGACGTGCTCATGAGAGGCGCGCTTCGACCCTTTGGTCCGAATCTGTCCGCTCTGTACGTGGATCGGGTCGAGGCCTCGAGGATCCCCCTTCCCGGGCGGCTCGTGCCTGGGATCCTCGAGGCACTCGGACGAGATGACAGGAACGGGCTACCCGGGGATGCCATGGCGATCGAACTTCCCCCGGGCATCTCGTCGGCCTTCGTGGAGGCCAACTACCTCGTGCTCCTTTCGGAGGAAGGCTGACGTGGCGCACCTCATGGTGGTGGACGACGAGGAGTCGATCAGAGACGCCCTCAAGCAGCTCTTCGAGTACGAGGGACACGACGTCACCCTGGCATCCGATGGGATGGCCGCCCTCTCCGTGCTGGAGGAGAGTCGCCCCGACCTCATCTTCCTCGACGTCAAGATGCCCGGCCTCGACGGTCTGGAAGTCCTGGACCGCATCCGGTCCGGAGATCCGAGCGCCCTGGTGGTCATGATCTCCGGTCACGGCACCATCGGTACCGCCGTGGATGCCACCCGCAAGGGGGCCTACGACTTCCTGGAGAAGCCGTTGGATTCGGATCGCCTCCTCCTGACGCTGCGGAACGCCCTCGCCCTGAGAGGGCTCTCGGCCCGGGTGGAGGCGCTGGAGACCCAGGTCGAGAGCCGTCATGAGATCGTGGGTTCGAGCTTCGTGATCCGTCAGGTGGTCGAACGCATCGAGCGGGTGGCTCCGACGGACGCCAGAGTCTTGATCACCGGCGAGAACGGGACCGGTAAGGAGCTGGTGGCCCGGGCGATCCATCGGCTGTCGAACCGGGCCGAGGCGCCGTTCGTCGAGGTGAATTGCGCCGCCATCCCGTCGGAGCTCATCGAATCGGAGCTCTTCGGACACATGAAGGGATCGTTCACCGGGGCGGTGGCGGACCGACCGGGCAAGTTCGAGCAGGCCGACGGAGGCTCGCTCTTCCTCGACGAGGTCGGCGACATGTCCCAGGCCGCGCAGGCGAAGGTGTTGCGGGCCCTTGAGGAGGGGCTCATCACCCGGGTCGGTGGGAGCAAGGCGGTAGAGGTGGACGTCCGCGTCGTGGCGGCGACGAACAAGGATCTTCCCGAGGAGATCGAGGCGGGCCGCTTTCGGGAGGACCTCTATTACCGACTCAATGTGGTGCCCATACACGTTCCACCGCTCCGGGAGCGACGCGAGGACATCCCGGCTCTGGTCAAGCACTTTGCGGCTCGCCACAGCGGACCCGGGGACTTTCCCGTGCGGCCGATCCAGCCCGAAGCCGTCGAACGGCTTCAGACCATGGAGTGGGCCGGGAACGTGCGAGAGCTTCGCAACACCGTGGAACGCCTCCTCATCCTCGCCGCCGGGCCCGAGGTCACCGGGTCTGACGTGGCGCAGCTGGTCGGGGAGGGCGAGGCTGGCGGCTTGAGCGGTGAACTCGCCCAGGCGACGACCTTCTCCGAGTTCAAGGATCGGGCCGAGCGGGCCTTCATCCTGGGTAAGCTTCGGGAGCATGACTGGAACGTCTCGGAGACCGCCCGGGCCGTGGACATGCCCCGATCGAACCTCTACAAGAAGATCGAGCGCTACGGGTTGGTCAGGGAGGACTGAGCGGCGGCACCAACGCGCCGTTCTCCACCGAGTAGAGGGCCGACATGGTGGCGTAGTCCCGGACCGAGAGCGCGTGGGCCGTGTTGGTGGGGTACATCACGTCGCGTTCCGAATCGGAGTGCGGTAGCCCCAGGGCGTGGCCCATCTCGTGGGCCGAGGCCAGCTCCACCTTTCTAGGGTCCAGCGGGAGCCGCGTATCGAAGGGGTTCCGATACACCAGAACGAAGTCGCTGACCTGCATCCCTGTACGCCCGTCGGTCTTCCGGAACCAGCGGGTGTCGGCCCGACCCAGTTGTGCCCCCTCGAGCTGGGCGGACCAACGCACTCCGAAGTCGACGTCGGACCCCTGCGGCGTCCGGTCGATCTCGATCCGGAACGGTTTGTCCTGCCAGGTGAGGATCCCTGCCGCTGCTGCTGCCTGGAGCGCTCTCGCCCGGTTCGGCGGCACCCCCTCCGGCACGGGAAGCCCGATGCGGATCACCCGTGTGTCGTCGCTCCATCGCAGGATCCGAGGCTCGTCGCGCTGGGCAAGGCCGGTACAGAGATAGCCGGCATTGGCGCACTGAGACCGACCCAGGACCGTCTCCACCACCCGGGGGACCCCGGGTCCCGCCGCGAGGCCACCGTCTCTGTCCCCAGCCTTCGGCACCTCCGACGCTCCAGCCCCTGAGCGTTCCCCCAGATAGATCATCCCGCCCACCGCCATGAGGAGGGTCAGGACGAGCACGCCGAAGGAGGCGGACGGTGAAGGGTCGGCTCGTGACATGATCGGAGGGGGTGGGGAGGGGGAGGCGGGGCCAGCCTCTCTCTTCCAATCTTCGGACACCAGAGGTCTGTTTCAAGGAGTTGTGGGACGCCCGGCGCCGACTTCCGAAGCCATCTCACCCTTGTCGTCCCCTCCGGGCGCCGCGAGCTTGACCGCGCTCGCGTCGCCCCAACTGTGGCAACGCTCCCCCAACGCATCTCCGTCCCCCCGCTTCACGCCATGGCCAAGGACTTCCTCAATCACATCGGTGGCGAGTGGATTCCCGCCGCGTCCGGTGACTCCTTCGAGAATCGCAACCCTGCAGACACCTCGGACGTGATCGGGCACTTTCCCCGGTCCGCCTCCGCCGACGTGGAGGCCGCGGTGGCCTCGGCCCGCCGGGGGTTCGAGATCTGGAGCCGGACACCGGCGCCGGAGCGGGGCTCGATCCTGAAGCGAGCCGGGGACCTCCTCACCGAGCGGAAGGAGGAGATTGCAGACGCCGCGACTCGGGAGATGGGCAAGGTCCTCCTGGAGACCCGAGGCGACGTGCAGGAGGGGATCGACACCGCATACTACGCCGCCACGGAGGGTCGGCGCCTCTTCGGACACACCGTGCCGTCCGAGCTCCGGAACAAGTGGGCCATGACGTACCGGCGCCCGATCGGCGTGTGCGGGATCATCACCCCGTTCAACTTTCCTCTGGCCATCCCTACCTGGAAGATCTTCCCAGCGCTGGCCTGTGGGAACTCCGTGGTCTTCAAGCCTGGCGAGGACGTGCCCCACACGGGTCACATCTTCGTAGAAGTCCTCCTCGACGCCGGTGTGCCACCAGAGGTCGTACAGCTGGTCCACGGCTTCGGAGAGGATGTGGGGGCGCCCCTGGTCGCGCACCCCGACGTCGCGGTGGTCTCCTTCACCGGGTCCACCGAGACGGGCCGGATCATCGGCGAGACGTGCGGCCGGATGCACAAACGCCTCTCCCTGGAGATGGGGGGGAAGAACGCGCAGATCGTCCTCCCCGACGCGAACATGGAGCTGGCTCTGGACGGAGTCCTTTGGGGGGCCTTCGGGACCACGGGGCAGCGCTGCACTGCCACGTCCCGCCTCCTCCTCCACCAGAGCATCCACGACGACTTCGTAGACGAACTCGTCTCGAGAGCCGAGAAGCTCCGCCTCGGCGATGGGCGCAAGGCGGACACCGAGGTCGGTCCCTTGATCAATCGGGCCGCGTTGGACAAGGTGGCCTCCTACATGGCAGTGGCCGAGGCTGAAGGAACGATCCGGTGCGGCGGGGGGCCGGCTACGGGCCATGGCCTCGACGACGGGTTCTTCTTCAAGCCAACGGTGGTGACCGACGTTCAGCCGGGGAGTCGCATGGCCACCGAGGAGATCTTCGGGCCTGTGTTGTCGGTGATTCGCTTCAATGACTTCGAGGATGCGATCCGGATCAACAACGAGGTGCGCTACGGGCTGAGCAGCGCCGTGTACACCTCGGATGTGCAGGTGGCCTTCCGAGCGTTCCAGGAGCTGGACAACGGGATCACCTACGTGAACGCCCCGACCATCGGCGCCGAGGCCCACCTCCCCTTCGGCGGCGTGAAGGAGACGGGGAACGGGCATCGGGAGGGCGGTTGGGAGGTCTACGAGTTCTACTCCGAGACGAAGGTGTGCTACCTGGATTACTCCGGGGCATTGCAGAGAGCCCAGATCGACAACTATTGATGTCCCGGTAATCCCGCGATGTCCGCGATGTTCAGGCCATCCCGTACCCTGTGGGGAACGAGCGCTCCCGGGCACGGGTAGGGGGTTGGACCCTTGAGAGGTCTCCGTGACCAGTAGCCGGAGGGAGGGCGTGGGCCCAGACGCAGATCCGGAAGGCCGGACCGAGGCACAGGGAGGAGCCCCGCTGGGTGGTTCCCCAGGGGTTCGTCGCCCCCGAGGCCGCGCCGTGCTGCGTCACACCTGGGAGTGGGGACGCTCCCTGGTCCTCGCCGTTCTGCTCTTCATTGTGGTGCGTTCCATGGGCGTCGAGGCGTTCAAGATTCCCACGGGCTCGATGGAGGGCACGCTTCTGGTCGGGGATTTCCTCCTCGTCAACAAGGCGATCTACGGTCCCCGGCTCCCGGGCACCGACCTTCGCCTGCCGGCCCTGGCCGAACCGGATCGGGGCGAGGTCATCGTGTTCAACCCGCCTCACGAGCCTGAGAAGAACTACGTGAAGCGGGTGGTCGGCCTACCGGGCGACACCCTCTTCATGCAGGACAAGGTGCTTTTCGTGAACGGGGGGGAGCTGGATGAGCCCTACGCCCGTCACATCGACGCCGTGGGCGACGCCGTGCACCCCGACATGGATTGGCAGGCCAACCACCTGATCGCGGCTCGCCCTGGGCGGTACCACCCCTCCCGGGATACCTGGGGCCCGCTGGTTGTGCCGCAGGGCAGCTTCTTCGTCCTCGGAGACAATCGAGACAACTCCGAGGATTCCCGCTATTGGGGATTCGTCGAACGTGATCAGCTTCGGGGACGGCCCTGGATCGTCTACTATTCGGCGAACCGTTGGGCGCGCGGAGACGAGGGGTGGCTGGAGAGCATCCGGTGGGACCGATTGGGTCACCGCATCCGCTGACCCGGCTTCCCGGTGGGGGCCTGAGGGGTGTTGCGCCCGCTGCCGAGCCCCGTCATTCTTTGATAGTATGCTCCTCCCTCCCGGGAACACCGCTCTGCCATGTCTTTTCGTCGGCGCAGCAACACCTTCAAGGAAGGATCCCTGGACCAGTATCTCCAGGAGATCAGCATCTACCCTCTCATCGACCGAGAGGAGGAGGCACGGCTGGCTCGACTCATCCGGAAGGATGACGAAGAGGCGCTGGACAAACTCGTCCGGTCGAACCTCCGGTTCGTCGTGTCGGTGGCCAAGAAGTACCAGAACCAGGGCGTTCCGCTCTCGGACCTGATCAACGAGGGGAACCTGGGGCTGATCCGGGCGGCTCATAAGTTCGATGAGACCAAGGGGATCAAATTCATCTCCTATGCCGTGTGGTGGATTCGCCAGGCCATCCTTCAGGCTCTGGCCGAGCAGAGTCGTATCGTGCGCGTGCCTCTGAACAGGGCGGGGGCGCTGCACCGGATCGGCCGTCGCTCCTCGAGTCTCCTCCAGGAGTTGGGTCGGGAGCCTACGGTGGAGGAGATCGCGGATGGCCTCGACATCACCAAGGAAGAGGTCGAGCGGACCCTGGCCATCAGCCAGTCTCACCTCTCCCTGGACGCGCCCATCACTCCGGGGGAGGACAACCGGCTCCTGGATTACCTTCCGGACCAGTTCTCTCCCGGTCCGGAGGACGAGGCGTATGAGCACGCTCTCCAGGACACCATCGAGGAGGCCCTGGAGAGTCTCAAGGATCGAGAGGCGACGATCCTCCGGCTCTACTTCGGACTCGACGAGCAGGACCCCATGACCCTCGAGGAGATCGGGACCATCCTGGGCATCACCCGGGAGCGGGTCCGTCAGATCAAAGAGAAGGCGTTGGTCCGCCTCCGGCACCCGTCGCGATCCAGGTTCCTCGACACCTTCATGTAGTCCTGCGCCCCTGCTGCGACGCGGTGCGCCGGCAGGGGAGTTTTGGCACCTGCGAGCCGTTGACACCCCCTCGGGTGAGGTCTATCATTCATAGCTCTGTTGCCTAAAATGCCGAACAGGCTGTGATGAAGACGTATACCCCCAAAGCTACCGATATCCAGAAGTCCTGGTGGATCGTCGACGCTGCCGGTCTGCCCCTGGGGCGGATGGCTACCGAGATCGCCCGGATCCTTCGCGGAAAGCATAAGCCGATGTTCACACCGCACCTGGACACCGGAGATCACGTCATCGTGATCAACGCGTCCCAGGTTCGTCTGACCGGCAACAAGGCCGATCAGAAGACCTACTTCCGGCACTCCGGCTACATGGGCGGGGAGCGTCACATCCCGTTCAAGCGGATGCTGGCGACGCACCCCGAGCGTGTGATCGAGCTCGCTGTGAAGGGAATGCTCCCGAAGAACACCTTGGGGCGGTCCCTCCACAAGAAGCTGAGGGTGTACGCGAACGAACAACATCCCCATCAGGGCCAGAACCCTCAGGTCCTCGAGATCCAGGCCAAGGCGTCGTAATCGATGAGTGACGTGACTCAGTATCAGGCGGTCGGCCGCCGGAAAACCAGCTCCGCCCGCGTGATCCTCCGCCCCGGATCGGGTGAGTGGACGATCAACGGTCGCACCCTGGAGAACTACTTCCCTCGGCAGACCCTTCGGACCCGGGTGACCGAAGCCCTCGATGCGACGGAAAACGAGACGGGTTTCGATGTCATGGTTCGGGTTCAGGGCGGTGGGCTGACCGGTCAGGCGGACGCGGTCCGCCTGGGTCTGGCTCGCTGCGTGCTGGAGTTCGACGAGGAGACTCGGCCCCTCCTGCGGTCCCGTGGATTGCTTACGCGGGACTCCCGCAAGGTGGAGCGGAAGAAGCCCGGTCGTCCCAAGGCACGGAAGCGGTTCCAGTTCTCCAAGCGCTGATTTCGCAGCGCTGCAGTAAGCTTTGCGGCGGTCCAGACGGATGAGCCGCCCCCGGTTCGACGCCGGGGTAATCCTGACCGGGGCGTAATCGGCCCCAACGAGAGAGACGAGTACGCATGGAAGAGGATAAGGTCGGTCTAAGCGAGATGCTCGAGGCGGGGGTGCACTTCGGGCACCAGACCCGTCGCTGGAACCCGAAGATGCGCCGGTTCATCTTCACCGAGCGTAACGGCATCCACATCATCGACCTGCGGATGACGCTGGATCGCCTCGAGCGGGCCCAGCAGGCTGTCCGGGAGGTCATCCTGAAGGGCCAGCGGGTCCTCTTCGTCTGCACCAAGAATCAGCTTCGGGGCATCATCCGGCAGGAGGCTGAGCGGTGCGGAGCCTTCTACATCACCGAGCGTTGGCTCGGCGGGATGCTCACGAACTTTCAGACCATTCGGAAGCAGATTCGACGGCTGAAAGAGCTCGAGCGGGGCCAGGAAGAGAACGCGTACGAGTTCTACACGAAGAAGGAGCGTCTCCTTCTCGACCGTGAGCGGGCCAAGCTCGACAAGTATCTCTCCGGCGTGAAGGACATGGGCCGGCTTCCCGGGGCCCTCTTCGTGGTGGACGCCAAGCGGGAGCACATCGCGGTCAAGGAGGCCAATCGTCTCGGGATCCCGGTGATCGCGATCACCGATACCAACGCCGATCCGGACCGGATCGACTACCCGATTCCCGGGAACGACGATGCGATCCGCTCAGTGGCGCTGATCTCCAAGGCGATCGCGGATGCGGTGGAGAGCACTCGCCGTGAGGTGCCTGAAGAGGAGCGGAAGGCGCCGGAGGAGGAGGCGACCACCTACTCCACCGAGACCGGAGAGACGAAGGACGAGGCAGCCACGAAGCGTCCGGCCCGCCGCCGTCCTCGGAAGCGTCGTCCT
>JGI12210J13797_11381012_pt1 | contig 16445 bp, 15 predicted proteins | sample ElkSlonscriptome_3_FD_13797 | JGI IMG/M metagenome (IMG submission 13797)
CGATTACGTTGATAGGCACTAGGTGGAAGTACAGTGATGTATTGAGCCGAGGTGTACTAATTCGTCGATCCTGTCAGGAAATCTGACAATCGCTTTACTCGATTATGCGCAGCATGATGTAGGGTAATTGTTGTAGCGTGTATGCTATTGCTTATAAGAGGTGAGGTTTTGGAAATGGTCTTCGAGCCGGGCTTTGTTGGTGACACACGGAGCATGGCAGAGGAGGCGCCAGCAACTCTTGTCCGTTCGAGGCAAGTAGAGTCGGTCATATACCGGCTAGCGCGACCAAATTCCGGTTCGGAGTTCGGCCATGCTGCACAAGCATGGCCACCATATCCAAGATCTTGCTCCCGCTTATTCGAATGTTTGTGTGCAGTAATTGCGCGCTTTGTCCTGGTGGTTTATCGGTGGGGGTACACCCGATCCCATTCCGAACTCGGAAGTTAAGCCCACTTGAGGCGATGGTACTCTTAACGGGGAGAGTAGCTATCCGCCAGGACAAAGCGCGCAATTTTTTGAAACATAGTTGGTGTCTGCCAACTCGGTGTACGTCAGTGTAATGTGTTGTGTACATGCCGCGGCCTTCATGCCGCGTTTTCTGGTACAATATGAAGCATGGATACCCCTTGGGCAAAACGTCATCGTGCTCGTGTTACGCTCATTGTGAGCATTGTGCTTATTGTTGTGTTTGGAGCCTATTTTGGGGTTGCTATGTGGAAGCCGGCGAGCTGCTTTGATCGTGTGCAAAATCAGGGTGAGGCGGGTGTTGATTGCGGCGGGCCGTGCCAGTTCTATTGCGACTCGCAGACTAGAGATTTGCGCGTGTCCTGGGCGCGGGCGTTTAAGGCCTCAGAAGGTATTTACAGCCTTATGGCGTACATAGAGAACCCAAACCGCAATATGATTGCGCGAAATGTTCCGTATCGGTTTCAGATTTTTGATGAACGTGGCATCATGTTACTTGAAGAACGAGGTGAGACCTACATAACGCAAGAAGCGCTTACAGGCGTATTCTTTGGACGCGTGAATTTGCGTTCTACCGTACCGTACCGCACGACGTTCGAATTGCTTGAGGAGCCTGTGTGGGAGGGTGCGCAGAGTGATCTTTCGGTCTCGGTTGCTGAGTATGCATTTGTGGAGGGTGCTATTGGTACCGAGCTAAAGGCTACAATACAAAGTGACGAGCCTATTGTGCTACGTGATGTTGAAGTGATAGTCGTGATGTATGATGCAAATGATAATGCAGTTGCAGCATCGCAAACCTACATCGACATACTTCCTCCACGTGGTGAGCGTCGTGTAGCCTTTGCATGGCCATATAGCTTGCCAGAAGGGTTGGGACGTGTAGAATTTCTCCCACGCGTCCCTCCGCAGGAATAGACTGGGGCACAATACACTATGCGCCTACCACCCCAAGTACGGACTCTGTTCGGACTACATATTCCTGTAGACTGGCTCCTCGTCACCACGGCAGTGCTGCTTTCGCTTGTGGGTCTTGTGACGATGAACTCCTTTACGGGCGACAACGTGTTTTTTGCGCGTCAAGCGATGTGGATTGTCATTGCACTTGGTGTGATGTTCGCGATGTCACTCGTGGATACGCGTGTGATGTACAAGAGTGCGCTTGTTGTTTCGTTGTATGTTGGCACTTTGGCGCTCCTTGTGCTTGTGCTGGTGTTTGGTACTGTGGTGTTGGGGGCACAGAACCGCTTTGATTTTGGTTTCTTCGCGTTGCAGCCGAGTGATCCTGCGCAACTTGTCTTAGTGCTTGTGTTGGCGAAGTATTTTGCACGCAGACATGTGGAGATTGCGCACGTGAAGCATATTTTGGTTTCAGGAGCCTACGCTGGCACGATGTTCCTGTTGCTGTTCTTGCAGCCGGACTTTGGGTCGGCGGTTATTATTGGTGCAATCTGGCTTGGGATGGTCTTGGTTGCGGGCATATCTTGGAAGCATTTGCTTACCGTAATGTTGATGGGGGCGATTGGTGTGGCTGGTTTGTGGCAGTTTGCGTTTGCTGATTACCAAAAGGAGCGCATTCTAACATTCCTTGATCCACTTGCTGATGTGCAGGGTGCCGGCTACAACGCGTACCAGAGTACAATTGCCGTTGGTTCGGGTGGTTTGTGGGGGAAGGGTATCGGGCACGGCACACAGTCGAAGCTCGAGTTTTTGCCAGAGTTTGAGACAGACTTCATATTTGCCGCGTTTGCGGAAGAGTGGGGGTATGTGGGGGTGCTCTTGGTGCTTGTACTCTTCGGTATATTCTTTTGGCGATTGATACTGCACGCCTGGTATGGTGCAACCAACTTCGAGACACTTGTAATGGCTGGATTTGTTGTATGGCTCTTAGCTCATGTGGTGTTGCATGTGGGAATGAATATCGGCCTGTTGCCCGTTGCCGGCACGACGCTGCCGTTTCTTTCGTACGGTGGGTCGCACTTGGTGACCGAGTTTGCGGCACTGGGGTTGGTACTTGCGATGATCCGCTATGAGCGCACGGTGCGGGTGGACGAACAAGAGCGGGAGATAGAGGGGCTGACCTAAGTGAGAGCCGCTTAGGAACATGAGGGGGCAGAATGAGCGTGAGTGGACGTACGTGTGGGGTGTAGCACAAGTTCACGGTCGTGAACTTGTGCTACACTTGTGGACTATCTGTTTTCGTGCTTTAGTAGGTGAGGTCAAATCGTTATGCGGGTACCGAATTATGTGTTCCCGCCTTGCTCTCTGGAGGTACATAATGGAAGCGGTAAATCGTGAGATGCCGAGTCGTGGCCGTGTGTTGGCAAGTGCGGCGGAGTGGTTCGTGCTACCGTTCCTCACGTTGTTGCTTGCCCTCGTGGTTCTGGCAAGTATACCAACCATTCCGTCTTGGTTCCAGGTTGTACTAGTTGGAGTGAGCATCTTCGTGGTCATTTTGGCTATACAGCAGCTGCGCAAGTGGTGGAGTATTAAGCGCGAATGGCCTAATGTAATATCAGGCGACATGTCTGGCGTAATACGAATATGCCACTCACCTGAAGTACTGCTGTTCGTGCGGAATCCCGAGCTGGAATGGGGCAAGTATCAAGCCAAGTTCGAACGGCTTGAACGTGCCAATCAGCTTGCACGAGCAGTGCCGGGTAATGTGCAAGACTTGGGTGGCGTGTCACTTAGGCAGGCGCTCGCGTACACAGAGAGCGCCCTCGATGGGTTCGACAGCGATAGGGAGGTTACAGAGCTGGTGGAAGACGAGGTGTTGCAGCTGCTTCATGCCCGTGTCGTGCGCGCAGTTATTCGTGAGCTTGCCTCCCAAGTAGGCCTCGACCTTCTCGACCGCAGGGTGCTCAGCAACTTTATGGCAGATCATGATGCGCACCAAGTCCTGAATCGCATAGACGTGCATCATGCTGCTGACCCTGTTGGCATGATTCGCGACGCGTGTGCGACTGTGCTCACGCAACCCAATTCACCGGTCGTCACTCACGAGCCCATGTAGACAGCACTCGTTTCTCGCACCATCTGTTCTATGCTAAACCTGCGCTGCACGTCTTCGTGCAGCGCTTTGCCGTGCTTGGCTCGTGCTTCAGGGTTTCGTATTAGGGCTTTAAATGTGTTGGCAAGCTCTGTCGGTGTTGCCTCCACAACGAGTCCGGTTTTCTTGTCGGTTACTATTTCAGTATTGCCGGTGATGTTCGAGACAACTACGGGCAGCGCGGCCAGGCCCGCCTCTAAGAGCACATAGGGCAGCCCCTCCTTTTTTGAGGGCAGGGTAAAGATGTCGAGCGCTTTGAGGTATCGTGCGGCGTTTTGAACAACTCCAAGCAGATGTACTTGCTCCTGTACGCCGTGCATGTGTGCAACGTCCTCGAGGTGTGCACGACCACCCCCCTCTTCGCCGATCAGGATGAGGTGTGTGGTGAGACCGCGCTCTTTGAGTAATGCGACTGCCTCGACGAGTACATCCAGATTCTTGTTGGGATGGTATTCAGCAATACTGCCGATCCAGGCACTGTCGTACACCTGCGCGGACGCGTCAGGGAGCAGTGCGGTGCGCACTTCACTGCGTGGCAGAAAATTAGGGGTATGGATGCCGTTGTGCACAAGATGAACTTTTTTCCCTACGAGTGGCATATGTCGTGCACGGCGATAGGTGTCGCGTGAAATTTGTATCGTCACATGTGACAAAAATATCGTGAGCCATGTGAAGCAGTAGATGAGTGTGCGCTGCCACCAAGGTCGCCACGCCTCATCGAAGGTCAGCCCGTGGCTTGTAAACACAATTCGCATCGAACGGAAGGAGGTTGCACCTTCTTCCGTTTTGCTAAGATGGAAGCGGTTGGTGAGGTTGTGGAGCCGACCAACAAGTGCGCCAATTCCCCCGGCCTTGCTGCTGGTGACATGTAACACCGAAGGTCGCTCCTTGCGAATGATGCGCCACAGTTCGACGCTCGCATGGATGTCATCCAAGAGTGACATGTCACGCATGAAGTGGCGGATGGCGTACGTGCGTATCCCCGCGCCATCGAGGTGTTCTTTGAGTGCACCAGGTACGGCACCGTGCGCTCCGGTGCCGCCGAGTGCTACGGCGACGTCGTATGTGTCTTGGAGTGTCGTTGCTAGGTCGTACACGTAGCGTTGCGCCCCGCCAAAGTTCGATTTAGTGATGACGTAGAGCACGTTCTGTTTTGTTTGTTGGTGTTGCATACTGAACGACAATGTGTCCTTTTTGTGCTACCATCCTAGCACATCTATGCAATTTGTCCGCCACGAGCCGCTCATCCTCCTTCTGGGCGATCTGATCGTCTTCTATGCCTCTCTGTGGCTCACGCTGGTATTGCGGGACATAGCGTTACCTTCGAACGAAGGCTGGTGGCAACATGCAGTACCGTTCACGTTCTTGTTCCTACTCTCGGTGCTTATTTACTTCATTGTTGGCCTCTACGACCAGCACACCTCGTTTCAGCGGAGTAGGTTACCGTCACTTGTTGCGTATGGACAGACCGCCACGGTTATGTGTGCAGCACTGTTCTTCTTTTTGGTGCCGTACTTTGGCATAACACCAAAGACAATCCTTGCAATTTTTCTTGCTGTCTCCTCGATGTTGATGGTGGTGTGGCGTTTGGTGCTCACACGGTATCTTGGGGTGCGGGGTGATGGTAAGGCCCTTGTGGTGGGAACTGGAGAGGAGATGGACCAGTTGGTGAGCGAGTTGAACGCAGGCCGCTACGGTATTACCGTTGTTGAGCAGTATGCACCAGAAAGCATTGAAGTGAGTTCCAAGCTGCAAGAGCAAATCCTTGAACATATCACCCGTAAGGGTATCACGACGCTCATTATTGATACGCGAAACAAAGACATGGTGCAGCTCACGCCAGTGTTCTACAATCTCATTTTTCTGCATCCAAACCTGACCATTCTCGACGCCCTTACGCTGTACGAGAATATCTTTCGGCGCATTCCCATTTCAATGCTCGAAGACATGTGGTTCATTGAGCATATTACGCGACAACCACCGACAGTCTACAACATGTTTCATCGGTCGTTTGACATAGTGATTTCGTGCGTGTTGGGTGTGCTGACACTTGTGCTGGTGCCGTTCGTGGTTGTACTCATTCGCAAGTTTGACCCGGGGCCGTTGTTGTACATGCAGCGTCGCGTGGGGAAAGATAATCAGCCGCTTAATCTTGCAAAGTTTCGCACAATGACCGTACAGCCTGAGGTGGAGGTAACGGGCGCTGCAAAGAACGAAGTAACACGCATTGGTGCCTTTTTGCGCAAAACTCGCATCGACGAGCTGCCGCAGCTGTGGAATGTGCTCAAGGGCGGGTATTCGCTTATTGGTCCGCGTCCGGAGCTTCCGGCATATGTTGCTGCATATGCAGAAGAAATACCATACTACAATGCGCGCCACCTTATCACTCCAGGGCTATCTGGCTGGGCGCAACTCAATCACCATGAGCACCCGCACCATGGGCTTGATGTAGAACAAACACGTATCAAGCTTTCGTATGATTTGTACTACCTCAAACATCGCTCGTTGTGGCTCGATTTGGAGATAGGTCTCAAGACCATCAAAACGCTCGTGACCGCGGTCGGGAAGTAACTTTGCTCTGTCGCGTGCGTTGTAGAAGGTGTGGTGATTACAAACTCTTTCACAGAATATGTCACAAAAGAAAATGGTTGTTGTTGGTGGAGCGGGGTTTATTGGTAGTAATATCGTTGAAGCGCTTGTTGTGCGCGGAGATGAGGTGCATGTGATCGACAACTTGGTCGGCGGAAAGCGTGAGCATGTGCATGAAGAGGCGACATTGCACGAGCTCGACATGTGCGACCATCAGGCAATTGCACCAATTCTTGCAGGTGCCGATAGCGTGTTTCTACTTGCGGCATTGCCGCGCGTTCAGTACTCAATTGAGCACCCCATCGAGACCAACGACACAAATGTGAGCGGTATTGTCTCAGTTCTTACGGCCGCGAAGGATGGTGGGGTACGCCGGGTAGTCTATAGCGCGTCCTCGAGTGCGTATGGTGACCAGGCAGAAATGCCACTGCGCGAAGACATGCCAGCACATCCCATGTCACCCTATGGATTGCAAAAATACATTGGTGAGCTGTACTGCCGCATGTACAGCGAAGTGTACGATATTGAGACGGTGAACCTGCGATACTTCAATGTCTACGGCAAGAACCAGGATCCGGAAGGGGCGTATGCCTTGGTGATAGGAAAATTTTTGAAACAAAAAGCGGAAGGGCAGCCACTCACCATCATGGGAGATGGTGAACAAACGCGCGACTTCACCCATGTCTCTGATGTGGTGCGTGCGAACCTGGCTGCAAGCGAGAGTGCGAAGGTGGGGAGCGGTGAATCAATCAATATTGGCGCAGGAAATAACTGCTCCATTAACAAACTCGCAGAGTTGATTGGAGGGCCGGTAGAGCATCTTGAGGCGCGCTTAGAACCCAAGCATACGCTTGCAGATACGAGCCGTGCCAAAGAGCTTCTAGATTGGGAGCCACGTGTCACACTGAAGGAGGGCATAACGCAGCTTTCAGCATAGCCTGCGTGTTATACTCTACGCTATGGTGGTAGATGGAAAACTCATTGCTCGGGAGCTTGTGCAAGACATGCGTGTGCGTGTGCGTGAGATGCAAAAGCGTCCGTCACTTGGGGTGGTAATCGCTGAAGAAACACATGAGATACGTTCGTTCGTGTCACATAAGCAGAAGGTGGCACAAGAGCTTGGGTTGGGTTTCGAAGTTACAACACTTGACCATGTCCGGCACCACAAAACAGAAGATTTACTTAAGCTTGTATTACATACCACCCGTGCGCATGATGGCGTGGTGTTGCAGTTGCCGATTCCTCAGCATTTTGATCTTGAGGCGGTGTTGAAACTCTTCCCGCTTTCGCACGATGTTGACGTGCTTGGGGTGACCGCGTACGAGCAATTCAGGGAGGGCCGGCTACCATTCTTGCCACCAGTGGTCTCAGCATGTGCAGAAATTCTTCATCGAGAAGGCGTGCGTCTGCAGGGGGCTCGGGTGCTTGTGGTTGGGGAGGGTAGGTTAGTAGGAGCTCCTGCAGCAAACTGGGCTGGACAGCTCGGTGCGATTGTTAAAAGCGCGAACAAGGCAACCGAACAGTTTGATGCGTGGGTTGCTGGGGCTGATGTCATTATTTCAGGTGCCGGCGTGCCGGGTCTTATCAGGCCGGAACATGTGCGTGAAGGGGTTGTGATTTTTGATGCAGGCACAAGTGAGAGTGAGGGTGTGCTGAAGGGGGATGCCGACCCAGCCTGTGCAGAGAAGGCTCGAGTCTTCACCCCAACACCTGGCGGCATCGGCCCTATCACGGTTGCGAAGCTGTTTGAGAACCTGCTCACGCTTACCGCCATTAAGCAGCAGCACGCGTAAGGCGTTACTGCGGGAGCAACGCAGGTTTATTGGCTCGACCTTGCGACGACGTCAAAAAAGGCTATACTGCAATGCATGATTCCCGTTTAAAAGCGGGTGCGCCAGCGTGTATGGAATACAACAAATATACAACGATTACAAGCTTAATTGGCGGCCACATACTGGCTTGTCTGTAACGGGATGAATCTCACCGTATACAGGGCTTGGTCTGTCATAATTTTGCTGCTCGCAGGGTTTCTTGGTTGGTCGCTGTATTCGGCACAAGTGTCACCTGACAGCGAAAGTCAATTCAAGTTTGGACTCGATCTTGTTGGTGGAAGCCATTTGGTCTACGAAGCAGACACGTCTGCATTTGCCTCAAGCACCAATCGGGCGCAAGCAGCAGAAGCAATGGCGGCACTGCGCGACGTTATCGAGACTCGCACAAACCTCTTTGGTGTGTCGGAACCACTGGTGCAAGTAGAACGCGCAAGCGCTCTTGCAAACACGGACACACCAGACAGACTCATTGTTGAGTTGCCAGGTGTTACAGACCTTGAGGAGGCGGTAAAAATGATTGGTGCAACACCACAACTTGAGTTCAAGTTGGTTGCTGAAGTAGAGGGTACCAGTACCGAACCAGTCTACGAGGATACTGGTCTTACGGGTCGCTACCTTAAGCGGGCGCGTTTGGAGTTCTCAAGTACGCAGGGTATGCAGGCTGGTTTTGCCAATGAGCCGCTGGTGATGGTGGATTTTAATGCCGAGGGCAAGGAGCTGTTTGCAGAAATCACGCGTAACAACGTGAACCGACAGCTTGCGATATTCCTTGATGGCGACTTGAAGAGCGACCCTGTTATTCGCGAAGCGATTACGGGTGGTACGGCGGTTATTAGTGGAAACTTCACAGCAGAAGAAGGGCGAGAGCTCGTGCGTAACCTCAATATAGGTGCGTTGCCAGTCCCGATTGAGCTAGCAAGTACGCAAACAGTGGGTGCTACATTGGGGAAAGACATTTTGGACAAGGGAGTGAAGGCAGGGGTTATTGGGCTCGGGCTTGTACTCGCCTTCATGCTGATATGGTATCGGGTGCCTGGAGTGGTTGCGGCGCTCGCGCTCATTGTGTACGTCATCATGATGCTCAGCATATTCATGTACATCCCGGTTACTGTTACCGCAGCGGGTATAGCAGGATTTCTACTCTCCATTGGTATGGCAGTAGATGCAAATGTACTCATATTTGAGCGTTTCAAGGAAGAACTCCGAAATGGTGCGTCGTATGAAGATGCGGTGCAAAAGGGCTTCAAACGGGCATGGGCACCGATTCGTGATGGTAATTTCACAAGCCTTATTAGCGCGATTATTCTCTTCTGGTTTGGCACCTCAATTGTGCAGGGTTTTGCGCTTGTGTTTGGACTTGGAATTTTGGCAAGTATGATAACGGCCGTGCTTGTGACCCGCACGTTCCTTGTGGCTTTGTCAGGTGTTGCGGATAAGTCGCCGTCATTGTTGCAGGGTGGGTTTAAGAAATAATGGTATGTTTTTTGTAGCTAACAGACAAACGATATTCGCACTCATTGGCTTCCTGGCATTAGCGGCGGTTGGTGCACTTGGTTTTTGGGGTCTTAGGTTTGGCATTGAGTTTACCGGCGGCACAATCGTTGAGGTTGCATACGAGGAACGTCCGGACAAGGAGTTTCTTGAAGAGCGTATTCAGAGTGCATCTATTGAAGAGCTCGGTGGATTTTCTCTCCGGGCTTCGGGCGATGCTGGATATATCCTGCGCACACGTGATGTGTCCGAGGCTGAGTATCAGGCACTCAAGGGCGCGCTTGCGGTTCCAAACGCTGGGTTTGAAGAGGAGCGTCGGGCAACCGTTGGGCCCACAATCGGTGAGGAGCTTCGTAATAAGGCATTTGTAGCTATTGGTGTTGTCGTGCTTCTGATCATTTTTTACGTGGCGTTTGCCTTTCGGAATGTGCGCAACGACGAGGACGGCGAAGAAGATACGACGGGTGTTTCAAGCTGGACCTATGGGCTGGTTGCTATTTTCGTTTTGATTCATGACCTTCTTATCCCACTGGGCTTGTTCGCGTTTCTCGGTGTGTTTGTAGGCGCAGAGGTAGATGTGCTCATTGTTATGGCGCTCTTAACAATTCTTGGTTATTCCGTGAATGACACGATTGTGATTTTTGATCGTGTGCGTGAGAATCTGCTGAAGAACCGTGAAGATCGTGTAGAGGAGTCATTTGCAGATACTGTTGGGCATTCGCTGTCCCAAACGTATGCGCGTTCCATAAACACCTCGCTCACAACGCTCTTTGTGGTAGGTTCGCTGCTTGTCTTCGGCGGTTCCACCACTACCTACTTTGCACTTACACTCGCAACTGGCGTACTTGCTGGTACGTACAGCTCGCTTGCGCTCGCGGCGCCCCTTTTGGTAGCCGTCGAAGAGCGACAACGCAAGAAGCGTGAATCTGTTTCTTCCTAATTCACTTTTGCCATGCAACTCATCGGACTCACTGGGACACATGGCGCAGGCAAGGGGACAGTGAGCGACTATCTCGTGCGTGAGCATGGGTTTGTCTGTGTCTCTGTGTCTGAGTTTTTGGCGGACGAGGCGGTGCACCGTGGAGTGAAGCCCGACAGGAGGGCGCGTGGCGATATTGCAAACGAGTATCGAGTACATGGCCCAACGGCACTCATGGAGGCGACTTTTGCGAGTATTCCTGCGGGTAGCGAGCGGGTGATACTTGAACCGCAGTACACCGAGGCAGAGGTGGCGTTTGTGCATGCAAAGGGCGGTATTGTTATCGCGGTGGATGCCGATTTGCGCACGCGCTACGACCGCGTGCATCTGCGCGGAAGTGCGAAGGATGATGTCTCGTTCGAGCAGTTTGTGGCACTTGAGGAGCTCACGTCAGAAGACAAAGATAAGCAGAATGTGCGTGCCGCGATAGAGGCGGCGGATATACAGCTGATGAACACCGGCACACTTCAAGAGCTTGAGGCGGCGGTGCGTGAAGCACTTGATGAGCGCAGGATACTAATCGACGTCGATACCGACGTCGATTAAAAATTCGAGCGACGTCGATATCGACGTCGATGATCACACGTGCTTGCTACCCAATAAAGGTACTTGATACCTTTATTGGGTAGTGATTCTTGTACCAATAAACCGCTCGCCCGCAAGGTACTTTTCGACTTGGCGCAGTTTGCTGCCGTTAATGATCGCCACCTCAATGTTGTGCGTGTGTGCTTCGCGAGCTGCCACAGGGTCAAAGGGGGAAGAGAGTCCTGGGTCCCAGTCTTCGGGTAAGAGGGCGCGGAAGGTGTGCCAGTCGGTTTCTTTTATAGGTTGTGCATTCCTGTATTTCTTTGGGTCTTTGTCGTACGCGTAGTCGATGTTCGAGAGGTTGATAACTTTGGTGGCGCCTACGTTTTTGGCAATCTGTACGGCGCGCAGATCGGTGGAGGCACCGGGGCGATAGCCGGCGGCAACGATGAGTTGCGCCTTTGCAGGGACATCGAGCACGTCGTCGGGGTTTGTGATAATAACCGGGTGCGCAACATCGCGAAAAATAGTGCGAAGCAAGTGGCCGTTCAAGCGAGTGGCATGCAGGCCAAGCCAGTCGAGATCGTCGTTCGTGAGCGTGCTCACCGTGCGTGCAGCGTCTTGGTAGCGACGTGCGGTCTTGCCACCGCCGGTGATGATTGCGATACGTTTCTTGCGTTCGATCTCGGCAAAGATGAAGGTCTTGAGCTTCTTGAGGAAGGTGGTGTCAATCCCGTCGGGAACGATGAGTGATCCCCCGACTGAGATGATGATTGTTTCTGATTTCATGTGCATAACTATACCGCATATAGCAAGAACTGCGCTAGACTATAGCCATGCGCACAAGATTCGTTCGCCCGATTATTTCGTTGTTCTTGGCGCTCGGGGTGGTGAGTGCTCTTGGGGTGGTGCCGGAGGTTGCGGAGGGGCGGTGTACGTCATCGAGGCCAAGCGCTCTTGCAATGGCGCGGAGTATCGTGCCGGTGGCGGATGTCTGTTTCAGAAACGGTTCAGAACTCACAGTACCACTATCTCCTGCTGGTTCAGGTCCGGTATGTGCCGAGGAGGGTATTGTTAACGATGACTGGCCTCAGCTTCCTCAGGGGTACTACTGGGAGCTTTTGAATGAAGCGGATGAATCGTTCGCGTTTGCTGTTCGTGCGGAAGGATGTCCCTCACCGTATGCGGTGTGCAGTATCGAAGGTTGTGAGTTGGTTGATGCGTCATGCCGCTCACCGCAGGAGCGCCGAGATGCGCTGATCAAATCGGTCAGCTCGAAGGCTGGTGGGGCAATTATGCTCGGTACACTTGCGGTGGTACTCATTTCATTTGTAGCCACACTAAGGCTTCCCGCGCATTACATTCGCTGTGCCGTGCGTCGTATGCGTGATAGGTCAACTGTATGCCCCAAGTTTGCGTGGCATACAATAAACTGGCTCGTGGTGTTTATGGTATCCACTGTATGCTTGGTGTTCGCAACCATCTTTCTTGCGGGTCTGGGATGCTAGTTACTGCCCCCTCCATTTTTCAGTAACATGATTGAGGCATGAAGCTACAAGCAGTAATACAACGGTGTGTTGTTAAACCCTGTTACACGTTTCCTCTGCTCATGTTAGCCACAGCATTGCTCTTCGTGTTCACAGATCGCGGTTGTGGGATAAGTACGGCGTTGTACCAGTCTAGCGCTCGCTCCGTGGTGCCGGTTGCGACTCTGTGTGAGGATGCTGGTGCGCAACTCTTGCCACCCACTTCACCTGGGGGTGGAGGGCCAATTTGTGCCGCCAGGGAAGATGAGATGTGGCCCGAACTGCGCCCAAACAGAGGTCGTACGTATGAGTGGGCAATATCGCAAGAGCAGGGTGAAGACTGGGCGGAAGGTCTGCGCGAGAATGGTTGTACGGAATGGTTCGTGCGGTGCACCGCGACGGGTTGTGAGCAGGTAAATCATGAGGCCATGGAATGCTCGACCGCTACTGACCACGTTGTGTCGGCAGCGCAACTCTTTCTTCGCGTGATCTTTCTGGTGTCAATTGTGCTCTTTGTGAACAGTCTTAGGACACTTTCTTTTTTTAAGTTAGGGAGAGGTGGGTATCTTCATGCGACCACCCAAAAGCAAGTGTCTATGCGGACGCAAGTGATGCGAGCTGTGCGTTTTGTTCTGGCGCTTGCTATCTTTATCTCAATCTTGTTCATGGTCTCGATCCTGCTCGTTCCAATGTGTCGCTAATCCTACTGACCCAACACCAAAACTAGCGTATACTTGGGGACATGCGACAATTACTGGCCGTACTATTTTTGTGTGCCTTTGCGCTGCCTGCGTATGCGCAGCCCGTGGAGGAGGTGATTCCCTCGTTTGATGCGCGCATTACTGTGCGCTCCGATGCGGTTATTGAGGTTGCGGAGCAGATTGTGTATGACTTTGGCGTGGATGAGCGGCATGGCATATTCCGCACCATACCGTACACCTACGAAGCTGGTGACACGCTCTATGAAGCGGACGTGCGCAGTGTATTTGTCTACAATGAAAACAACGAACCAATTCCATTTAGCGAGCACCGCGAGAGTGGGGAGCTGACGATACGTATCGGTGATGCCGACCGCTATGTGACAGGAGAGCAGACCTACATTATTAGCTACCAAGTGCGTGGGCCGTTTCTCTACTTCGACGAGCAAGATGAGCTCTATTGGAACGTGACCGGCGCCTGGAAGAACGGCATCGCAAGCTCGACAGTGCTCGTTGATCTTCCCGAGGGAGCACAGGTGCTTAGTGCTGCCTGCTATAAAGGTGGAGAGGGGACAGGTGGCGAGTGCGAGGAGAGCGAGCGGCTTGTGCGAAGTGATCGAGCCGGGTTCTATGCGGTTGCGCGCGACCTCGGCCCGTATGAGGGGATGAGTGTTGCAGTTGCCTTCCCAAAGGGGGTTATTGATGTCGTGGAGCGCGCGGCGCAGCCGCGCGGGCAGGGCATGTATGCATACGAGTACGCGCCGCTTGCGCTGCCTGCTATTGTTCTCTTCGGCTTGGTGTATCTCTGGTACACCCGTGGGCGCGACCCGAAGGGGCGCAGCACCATAGTAACGCAGTTTGTGCCACCCGACGGTGTTTCGCCGGCGCTTGCGGGTATTGTATACAACGAACGCATCGAACCGCGCGAGATCTCGGCAGAGATCGTGGCCCTTGCGGTCGGGGGGTTTCTCACCATTCACCGCATCGAACACGGCAAGCTCATTTTCACCGAGACCGATTATCTCTTGGAGCGGCGCGGGGATGAGCTCCCGGAAGACCCAGCGGCTGCACTCCTGCTCGAGCGCCTCTTTAGTGCGGCATATGAGGGCACCGAGGATGTTGATGGCAAGGAGGTACAGGGCACGCTCATCTCGAAGATGCGAGAGAAGTTCAATGAGGACCGCGACGATGTTGTGGCAGTACTCTACGATGAGGTATTGCGGCGCGGATACTTCCTTGAGCGACCTGATTTGGTGCGGAAGTGGTACGCCGGGGTGGGCTTGGCGATTGCAGGGCTTTCAGCGGCCGGTTTCATTTTTGAGCCACGCGATGGGTGGCTAATGCTTGTAATTGCGGGCATTGCTTCTGGGGTACTCGTTGCTTTATGGGGCTTGTTGATGCCTGCAAAGACGCGTGCCGGGGTTTTGCTCAAGGAGCACCTGGAAGGGTTCAAGCGCTACCTTTCGGTTGCTGAGGCGGATCGGCTCGCGTTCCATAACGCTCCCGACCGCACGCCAGAAGAGTTTGATAAACATTTGCCGTACGCAATCAGTTTCGGCGTAGAGAAAGCGTGGGCGCAGCAATTTGAGGGTATCTACGATGCGGAGCCATCGTGGTATCAGGGCGCCGCAGGATCATTCAATGCGAGCACCTTCGCTCAAGAGGTGAGCGCCTTTACGACCGACGTTGCGGCTGCTTCTGCCCCGAAGTCTTCTGGTGCCTCAGGTGGCGGCTCGGTCGGCGGCGGCTTTGGCGGCGGTGGGGGAGGAAGCTGGTAAAATAGGGTGTAGGTGGTAGGTTATAGGGAGTAGTGCTCGAAACAGGAAGCTCGCTCTGCGAGCACCCCTGCTACCTACGCCCTACCACCTCTCACATGATCGGCATATTTGATTCAGGCTCCGGTGGTCTTTCCGTCTTGCGGGCGTTGCGTGCGCGGGCGCCCATGGCAGACATTGTGTATTTTGGTGACCTTGCCAATGCCCCCTATGGCAATAAGAGTCGGGAAGAGCTCGGTGCGCTTACCGTGCTCGGCATTCAGAAGCTCATTGATGCCGGCGCGACGGAGATTGTGAGTGCGTGTAACAGCGTGTCGGTTTCAATCGTGCTTCCCATGTTCGAGATACTCGATCTGCCGAAGGCAAACCTCATCGAGATGGTGGGGCCGACGGTCGCGTCATTTAAGGGCGAGCAAGCACGCGTGTTGGTGGCGGCAACCCGTGCGACCGTCGAGAGTTGCGTCTACCAGGATGGCTTTCGTATGGTGGGGGTACATGCATATGGCGTGGCGATTCCCGATCTGGTGGCACTCATCGAGTCGGGTGGCTCAGAGGAGAAGATGTGCGCGTGCGTACGTGACGCACTCATGCCGTATGTTGGAGCAGGGTATACACACCTTGTGTTGGGATGCACCCACTTTCCACTTATTGAGCATGTATTCACACGAACCTGTGCAGACCTCGGCCTTACCGTCACGATCGTTGACCCCGCACACGCGGTTGCGGAGGCTGCCTACACACGCTTTGAGACGAGCGGAACGGGGGCACTGCAGATACACACCTCCAAAGAGAGTGTGGTGTTCGAGCGATTGCGAAACACGTACGCACGACCCTAAGCTGTTCAGAGCTATCCCAAGCTGCTAGGATGGAGGTATGAATCACGAGCTGTTCAAAGGAACACGCATCACGCAGATGGGGCTGGGTACGCTGGGGCGCGGTATCGGGGATGCCCGATTTCTGGCGACGGCCGGTGCCGAGCTTATCGTGACCGATCGTAAGGATGCTGCAGCACTACGGGAATCTGTTGAGGCGCTTGGCGAATTCCCTAACATCACATACCGCTTGGGCGAGCATGTTGAGCAGGATTTCGAAGGGCGCGATCTTATCCTGAAGGGGGCGGGGGTGCCGTTTGATTCGCCCTATATCACACATGCCCGAGCCGCGGGTGTGCCGGTCGATATGAGTGCATCGCTTTTTGCCCGCGTGAGTAGTTTGCCAATGATTGGTATTACCGGTACACGTGGGAAGTCGACGGTGACGCATCTTGTGCATGCAATTTTGGAGGCTCACGGACATACGGCGCTGTTGGGGGGCAATGTGCGGGGTGTCTCGAACCTTTCGTTACTAAACAGTGTGGCGGGTGCTGCGTGTGCGGTGTTTGAACTTGATTCCTGGCAGTGTCAAGGATTTGGGGAAGAGCATTCTCTTGATACTCCTCAGGTACAGCAAGGCCCGCACTCTCCGAGTGTTGCAGTGTTCACCAGCTTCATGCCTGATCACATGAACTACTACCATG
>JGI12210J13797_10207026_pt1 | contig 16426 bp, 10 predicted proteins | sample ElkSlonscriptome_3_FD_13797 | JGI IMG/M metagenome (IMG submission 13797)
CGTTGGTAAAGGTTTCCGCAAGAGTGCCGGGATAGTCGGTGGCATCGGCATCACCGAACGTGGCGATGTTGGTGTCTGCCTCGTATATGGTTACCGAAACGGTAGCTGCATTGGAATCTTCTGTACCGTCGTTTACCATGTAGGTGAAGGTATCGCTTCCGGTGGTATCGGGGTCGGGTGTGTAGACGAAACCGTCACTGGCCGGATCGGCGATGGTGACGGTCCCTTTGCCGGGATCGGTTATCAGCGTGTAGATAAGCGGATCGCCATCCGGGTCGGTTGCAGAAAAACGGCCGTTAAGGGCGGTGTTTTCCTCCATGCTGAAGGATGCATCGTGGGCAACCGGCGCACTGTTGACCGCTTTGATGGTCACATTTACCGTTGCTGCCGCTGAATACAGCTCACCGTCATAAACCCGGAAGGTGAAGGAATCGTCTCCGGTTTCATCCGCGTTCGGCGTGTAGGTGAAGGCGCCCGTGGTGCTGCCCGTTATTGCGGCCGTACCCTTGGTACCATTGCTCACTATACTGAACTGCAGCTGATCGTCATCCGGGTCGGAGGCCGTCAGGGTGCCGTTGAAGGAGGTATTTTCGTCGGTGCTGATGGTGGATCCCGAAGCCAGCGGCGCCTGGTTGACAGCGTTTATAGTCACCGAGACCGTGGCGGTATTGGAATAGAGATCGCCGTCATATACCCTGAAGGTGAAGGAGTCGCCTCCCGTGGCGTCGCTGTTCGGCGTATAGGTAAAATCACCCGTGGCAATGTTGGTTAGTGTTGCCGTGCCCTTGCTGCCGTTGCCGACAATGCTGAATTGCAGCGTGTCGTTGTCGGGATCGGAACCACTCAGCCTGCCGCTGTACGCTGTATTTTCATTGGTGCTGATGGTGGTTCCCGATGCCTGCGGAGCCTCGTTGACAGCGTTTATAGTCACCGAGACCGTGGCGGTATTGGAATAGAGATCGCCGTCATATACCCTGAAGGTGAAGGAGTCACCTCCCGTGGCGTCGCTGTTCGGCGTATAGGTAAAATCACCTGTGGCAATGTTGGTTAGTGTTGCCATGCCCTTGCTGCCGTTGCCGACAATGCTGAACAGCAGCGTATCGTTGTCGGGATCGGAGCCACTCAGCCTGCCGCTGTACGCTGTATTTTCATTGGTGCTGATGGCGGATCCCGATGCCTGCGGAGCCTCGTTGACAGCGTTTATAGTCACCAAGACCGTGGCGGTGTTGGAATCCAGGTTGCCGTCATTGACGTTGAAGGTGAATGAGTCACTTCCCGTAGCATCGCTGTTCGGGGTATACGAGAAGGCTCCCGAAGAGTTATTCGTTATTACGGCCGTACCCTTGGTACCATTGCTCACTATGTTGAACTGCAGTGGATCGTCTTCGATGTCAGTGGCGATCAGGGTGCCGCTGTAGGGGGTGTTTTCGTCCAGTGTGATCGCGGTATTATAGGCCACCGGTTCCGTGTTGACGCTCTCCTGCGCCTGCAGAATCAGGGGGTCGGTCGGCGCACTTTCGTCGGTGCCGCGATAGGCGGTCAATACAAAAGAATACTGCTGCTCTTTCAGCAGGTTTTCGAACAGGTAGGATGTCGTACTCTGCCCCAGAATGACGACCGGCGAAGGATTCTGTCCCCCCGCGTTGGTGCCGTTATACTCGGCAAGGCTTTGGCCCGGGTCGCCGGTTTTATAGTAGAGCCTGTAGCCGTCCACCGGTGGATCATCATTGTTTGCCGCCCAGGCAAAGGAAACAGTTCTGGTAGTTGCCTCACCGGAAGGGTTCAGGGTGATCGGTGATGTGGGTCCGCTTTCTTCGCTACTGCGATAAGCTGTCAAGACGAAACTGTATTGCTGATCGTCCAACAGATTGTTCAGTTGATAGGTTGAAGTGCTCTGCCCTGATATCTGCACCGGAGAGGGATTGCCGCCGCCGGCATCGGTGCCGTTATAATCACCCAGGGTCTGGCCCGGGTCGCCGAGCTTGTAGTAGAGCCTGTAGCCATCCACCGGCGGATCATCGCTGTTTGCCATCCAGGTAAAGGAGACATCAACAGCATACGAGGCCGAGGCAAAAACCAGGCAGCCGAGAAGCACGGCCAGACCGCATAACAGTGGTCTTGGAATATACTTTTTTATTGATAAAAGAGAATAATTCTCAGTTGGCGCTATTCTTGTACTACTGTCTGTACTGGCATACATAATCGATCCTCGATCAGCTGGTGAAAAATCCGGGGTAACGGCATGCACTTCAAGCTGAAAAACATAGTGTAGAGTTCACCTTTACAGTATATCAGAAAAGTTTCGGCGAAATTCAAAATTAATACTGCGCATAATCTGTAATGGCAGTATTTTGTTATATGCACGATTCATTCCAGAACTTCTAAAATGGGCAGGAAGGTTGTTTGCATAAAGCATCCAGACACCAGCAAACGGACCAGTATAACCTCAAAGCAAAGTATTTTTTAGTACGACGTCCACAGCACGCCAAGGGGAATATATGTGTGGAATAGCAGGATTCTACAAGATAAGCGGCAGCGGTAACCAGGCGGATGAATCGACTCTGCGGCGCATGATAGCACCGCTGCGGCATCGCGGTCCCGACGGCTATGGCTTTTATCACGGCCACGGCGCTGGTCTGGCCCACGCACGGCTCTCTATCATTGATCTGGCGGAGGGCTGGCAGCCGCTGAGCAATGAGACCGGATCGTTATGGATAGTCTTCAATGGAGAGATATTCAATTATCTGGAATTACGAAAAGACCTGATCGGCAAAGGCCACCGCTTTGCAACACAATCAGACACCGAAGTTATCATTCATCTCTACGAAGAGATGGGCAGTGCATGCCTGGAGAAGCTCAATGGCCAGTTTGCCCTGGCAATATACGACAGGCAAAAAGAAGAAATCTTCCTGGCCCGGGACCGCATGGGCATCCGGCCGCTCTTTTACACCTTACACAACGGTAACTTGTATTTCGCATCCGAAATCAAATCGCTATTCAGCGGGGATATTTCCATTCCCCGCCGTCTTGATTCACATTGTCTCTGTGATATCTTTACCTTCTGGATGCCTGCCGGAGACGAAACCGTCTTCGAGTCGGTGTTTCAGGTTCCTGCCGGACACTGGCTGCGGGTAGACAGACAAGGGGTTGGGAAACCACAGCAGTATTGGGAAATTCCATTATGCAGCGACGGCCCGGGTGCCTTTTCCGAACGGTACTACACTGAGAAATTACGTGAACTGCTTATCGACGCCGTGCGTTTGCGGCTACGCGCCGATGTTCCCGTCGGGGCCTATCTCAGCGGCGGTCTTGATTCCTCGGCCATCACCTCAATCATACGCAACTATACCGACAATGAGTTGAAGACCTTTTCTGTTTCCTTCGCCGACCAGGTTTATGATGAAAGCCGCGAACAGAAGATGATGGCTGAATTTCTCGGAACCGATCACAACGAAGTCCACTGCACCTATGGTGATATCGGCGCCATCTTTCCCGATGTTATCTACCATACCGAGGTACCTGTTTTGCGCACCGCTCCGGCGCCTCTTTTTCTGCTTTCCGGTCTTGTGCGTAAAAATAACTACAAGGTCGTGTTGACCGGTGAAGGTGCCGATGAAATACTCGGCGGATACGATATCTTCAAGGAGGCTAAAATCCGCGCTTTTATTCACCGCAATCTGCACTCATCCCTGCGGCCGCTGCTGCTCAAACGCCTCTACCCCTATCTGGCCCTCTCCCCGGCCAAGTCGGCGGAGTATGCCCAGACCTTTTTTGACACCGCGGCTGCCCCCGAAGATCTCTTTTATGCCCATCGTCCACGCTGGAAGACCACCTCGGGCACCCACCGTTTTTTGCGACGCGAAATAGTGGAGCAGGGTCGACCGCCGGAAGACCGGCTTGCCCACCTGATAGAAACTATGGCGCCAATGGATACTTTCCAGCGGGCCCAGTTTCTTGAAGCGAAACTGCTGATGGGCAACTATCTTCTTTCTTCTCAGGGGGATCGCATGGGTATGGCCCACTCCGTTGAAGGCCGTTTTCCCTTTCTCGATCACAGGGTTGTTGAATTTGCCGGGCGGATTCCGGTGAATATGAAAATGAAAGTGCTGAACGAAAAGAATGTCCTGAAAAAGGCGGTGCGGGATATCCTGCCGCAAGCTATAACAGAGCGAAAAAAGCAGCCCTATATGGCTCCCGATATCCTCAGCTTTTTCGGCGACCGCGAAGTGGAATATCTGCAGCATTATCTCTCTGAAACACTGCTGCGGGACGCGGGAATATTCCGCGCGGAAGCAGTTTCTCTTCTGCTTCAAAAATGCAGAAAAAAAGGCCGCCAGGGCTTTAAGGAAAATATGGCCTTTATTGGAATATTGTCAACACAGATAATTCATGATAGGTTTATCAGACATTTTTGTCCTCCGGCTGCTGAGAACCTCAGCAACGTCCGGGTAAATATTGACCAGCACACACCAGAGAAGATTTGAACCATGCAAGAATATATTGCCCCGATCAGAAAATTTATCCTTACCAATTTCCTTTTTGACGCCAATGAAAATGAGCTGCAAAACGATGCTTCTTTCCTCGAACAGGGAATCATCGACTCCACCGGGGTTCTCGAAATGGTCGAGTGGCTTGAGGAGAACTTTGACATTAAAGTGGAAGACGAAGAGCTGGTTCCGGAAAACCTCGACAGCGTCCTGCTGCTGGCAGCATTTATAGAAAAGAAAAAGAACGGATAACTCTTCAGCAGCACACTATCCGGAGTCTACGCTTACCTGTCCATGACCAGAGCGTCCAGCATACTCAGTGTATAGCTAACCGCCCTGCTTATGGACATATGGCACGCTGCTAAACAGTTATAGACTGGTGGTTGACCAAACAATGCGGATCAACCTGAATGGTTACAATAACGGGAGATACACTCTCCCCCTGAAATGACAGAAACACCATGCTGGTTCATGATTTCCTGCACAATGCAGTCGCAAGATCGGGTGAAAAAACCGCTGTTGTTTCGGCAAAGACACGTCTGACCTACCGGGAATTGGCAGATCTGGCCCTCTTTTCCGCCTCGCTGCTGCTCGGCTATGGCCTGCGGGCTGGAGACCGTGTGGCGATTTTGACGGATAATCCTTTCCATTATATCGCTTCGTATTTCGGGGTTCTTCAGGCCGGAGGCATTGTCGTCGGGTTGAACCCCCAGACCTCGGAGCGCGCCCTTGATACCGTTATCAATGACTGCCGGCCGGCGTTTTTCCTTTTATCGGGAAGATCGAAAAAGTACCGAGAATTTTTGACCGGCTTTCCCTGTATTGTCAAATATTTTGATCTCGATGTCCTTTCCCCCGATTCAGAGCAGACCCGAAACGGTTCAGCCCTTGACCAGGCCACACCACAGCCGGATGATATTGCCCAGATCATCTATACCTCGGGAACAACCGGGAAACCAAAAGGTGTCATGCTGACGCATACCAACCTGGTCAGCAACACCCTGTCGACCATTGAGTACCTGAAATTATCGGAGATGGACTCTGTCATGGCCGTTCTCCCTTTTTTCTATTCGTACGGCAACTCCATTTTGCTGACCCATATCGCCGTCGGGGGGGCCATGGTGGTGAACCAGAGTTTTGTTTATCCCAATGTTATTCTGGAGCAGATGGTGGCCGAAAACGTCACGGGGCTATCAGGGGTTCCTTCCACCTTTGCCCTGTTGCTGCACCGATCCGCCATCCGAGACTACAGCTTTCCCAATCTCCGCTATATCACCCAGGCTGGTGCCGCCATGTCACCAAAACTGGCCGCCCAGCTTACTGAAATTTTCCCGGGTACGGAGATTTATATAATGTACGGCCAGACCGAGGCAGCACCCCGGCTTTCCTATCTTGCCCCGGAACAGATAGATATGCGTCCAGGGTCAATTGGAAAAGCCATTCCGGAAGTCAGCCTCGAAATACTCAACCGGGACGGTAACCCCGTTTCTGTCGGTGAAGTTGGAGAAATTGTAGCAAGCGGGGCGAATATCATGAAAGGATACTGGCAGAGACCTGATGAAACTGCGGCAGTGCTGCGGCAAGGGAAGCTCTGGACCGGTGATCTCGCCTATAGTGACGAGGAAGGCTTTTTGTATATTGTGAGCCGCAAGTCGGATATGATTAAATGTGGCTCGCATAGAATTGCGCCAAAAGAGATAGAGGAGCTTCTTCTGGAGCTTGATGGTATCGCGGAGGCGGTGGTCCTGGGAGAAGCGGATAAGATCCTGGGAGAATTGATCGTCGCCTGTATCATAGCTGAGCCTGAGGAAAACGTGAGCGAGAAAGATATATTGGCATTCTGCCGTAAGCACCTCCCGGCGTTCAAGGTCCCTCATAAAATCATATTCATGCGGGAATTTCCCAAAAACGAGTCGGGAAAAGTCCAGAAACACCTGATCATACCATAACCTGATCACCATTCCGAAGCCCGAGACCAGTTTCCCACGGAAGACATTGCTTGCCTTTGAGTTCAATCCGGTATGGTATGGCTGATTTCAACAACCGGCGAGGCAAGCAGGGGCTCCATCTGCAAATATCTGGTGGTTGTTCTTTTGGTATCGATATCCTGATACACTCTTGTAACCTGGTCCTCCGTTAAGCCGGTTGCATGGGCTACTTCGGCGGGAGGAATACCGTTGTTTTTGCCATAGAGGCAAAGATCCATCTCGGCATAGGGCAGTGAAAAATAGAATTCATCCTGGCCCTGCTGCAGGGAATAGGTGTCGGTGGTCGGCTGCCGTTTGCATATTTCCTCCGGTACTCCGAGAAATCGGGCCATGGCGTAGACCTGCGACTTGTACAGATGGGCGATGGGTTTGATATCGGCGGCACCATCGCCGAGTTTGACGAAAAAACCCTGGTCATATTCCAGACGGTTGGGAGTGCCCACCACCGCGTAATTGAGCCTGTCGGCATGGTAGTATTCCAACATCTTGCGAATGCGCTGTTTGAAGTTGGTTGCCGCAACGATGGCCAGGTAGGTTTTATGCGGCAGACGTTCTTTTATTACGGTGCCATCGGGCGCCTGGGCAACCAGAGAGAAAAAGGTAAACCCTTTATGGCTGCTCAGATCGGGGATCACTATCTTCGATTTCCAGCCTGGGCCATATTCGGCTACTACTTCGCGCACCGCAGCATCATAGCGGGTGTAGAACCCTACTGCTTGAAGTATCGAAGTGATATCTTCGTGAAGTGTTTCGACACCAAAATGGTGTGCCAGCCGCGTACTTATCGCCAGAGTATCCTCGGAGGAATGAGCTTCCGGCATCTGCAGGCAAAAAACCTTGTCCTTCCCCACCGCTCTGACCGCCAACGCCAGACAGGTACTGGAATCAATCCCTCCGGATATGGCCACCACCAGTCCCCTGCGCTTGAGAGGATCTATCAGATAGCTTCTTAGTTTTAAAGCGGTAGCGAGGGACTCCTCTTCCAAGTCAATCTGCAGGACTTCTGCAGAAACACTACTTCCCGTCATATACTCTCCCTGGCTCAATTCTGTGCAATATGCAGTATATCAGTTCTTTAAAGTTACATTTTTTGCACACTCAAGAAAATATTTGCCACTCTCTCCTCTCCATGCACATCATGACGAACTCAAAAAAAACAAACCCAAGACCCGCAATACTACCATAAAAAAGGCAACGCGGTATGCCGCCGCAATGCCGGAGACAGAACTGGAACACATACTGCACAGCGAGCTCCGACGTTTGCCGTACATCTACAGTTTTGCGGAAGCAGAAAATATCACCAAACAAAACTAACCCCGGTAGAACGGGAAATGAGCCGGGACTCTGTCCAGTACCCCCTTGAGGGGTATAAGTACCTTCACCTTCACGAAATTCATTCAAAAAATCAAGAAATGAATTTCTAAGGTACTCAAACTGGATACGGAGCAGTTTACTCTAGTTCGGATTTCTCATGAAAATATTAACCATACGAGCCCTTTCTTTTACAGTTTTCCTCTTGTTCTCCTCGTATTTTCTCCCTCTTGGTATCCATTGTGCCGCAGCACCGTCACCCTCAAAAATAACCTTTAAATGGAAAGCTAATCCACCACAAGAGTTTGTTGCAGGATACCGACTCTATTATGGATCCCAAAGCAGGTTAGAGAGCAATGGAATGCCCAAAAGCAACTTTTCTTACACATACTGTATAGATTTCACAGAACAGGTTCGTTGCCAGGGTCCTGATTTCACCTCCTGCGAAAATTTAAGCGCCGCGGAACTGCAGTGTGAAAACCTATTTTCCGAAAACCCACAATGTACTGTGTCGAACCTGAGCGGCGAACTGTATTTCGCCATGACGGCTTACACAAACAGTGCTGAGAGTTCTTATACGTATGAACTCAAGTCAACGTTTGCCGGTCTGCCTAACCCAGCGAATCACAGTGCATTAACGGCAATAAGGATGTTGCTTTTATAAAAGCAACGACACCCTTGGCTGGTAAGAAATCCGGGCTAACCCGGATTTCTTCGATCAGGAGTTACCAGCGTAACAACTCCCTCTCCCAGCTCAGAGAAAGGAGAATCCGGTGATCGTCGTAATCGAACCCAGCCCGATCAGAATCAAGCGAAACGAAAGAATAGCCGACTCGTGCTGAATAGTAGCGGCTGAAAGCATAATCTAATCCGAGACCTGCGCTATATCTGTCTTCCTGATATTCCTCGAATTCATCAAGCAGAAATTCCGTCCGCTCCTCCCAGCGATATCCCAGGCGTCCGTCCAGGCTCAGATTTTCGGTAAGTAATCGGGTAAAGTAAAACCCAGCATCCCAGAAATCTACAAAGCCGCGCTCCTCGGTTCCGGAGAAACTGTCAGCGGCATACCCTTTTTCCAGCGCCAGTCTGTAGGAGCCGCGCTCAAGCAGATAATTAACCTCGGCAATTCCATTATAGCCCCAGCTATCATCCTGTCCTTCTGTTTTGAGATACGAAGGACCTGCACCGATGATGGTATATAATTGGGGAGAAGCATCATGCCTCCAGCTGAGGCGAAGCTGATGAGCTTCACCATCACCCTGCAGGGGCTCATCATACTCTATGGCGATAAAATTGTAGTCGAGGAAAAGAGGGTTATGCTCAATGGAATTGTTTTCCAGGGAAAGGCCGAGATAGTACTCCCAGAGATCTTCCGATACCGCATCCGCTTCAGCTGTCTGAAATTCGCCGCGTACAGCAGAAAATTCGACAACTGAACGCCATCGAATATCGAATCGATGTTCATCGCGCAGCGTTACGGTATAGCGGTCATAATCATCGGAAAGTCTGTCATCATCATCGTTGCGCAAGACACTCCAGTTAAAACCGACCAGCGCCAGACTGTCCTGACTATAGCGATACTCAGAGGCCAAATCGAGGGTGTTGCGCCAATAACGTGTCCGGCCAAGATCCGATGACAACTGTGGCTCAGTGTCAGGCGTCTGTGGGTCCGAATCGGGATCTTCGCTAAAAACAGAATCATCACTGCTGTAATCGCTTCTAACAAAACGATTCGACCCTCTGATCTGCCACAACTCGGTAAGATAGCGATCCGCACCCAAAAAAAGATCCCCATCCCATTCGGTTTCCGAATCATCAAGATCGTAGCGCACAGATGGAGCAGCACTCAATTCCAGACTGTCGCGTGCACTTGTGCTGACATAGCGCAGCAAAGGCGTGAGAACAAGACGACTATAATCGTCATCGGCTACCGCACTCCCCCCACTCTCCCCAATTTCGACAGTATCCGTCTCCTGACGGTCATAATAATCATAAGCAAGAGTCATCCCAGCGGTCAGGCTGTTGGTGCGGGCCATGCCAGGCGGGGCAAGAACGAAAGGGCCTATAGCAAGAGCACCTACAAGTATCTGAGGTATAAATATTTTTTTCATATTCACAGAGAACCTTATTGTCAATTTACTATTATAATATCACCACTTTGAATGAAAATATTGCTTTCCAGACCTTCCCCCGAAATGAAGTCATTATAGTCAAATTCAAGGGTATTCTTGTTAAAAAGCCCTTCATCTCTCTCTTTCACCTCGTCTCTTACTACGGTTATTCTGTTTTTAGCCCATTCGGTAAATCCACCCGAACGGGCAACAGCCTGTACAAGAGTAAGAGGGTAGTCGAGAAAAAAGATGCCGGGGGTTGTGACCTTGCCCATTACGGTATAGCGCAGACTATTGCTCTGCACTAAAGCCGTTGTAACGATGGGAGCATCATATATGGTGGCATAGAGCTTTTTTAAATAATCGGCCAGCTCCGTCAGGGTCATTCCCACCACTTCAACATCACCTATATGCTGGAGAGAAATTCTGCCATCCATCATGACCCTCACGCCGCTTCCGCCAAAACGAGGTGCATCTGGAGATTGCTCGGTTCTGGCCATACCGCTTGCCGCAGAGACGCCCATATCGCCCTCTCCATAAACACTGACACTCAACACATCGCCCTTACCGATAACATACTCTTCCTCGGGCACAATAGTGGCCGCTCCAGTTCCAAGTATCTCGGTTCTGGCGGCTTCTTTCATCTCTTCCGAGGCAGGCACATCAGCTGTGGATTGCGCTGCAAAAACATGTGAAGCGGAAATACAATAAACCAGCAATAACAACATCAACTTTTTCATCTTTCCCTCCTTAAGAGGTTAAAATCTGTTTTTCGGACGTGTTTTCCCTTCTGTCAAAAAGTATGTCTAATCCTTTGTCTCTATGCGTTTCTTTTTGATGGAAAATAATTATACTTTTGTTTATGCTACCTAACAACGTTTTTTCCACTGATCATGTCAGGACCTGAAAAAACATGATAACTATAGGTAAGGTATTATAGAGCAACGCCAGGTTCTCAACTTCAGCAAAACGCACCCTCTGCTCTGCCGAAAAGGATAACATATTCTGACTCCCCCTGACGTTCAGCAACCGTCTTGGGGCAGGACTGCCCCCTTAAAACTGGCAAGGCTGAGGATTACGGGTAATCAGATAAAATATAATTTACGCTTTATCCGTTTCCGACCCTGCATCTTATATTGGAACACCCATCATGACCACTTTTAAACAAATGGCATACTGTTGCACTCTCTTCCTCTGTCTTCTGCTTACCGCCTGCTCCTCTCCGGAAGATAAAATGGAAAAGCATTACCTTAAAGCGCTTGAATATATCGAACAGGAGGAAAACAAAGCGGCAATCCTCGAGCTTCGTAATGCGCTACAGATTGACGAAAACCATGCTGCGGCCAGGTACCAGCTGGGCATACTGTATCTTAAAGCAAGAGATCCTCAAAACGCCCTGCACCACCTTATCAGAGCCGCCGATCTTGATCATGACAATCTGGACGCGAGCCTGAAGGCTGCGGAACTGTATCTGATCTCCCGGCAGAACGAACAAGTCCGGCCATTAGTACAGCGGATTCTGACAAAAGATCCGGACCACAAGGAAGGACTGGCACTGCTTGCCAACCTCGAGCTTATTGAGGGAAACTTTGAAGAAGCACTGACGGCTCTGCAAAGGATCGGTGAAGACGTAAACACCTCGGACAAACTTCTGAATATCAAGGGGAGGATATATGCCGCATCCAAGGATTTTCTCGAAGCCGAGAAAGCCTTTGAAAAAGCAATCACTGCCGGAGAAAATAATTTTTACAATTACAGCACAATGCTTGCCTTTTACCACAGCAGGAAAGAAAACGACAAGGCAGAGACAATATTATCAAAATTGGCGGAAAAATTTCCCGACAACCCCCAAACCCATTTATTGCTGGCCGGTTTTCACCGCGGCAAAGGTGATATGGCAAGCGTTGAGAAGGATCTTCTCAAGGTAATTGAAACGGCCCCGGAAAATGCCCGCTACCGCTTAATGCTCGCTGATTTCTATATGGATGAAGGTTCCTTGGCCGAGGCTGTTGAGATACTGACGCAAACACGCGCCGAAATCGGCGAAAACGCAGATATAAGCGCGGCACTTGCCAAACTCTATTTTGAACAAAAGGAATTTGACGCTTCACAGAAACTTCTTGACGAAGTCCTGGCAGAAAACCAGAACCATGGTGAGGCCAATCTGCTCAAAGCCCGTTTTCTCCTGAAAGAACAGAACCAGCACGAAGCAATAGAGATTTTAGAAAATCTCAACAGCGACTACCCCAAATGGGCCGAACCCTATTTTTATCTTGGTTTGGCCCGAATGTCGATTGGACAGATCGCTCTGGCACAATTTTCCGTGGCCACCGCCATCGAGCACAATGGCAAAGAATCAAAATATCATGCCCTTCTGGGCCATCTCCTCTTCCTCAGTGGTGACTTTCAGCAAGCCAAAAAGCACGCCGCCATCGCCTTGCGTTTAAACTCGTCAAACCTGCGAGCCGCCATAACTCTGGGAAGAGCCATGATGGGAGCAAAAGAGTTTGCCGAGGCAGTCACGCTCTTTGAAAAGATTAATGCCCAGGGTGACAATATCGAAGTGCTTGGCTACCTTGCAACAGCGCTGCTCAGCAGCGGGGATCAGGCCCGGGGTATCACACTGCTCGAGAAAATACTCCAGCTCAATCCCGGCAACAGTAGAGCAGTTCTGTTACTGATGCAATTACAGTACCGGGACAACCTTGCCGGCGCCGAAGAATTTATTCGCACCCAGATAGAAAAAGCGCCGTCAAGCAGCGGACTGCATCTGCTCCTGGGAAAAATACTGGAGCGACAGGACCAGTTGGACGCTGCACTCGCGTCCTACGACAAAGCCATCGAACTGAACCCCGGCAACCTCAGCGCATACACGGCATCTGGAAAAATATTGGTCCAACTCAACAGAGAGGACGAAGCCAAAGAAAAATATCGCGCCATAATTGCACAAAACCCTCAATGGATGCAGGGCTATATGGGGATGGCCTCGTTGTCCGAGTCCGAAGGTAAGGTTGAAGAAGCAATGCAGTATTACAGACAGGCTCTGGAAATACAGCCGGACTTTGCTCCCGCCGCCAATAATCTTGCCTGGCTGATAGCCTCCAGGCCCGACGGAGACACAGGAGAAGCTTTGGGGCTGGCATTGCTGGCCAAACAGCAACTCCCTGACGATCCATTCATTGCCGATACACTTGGCTGGATCCACTACCTCAGAGGCTCTTTCACCCTTGCCATACCCCAATTCGAATTGGCCCTCAGCGAACAACCAGGACACCCGACCATCTCCTACCATCTGGCGTTGGCGCTGAAAGGAAACAAACAGAGCAAAAAAGCAGCTGAAATTGTGACAAAAATACTGGAAAACCACAGCTCGTTCGCGGAAAGAGAGGAGGCAAAGGCTCTGCTCGCCGAACTTGAACTGATGCAGCAGGAATGAAGCGCTTAAAATGGTAATTTATTTGTAGTTGTATCCCTGCGTCGGGTAGTAACTGCCATACCCTTTCATCATCGACCTCTCGATGATATTGGTGGTGTGAGCGTTAAAAACAATGCCAAGCAGTTTGTCTTTGCCGATTTCCTCGACAATTTTCCTAATCTGATATTTTCCCGCTTTCCCCTCGCGAACCACCAGCACCACAGCATCCACCAACTGCCTCAGAACTGTTGATTCGGGCGCGAGCTGGAACGGCGGACTGTCAAAAATAACTATTCGATCCTCATAGCGGTGAGATAACTCTTCAACCAGGGATTCCATCCTGGAAGACCCCAGCAGCTCCGCAGGATTACTCGGCGATCTCCCGCTTGGCAGCAGGGACAGTTTGGCAATTGATGTTCTACGTATCAGCCCGGTAAGTTCCCTGTTTCCTCTGAGATAATCAACCAGCCCCAGCCGCTCCTCAATACCAAACAGCTTGCCCAGCGTGGGCCTTCTAAGATCACAACTGACCAGCAGAGAATGCTGATCCATACCCTGCGCCAGCGAAACACCGAGATTAGCGCTGATAAAACTCTTTCCCTCCTGCGGAACAGTGGAGGTTATCATTATCGTTCGTGGTACTTTATGGTGTTCATCAGGGTACAATATCCGGGAACGGAGTGTTCTGAAAATCTCCGGCAAATACTGATCCTCGTTCACCGCCGCAGCAAAACGCTTGTCCCAGGATACCACCTCCGGTATCTCAGCTTGAGGAACCGGCTGAGAAGCAGGGGCGGAGCGCTTAACCTCCGGCCGTCTCCGATTCTCGGTTTCGGTTACAGAGCCGGACTCGGGCCGCTCTTTATTTCCCGCTTTTCCCAATGCATCTGAAATTTTTCCCATACCGCTCCCGCCAAGCACGCTAACAACTTAATAACCCGAGAAATCCATCGTCTTTTTCGATACAATTTGTGGGTTTCAATTTTTCCCAAAACCTCGAAGACCAGATCTGCTCAATTTCATACTATAATCAGCCCCTGCCTCCAGTAATGGATAACCGCCGCCGCAAGGGCAACGGTTAAACTCAGCAGCAAAAGGAGCCAGAAAAAACCTGCGACTCCTCCGCGAACCTTTTCCCTTTGCAGGGTCAAATGGGGCACGGTGCAGAGAAGCTCTACTCCAAGGAAACTTTCAGCTTCCCCTGGGTCCTTAAAGGAGGGATCCAGAAATTCCCGGCCAAATGCCAGCGCACAGCCAAGTCCCGTCCCCGCTAGAAAAGCTATGGCCATGATTCTAAGGAAGTCCGGTCGTATAGGCTTCTTTGGCTCTCGGGCTAAATCTTCTATTTTGAACTGACTGCCTCTTTGCTGGCGCTCCAGGTTAAGAGCAGATCCGGCTTGCAGATTCTGGGCCATGAGAAAATCATAATGGTTTCGAAGCTCGGCATACTCCCTGGTAAGCGCCGACCATTCCGCCTCTCGTACCGGAGCCGCCTCGACCCACTCTTCATATTTCTCGATCATCGCCATGATGTTTTCTTTTTCATTCTCCAGTCGCTTGATGCTCAGGCCGATTTCCCTGAGCTGCATCTGCAAATCTATCAGAACAGTGTCAAACTGCCCCGGTGTGCCGGCCTCGGAGTCACCCGGACCTCCTCCGGCCTGTTCCTCTCCGGGTTGTACTCTCTTCTCCAGATCGGCGATTCTTTTTCTCAACAACTGTACTTCCGGGTGTCGCTCCGTATACCGAAGAAGCAGCTGTTCGAGTTCTTCGTTCATGCGGATCAATTTGTCCTCATCCGACTCAACAGCCTGCCTGCCACGCCCCTGGGCCTGCTCCGATAAAGCCAGGCGCAGCCTCCGGTTTTCTTCAATCATCTGTTTCCGGACCGTAATCTGGTCCTGGACCAATACACGGGTTCTTTCCAGGTCCTGAATAGAATTCTGTCTGTCCTGGTATTGCTCCTGCAATGAGCTCAAACGAGTCATGTTGTTGGCGCGCTGCTCCGGCATCTCGTTGTAGTGCTGCAGTTTGTAATCGCGCATTACCGCCTCTTTCTGGTCAAGCATTTCCTTGGCCATCTCCAGCTCACTGCTGGTGTAGGTAAAGGTTTCCGAAGCTCTGTTCTGACGGTATTTCAAGTTTTCTTCAATAAATCGTGCTGCCAGGGTATTGGCAACTCGAGCGACCTCTTCCTGCTGACTACCAGTGAAAGATATGCTGAACGTATCTCCCTGGCGAGATGGAGTGACTTCGATATTTTTTCGCATCTGCACTACAACATCTTCCATGGATTCGCTTTGCCGGGCTTTTCTGTAGATATCAAGATCGACAATAGTCTTTTCCAGACTGGTTCTGCTGACGATAAGCTGGGTGAGCGTGCTGACGACATCACGTATTCTCGCCTGCTCATCCGGAGACATTCGTGCAGGATTAACACTCTGCTGCTGGTAACTGAGCAGCGCTGTGGCCTGATACACCTTGGGTTGCTTCAGATAATAAGTAAGACCACCAGCCATCCCCAACAGGGCCAGTGCAATGATTAGAACTTTTCGGCGCAAAAGAATATCGAGTATTTTTCGCACCTGTTGTATCTGTTGAATCTCCATGATCAGGTCTCTATCGTATGTGCCGGACTACCCTCTAATGAAAGTATTAAGGAGGAGTTACTAAAAGGATAACAGTAAAGATTTATATGGGTTTGTCAAATAGAATACCCGGTAAGAAAAATAGTTGTGCGAAATATCTCTAGGGCGCCACTTTTTGACTGACACAACACCATGTTATTATACTTTCATCAACAATAATATAACATTTTGCCTGTATCTTGCAATAACACGGATATCACCAGAAATCAAAACAGGGATCAAAAGCGAAACGGGGTAGAGTAGGGCACTGGTTCGAGCAGATTCCAAAACGGGGGGCAACAACTAAAATTACTGCTGCTGCCCTACGCCACGCCTTTCCTTGCGTACGTAGTTATCGCCTCAGCTCTTGCAGATTATACATCAATCGNAGTTAAACTACGTGTTTCGCATCATAGCTGTCGTGGGTTTGCTTGCCTGGGCCTGGAAATGGTATATTTCGTTGACCGGCCCCCACTCTCCGATACCT
>JGI12210J13797_10438985_pt1 | contig 16416 bp, 12 predicted proteins | sample ElkSlonscriptome_3_FD_13797 | JGI IMG/M metagenome (IMG submission 13797)
CGTGCACCAGCCGCTCGAGCGCTTCGGCCTCGGCGCGACCGCGCTCGACGATCCGCGCCGCCTTCGCACGCGCATCCTCTTCGAGCTTGCGCGCCTCCGCGACCCAAGGCTGGACCACGTCGGCGTCGAGCTGCCGCTCCACCTGAACCGCCCGCTCGCGCTGACGGTTGATGTCCTCTTCGATCTTGGCGACCTCGGCGCGGACCTCACCCTCGGCCGTCGCGATCTTGGCCTGGCGGCCGGTGACGGCGTCCTTCACCCGGCGCTCGGTCTCCTGCTTCGCGATGTTGAGGTTGGCCCGGATCCCGGCCAGCTCTGAAGCGCCCCAGTTCTCCGCCTTTTGAATCGCGGCCTGGCTCTTGGCGTGGGCCTCGGCCACCGATGCGTCGCGACGGATGTCGGCACCGCGGATGCGGCCGATCGAGTTGAGGTAGTTGGCGTCGTCGGTGACGTTTTGGATCTTGAGGGTGTCGAGCACGAGGCCCATGCGCACGAAGTCGTGCTCTGCCTCCTCGAGCAAGGTGTTGCCGAAGGCGACCTTGTCCTCGTTGACCTGCTCGGGCGTGAGCTGAGCGAGCACGCCGCGCACGTTGCCCTCGAGGGTCTCCCGCGCCACGGCGGCGATATCCGCCCGGCTGCGGCCCAAGAAGCGCTCCACGGCATTCGAGAGACGCGGCTCGGCCCCCGGCAGCTTGACGTGGGCGACGCCCTCCACGTTGAGCGGGATGCCTCCCTTGGAGAAGGCATGGCGGACCACGATCTCGACGGGGATGTTGGACAGATCCATCCAGTCGACGCGCTCGATGAGGGGGATGCGCACCGCGCGGCCACCGCGGACGGCACGCCAGCCTACCGATCCCGATCCGACCTTCCGCCGACGGCCGCTGATCACCAGGACCTGGTTGGGCGTGGCGACGAAGAGGAGATTGCGCAGGGTGTAAATGATGGATCCAATGACCACCGCGATGACGACGAGAATGACGACGAGGATCTCGATCACAGCTGGCCTCCCTTCCGCTCAACCGGCTTGTCGGTGCTCCGACTCGGCCCTCTCGACATACGTTGCGTGGGCGGTGACGGCTCGTGGCTTCGCCTCCGAAGAGGCTTCTTGCCGTTGCCCTTGCCGTGGTCGACCGGCGCGAGCAGCCGCTCGAGGTCGAGCCCTAGGGCTTCGCCGGTCTCGCGGAGCACCGAGGCCACCGCCGCCGGGTAACTGGAGAGCACGGCGCTGTAGGCCGCATCGTCGCCAGCCACGAGCTTGATCTGGCCGATCTCGCTTTTGGCCACCCGGTCGGCCGCGGCCTGGGCGAGCGCGGGAAGCTGCTGGAGGACGTAGACGTCGCGCCCGGCCTCGCCGGCCGCGGCCCACTTCTCCGACACCAACCGCAGCGCCTCGGCCGCAGCCTTGCCGTTCTCGATGGCAGGTGACGCCTCGCCACGCGCCTTGAGCTCTTCGGCTTTGCGTCGCGCCTCGGCGGGGAGGACGACGTCGTTGTGGAGGCGCAATTTCTCTAGCTCGGCGCGGAGCGCCTGAAGGTGTTGCTCCGCCTTCGCCCGAGCCGTCTCGGCCGCCATCTCGGCCTGGTTCTCTGCCTCGACGCATCGAGCGTTGAGCTCGGCCATCTCCGCCTGCGCGGTGTTGGTCGCCTCGACGACGCGGGTCTGAGCCTGCTTGGTCGCCGTCTGCGCCCGCTCTCGCGCCGCCGCCTCCGCCTCTGCCACCGCTTGGTTGGCCGCGTTCTCGGCGTTCTCCGCGTCGCGGAGCATGCCCGCGATGAGGGGACGACCGAGGTTTGCGAGGTACTCCTGGTCGTCGCTCACGTGCTGAACCTTGAGCACGTCGAGGTCGAGTCCGAGCTGGTGGAAGTCGTCGCGCGCGTTCTCCATGAGCGACTCGGCGAACTTCAGCCGGTCCTCGTTGACCTCCTCGGGGGTCAGCTGCGAGACGACCTCGCGGAGAACACCCTCGAGCGTCTGCTGCGCCGCCACGGCAATCTGCGACGGTGGGTAGTCGAGGAAGCGCTCGATGGCGTTGCGAACCGCGATGGGATCACCGGAGAGCTTCACGTTGGCGATGGCCCGCACCGTGAGCGGGATGCCTCCCGCCGAGTAGGCATTTTGCACCATGACCTCGACCGGGAACAACCGCATGTCCATGCGACGCACCACCTCGAGGAAGGGCATCCGAAAGCCGCGACCGCCCTGAACGATTTCGTAGTTGCTGGTCGAGCCGTCGGGGAGCTTGTGGCTCCGACCGCTGAAAACCAATATCTCGTTGGGTCCACAGATGAAGAGGAATCGCCGGACAATCGCGACCAGCACGATGAAGCCCAGCACCACGCCACCGGCAGAGACCAAGGTGCCCATGAGGGCATCGAGGTCGGAAGCCGACGACATCAACAGTGGGGGCGCACTACCCCCTCGCGCCACGTTGAACATCGCGGCAAAGGTTACCAGGTTGCCCGGCGGCGCCAGTGCGAATCGTCGGCCGCGCCGTCCGATGGGCGACTACTGCAGCTCTTTGGGCGCCCGACTCACCTTCGCCATCTCACCCTCGACCTCCTCGATGATCACCGCCTCACCGACATCGATCCGAGGTCCCTCGGTCCGCGCCAGTAGATCGAAGGTCTGGCCCGAGAGCTCGATGCGAACCTTGCCCAACCTCTCCGAATGCGGCGGCACCACGACCCGCGCCACCCGGCCCACCGCGGCCTGGGCGGTGTTCTCGACCGCACTGCTCGCCGTCCGCTTCAGGGTGCGAAAGGCCAAGGCGGCCATGAGGCCGGAGACGACACCGAGCCCCAGCGCGGTCACGGCCGTCGCCGTCGACCCCGCCCCCGTGAAGTAGGTGAGCAGGGTGCCGCCGAGCCCGAAGCCGAGGCAGAAAAAGACCCAGAAGCGGACGGATAGGAACAGCGTGGCGAGGTCGGCCACACCTCCCATGGCTCCGGTCGACCCCTCGAGGTCGTGGTCCACGGCATCGATGTCGCCATCTCCATCCGCGTCGATGTCGTCGACGTCCCCTTCGAAGGCGAGCTCCTTGTCGAAGCCGTCGACGTCGCCATCGCCATCGACATCGGCATCCTTCGAGCCCATGACGGCTTGGATCAGGACGATCCCCAAGCCCACGACGAGCGCGAAGAGGTAGGCGTATCCCATCTGCGGCAATGGTACACCGATCGTACCGCCATGCCCGAGCTCCCCGAGGTCGAAACGGTCCGGCGCGAGCTCGCCGACTGGCTCCCCGGCCGAACCATCCGCCAGGCTCGACGGGTCGATGCCCCCCCTGGCCCCAAATACCGCGATCTCGAGCGCGCCTCGGGCCAGCGCATCGACGGCGTCGACCGCCGCGGGAAATTCATCCTCCTCGGCCTCTCGGGTGGCGACGAGCTCGTCATTCACCTCGGCATGACGGGTCAAATCCACCCCCAGCCCCCCGTAGCGCACCTCCGCGCCCACCTCGCCCTCGACCGGGGCGACCTCTACTTTCGCGACATCCGACGCTTCGGTCGCTTCCTCGTCGTCCCTGCCGGCGACTACGACGTGCTCCCCACCCTGAAGCACCTCGGCCCCGAGCCCCTCGACCCCGAGGACTTCACGCTCCAACGCTTCGCCGACCGTCTGCGCGGCCGTCGCACCGCGATCAAGGCCGCCATCATGAGCCAGAGACCGGTGGCCGGGGTCGGGAACATCTACACCGACGAGTCCCTGTGGCAGGCCGCGATCGATCCCCGCGCCGAGGCGGGCCAGCTCGGCGCGAAGCGTCTCGAGCGCCTCCGGCGCGCCATCGTCGAGATCCTCCAGCGCAGCGTGGCCGCCGGCGGCACCACCCTACGCGACTATCAGACAGTGGCTGGCGAGAGCGGGAGCTTCGTCGACCAGCTCCAGGTCTACGGACGCGAGGGCGCGCCGTGCCCTCGCTGCAGCCGAGGGATCCGGCGCACCGTCGTGGCCCAGCGAGGGACCTGGTACTGCCCCGGCTGCCAGCGCCGCTGAGCCTTCACTTCTTCGGCTCGGGGATGTCGTAGCAACAGCGAAACCCGAGGTGGTAGTTCACGTGCCAGGCCTTGAGCATCGACTGCACGTGCCAGCGTGGGTTGTGGCGACAGACGTCGACGTAGGTTTCCTTCTGGCGCTCGTCACCGGGGCGCCGGTGAACGTCGACGTAGAAGAAGGCGCTGCCCTTGAGCTGGCTCACCCGCTCGCCCTCCTCGTGGTCGTAGCGGATCATGGCCTCGGCCACGTTGCCGTGGAGGTCGTAGACCCCGAAGCGTGATCGGCAATCCGGAAAGCTCCCGCTGGGCTCGGTGTGGGTGCCGCAGGTCTCCCAGGCCGTCTTCACGGTGCGCGCATCGCAGGGAGGGTCGTTGAGCTCACCCGCTCGCTTGTTGGTGTTGCAGATCTCGAGATCCAGCTCATCGCCATAGGCATAGCGACGTGGCTCCCCCCCGGCCGGGTCGGCCTCGCAGGCCTGCATCCACTCGCCCTGACGACAGAGGCGCTTGCCGAGCTTCTTGCACATCTGGTGGGCTTGGGTAGCCCCCGACCACACCACCGGAAGCTCACACGGGCGATTGGGGAACTCGAATTGGTCGATGCAGAAGCGAGCCGACGCCGGCTTCCCATCGGCGTAGATCGGGACCATGTAGTCGTGCCCGCCGCATCGCTTCTTCTGATCCGCCGTCTGCAGCGCTTTCCCCTGAAGCCCGCGCCAGCATCGCTCGCGAGAGACCTCATGGGTCGCGATCTCGGGATTGCCCTGGTTCATCTTGGCCGCTTTGCCCGGCTCGATGTGGAACGCGAAGAAGGTCTCGTCCTTCTCGCTCAGGGTCGGCAGCAGGCTCAGAAGCTGCTCGCGGGTCTCCGCCATGGCGGGACGGGTCCAATCCACCCAGGCCGGTACCTGGAGGTCGGATCGCGGCACCGCAGTGGCCGTCGCCACCGCGGTGGCCGTGGCTGTCGCCGAGGGCGCAGCCTCGGCCGCAGGCGCAGCCTCGACCGCGGGCGCAGCCGTCTCCACCGGCGCCTCCCGCTCCGACTGTCCGCAGGCGACGACGACAGCTAGGAAGCCGATAGCCCGGCGGTGGGGAGAACCGACGGGTCGGCCAGATCGATGAAGTCGTCGAGGATGCGCAGCATCGCCTCGCGCTCGTAGGGGAGCTTCGCCTCGAAGGGGAGGTGGTTGCTGGGATGCAGCGCGGAGAACAGACACGTCGACAGCTCGCTCTCGTCGATGATCGTATGGAGCTCCTCGAGCAGCTCGAAGGGCCCAGGCAAGACGAAGCGCCCTTCGTAGGCAGCCGCCGCGAGCGGCGTATTCGCGAAGATGGTCGTCGTCAACGCTGCCACCGAAGGAGGATCCACGTCGGTGAGCAGGCGGGCCGTCTCGCTCGCGTGAATGCGGCTGCGCTCGCGCCCCCCGATACCGAGGCTGACCATCACGGTTTGGAAGATCCCGGCGTCTCGGATCCTGTTCGCCGTAGCGACGCAGTCGTCGTAGCTCGCGTGACGATTCGTCTGCCTCATGGTTGTCTGGTCTCCGCTGTCGACACAGTGATAGATGACGTCGAGACCCAGCTCGTGAAGGCCCTGGAGGTCCTCGACCGACTTGCCTCCCAAGCTCTCCGCGTCGCCGTAGCTTCCCACCTTCGTGATCCAGGGGAGGTGAAATCGGATGGCGGTCAGCGTCTCCTCGAGGCGTCGGGTCGAAAGCATGAGCGCCTTGTCGTCGCCGAGAAAGACGCGGTTGAAGGCTGGTCCCAGCTTGGCCGCCTCGCGGAGCTCGCCCTCGAGCTGAGCCCATGGCTTCATGGTCACGCTGCGGTCGTCACAGCACGCGACCGTCACAGGCAGCAGCAGGCTTCGCGCCTCGTTCAGAGGGCGGCGAATACGGCCAGTGTAGCGCATGGCGAGAAGGTAGCTCTCCTCGTCTACCCTCACGAGGAGACCCTGCGAGATGTGACAAATCCCGCAAACACGGGTTGCCCATTCCTTCGACGGGGGCTCGACGGTGGGGCAAAAAGCGACTTCAGCCGCGGCCGCATGCTTCTGGGAAGAGGTCGCGAAGCGACGGCGCCGACTGGTCACGCTGACTCAGAATGGGGTCATCGACGGGCCACGCCACGCCGACGTCGGGGTCGTTCCACGAGAAGCCCTTCTCCTCATCCGGGTCGTAGAAGGCGTCGACCTTGTAGACCACTTCGGCCTCGGTCAGCGCCACGTAGCCATGCGCGAAACCGACGGGGATGTAGAGCGCGCGCATGGACGCGTCGTCGAGCTCCCATGCTTCCCACTTGCCGAAGGTGGGCGAGTCGGGTCGGATGTCGACGGCCACGTCCCAGACCTTCCCCGCGATCGCACGCACGAGCTTGGCCTGCCCAGGCCGCCTCTGAAAATGCAGCCCCCTCAGCGTCCCTTTGGCAGAGCGGGCGTGATTGTCCTGAACGAAGGAGACGTCGATGCCAGCTTCGGTGAAGCGTCGTTGATTGTAGGTCTCGAGGAAGAAGCCCCTGTCGTCTCGGTAGACCTTGGGGTCGATGACCTTGACGTCGGTGAGAACGGTACCGGAGGCGACCTTCACGAGGCGTTGACCTGCTTGCGGCTAGGTGGGTCGAGCAGCGTCGTGAGCAGCTCGCCGACGGTGTGGTTGGCCTCGAGTGGATGACGCAGTGGTCGATCGATGTTCAACCGGTAATGGTTTCGGCGGCCGACCCGTTCCCTCTCGATGACGCCCCCCTCCTCGAGCTCTGCCAAGATCCTCTGCACGGCACGCTCCGTGACACCGACAGCAGCCGCGATATCCCTGACCCGAGCCTCCGAATCTCGGGCCAGAACGAGGGCGACGTGTCCGTGGTTAGAGAGAAAAGTCCAACGATGTTCTGCCTCGGTCACCTAGACCCCCGCAATCTCGTGCGAAAATGTGCCAGCGAACCAACCGCCGAAACCGGTTTCGGGACAACTGAGTCGCCAAACAACCTTAGCGTATTCTTTTACGTGATTTTTTTCTTCGGCAACAGGTTTCCTGCAATTCAATTCATGTTATGTACTTCGGCTCGGGGTGAAGAACGCCTTCGCCATGCTGTCCGCGTAGAATGTCGACCGTGAACCCCAGCCTCTCCACCACCGCGGACTCCTCCGAAGAGTCCGCGACGGCAGAGCCCCAGCAGCCCTCGGCGACGGGCGAGGCCCGCCTGCGCGCGCCGGAGCTCGCCCGGGTGGTGGAAATCGCCGCCGAGGCCCAGCGGGTGACGGTCGTACCGGAGAAGGTTCTCACCTCGGCTACGCGCTTTGCCGCAGACAGCGTTCCCGACACCTTGGGCGCACTTCAAGCGCTGGCGGCAACCTGCCTCGAGCATGGCCTGAGCCCGGTGGTCCATCGTGCGAGCCTCGAAGACCTGACGGAGCTGTTGAGCGAAGGCCTCGTCATGGCGATCTGGTGCGACAAGCTCGGCGAGCCTCGATGGATGGTGGCCGAGGGGCGTGAGGACGCCAAGCACGTGATCGTGCACGACCTTCGCCAGTCGCGCACCACCCGGCGAAAGCACCGGGTGAGTCGCTACGTCGACAGCCTCGGCCAAAACGGCATGATGACCGTCGCCGCGCTCAGCATCGAGCCGCGCTATCCCCTCGACGTGCTGGGCGGACGCGCTGTCGGGGGCGACCCTGGCCCCAGCCAAGCCCTACGCCGGCTGTGGTCCTTCGCGCGACTCGAAGGCTCCGAGCTCTGGATGGTCTTCGTCTACGCCGTGCTCATCGGGGTGCTCACCCTGCTGACACCGGTGGCGGTCCAGGCGCTCGTCAACTCCATCGCCTTCGGCTCGGTCCTTCAACCGCTCATCATCCTCACCCTCGCGCTGCTCGCCGGACTCGCCTTCGCGGCTGGCCTTCGGGTTCTGCGGCTCTACGTGGTGGAGATCCTCCAGCGCAGGGTCTTCGTCCGGGTCGCCGGCGACTTCGGCCGGCGTCTTCCTCGCCTCGGAGCCGAGCTCCACGATCAGCGCTTCGCCCCCGAGCTGACCAACCGCTTCTTCGACGTCATCACCGTCCAGAAGGCTGGCTCGACGCTCGTCGTCGACGCGCTCGGACTCCTGCTGCAAACGGCCATGGGCCTGCTGTTGCTGGCCTTCTACCACCCGATTCTCCTCGCTTTCGACGCCGTCCTGCTCGGCCTCTTGAGCGCGCTCATCTTCTTGCCCGCACGGCGTGGTGTGCGGTCGGCCATGGCCGAATCGAAGGCCAAGTTCGCCACCGCATCGTGGCTCGAGAATCTGGCTGGCAATCCCGAGCTCTTTGGTACCGCAGAGAGCACCGCCAATGCTTCCGCCCGAACCGAAGCACTCTGCCGGACCTACCTCGACGCTCGCGCCGAACACTATCGCAAGCTCCTCACCCAAATCGTCGGCGGACTGGGACTTCAAGTCTTCGCCAGCGTCACCCTGCTCGGCGTCGGCGGATGGCTCGTCATCAACCGTCAGCTCACCCTGGGGCAGCTCGTTGCGGCCGAGCTCGTCGTCGCCGCCATCGGCTCCGGTTTCGGCAAGCTCGGCAAGCAGCTGGAGAAGCTCTACGACGCCGTGGCCGCCATGGACAAAATCGGAGAGGTGGTCGATGCCAAGCGCGAGCGAGATGGCGGCGAGCCGATCCGCGGCGAGGGGCCGCTCCACCTTCGCCTCACCGAAGTGGCTCACCCTCGTGTCGCCTGCACCATCGACGCCGACATCCACGCCGGCGAGCGCATCGGCATCGCCGGCTCGTCGGGGAGCGGCAAGAGCACCCTCATCGACCTCATCGCCGGGCGACGCGAGCCCAAGGGCGGCGCGCTCCGCGCCGATGGAATCGATCTCCGCCAGGCCGACCTCCTCCGATATCGTCAGGAGGTCGGGATCGTCGGGGCCAGTGTGCAATTCCCCATCACGACCATTGCCGAATACCTGCGGCTGTCTGCCCCGGATGCCACCAGCGAAGCCATCCGAGAAGCCCTCCATGTCGTTGGCCTCGACGACGTCATTCAACGGCTCCCCAAGGGCCTCGAGGACAAGCTCCTCCCCCATGGTGGCCCCCTGTCGCGCTCGCAGGCGCTGCGACTGGCGGTGGCCAGGGTGCTGGTTCAGCAGCCGCGGCTCATCCTCGTCGACGAAACCCTCGACGCGCTGACCGAACCATCGGCCATCACCGATGCACTCATGCGACGAGGAGCACCCTGGACCCTCATCGTGGTCAGCAGCGACCACGACATCCTCTCCCGCTGTGACCGAGTGATCACGCTCCGCCCCACTCCGGAGGAACCATGAGACGCGACCGCGAGCTTCAGCTCTACAGCTTCACCGCCCCCAGCCGCGTTCCCGCGAGCCAGGTCCATCCCCTGGTGCGCTGGCTGACGCGCGGGCTGTGGATCTTCGCCATCGTATCGGTCGTCGGCCTCCTCCTCGCTCCATGGCAGCAGTCGGTCACGGGCACCGGGCGTGCCATCGCCTATGCCCCCACCGACCGCACCCAGAGAATCGAAGCGCCCATCAAGGGCCGCATCACCAAGTGGTTCGTCGTCGAAGGCTCCACGGTGCAGGCCGGCGATCCCATCGCCGACATCAGTGACAACGACCCGCAATATCTGTCCCGCCTCGAGCAACAGCGCAAAGCGGCCGAAGCCCGCGTGGAGGCCGCACGCAACGGGATCCTGATCAACGAAGCGCGCGTCTCCGCGCTGCGGTCGGCTCGGAGCGCTGCCATCGCCAATGCCGAGCTCTACGTTCAGATCGCCAGCGACAAGCTCGCCTCTGCCAAGCAAGATCTCGAAGCGGCCGAAGCTGCTCTCAAGACAGCCCAGCTGAACCACGAACGGCAGACCACGCTCGGTGCCGAGGGGCTGGCCTCGAAACGAAAGGTCGAGCTCGCCGACCTCAAGCTCGAGACCACGCGTAGCAAGCGCGACTCGGCCAAGGCCAAGCTTCGCGCCGCACGTCGCGAAGTCGCCGCGGCCAGCGCCAAGCTCGACAACATCGGAAACAAGGAGCAGTCGAACATCTCCAAAGCGGAGGAGTCGCTCCAGAAGCTACGGTCCGACCTGGCCAAGGCCGAGCAGGAGCTGACCAAGGCCCAGTCGGCCTTCTCCCGTCAGGAGCAGATGAAGGTCGTCGCCCCCATCAGCGGCACCGTCCTGCGCTTGGTGGCCAATGGCCCCGGTCACTTCGTCAAGCAGGGCGACGTGCTGGCGCAAATCGTACCCAACACCGCCTCGCGTGCGGTCGAGCTCTGGGTCTCCGGCAACGACGCGCCCCTCATCACCAAAGGCCGAAAGGTCCGCGTGCAGTTCGAGGGCTGGCCGGCCGTGCAGTTCGTTGGCTGGCCGTCGGTGGCCGTCGGTACCTTTGGCGGCGAGGTGGCCTTCGTCGATGCGACCGACGACGGATCCGGCAAGTTTCGAATCGTCATCGTTCCCGACCCAGACGACGAGCCCTGGCCCGAGGCCCGCTACCTCCGCCAGGGCGTGCGCGCCAACGGCTGGGTATTGCTCAACGAGGTGACGGTAGCCTTCGAGCTCTGGCGTCAGCTGAACGGGTTCCCGCCCGTGATCGACGCACCGGGAACGCCCGGGGACGACCCCGCGACGAACAAGGCCAAGAAGACCAAGAAGGACACGTCGAAGTGAGCCTTCCCGTCACGCGCGGCTTCTGGGTCGCAGCCCTGGTGCTCGGATGGGCGCCATCGCTCCGCGCCCAAGAGCCGGCGCCCCTTCCCTCACCCGACGCCCCTGCGCCCGATGGGCCGCCGGCCGAAGTGCCAGCGCCCGACCCCGAAGCTCCCCCGCGCGACGTCGTCCCCGCACCAGAGACCGATCCCGACGCCGTCGTGGTGGGCACGCCCGACATGGGCACGATGATCGATCCGCCTCGAGCTCGCTCGGGCAACCCGCTCACGCTGGGGAAGGTGATCGGCTCGATGCGCGGCGTTCACCCCAAGCTCGAGGAAGCCGAAAGCAAGGTGGAGGCAGCCGAGGGCAAGCTCCTGAGCAAGGAGGGCGGCTTCGACCCCAAAGCCAAGCTCAGCTTCAAGGGTCAGCCGCTCGGCTACTACGACAAAGGCAACTTCGACGCGCTCATCACACAGGACTCACCGCTGTGGGGCACGAGCTTCTACGCCGGCTATCGCCGATCCGTCGGAGCCTTCCCCACCTACGACGGCCAGTACATCACGTTGAACGGCGGCGAGTTCCGCGCAGGCTTCGACCTTCCGGTGTGGCGAGGGGGTCCCATCGACCAGCGACGAGCCGACATCGCTCAAGCCGAGATCGGGGTCAGCGGAGCCGAGCGCGACCGCGACATGACCACCCTTCTCCTCGACAATGCCGCAGCCTATGCCTACTGGACCTGGGTCGAGGCGGGCCTGGTCCTGGAGATCAACGAGGACCTGCTCGACGTCGCCGAGAAGCGCAATCGAGGTCTGACCCGTCTCATCGAAGAGGGGGCCGCCCCCGAGATCGAAGGCGTCGACAACCTGCGGACGGTGCTCGACCGCCGCACCAAGGTCATCGCCGCGCGAAGGAAGCTGGAGAACGCGGCGATCAAGCTGAGCCTCTATCTGCGAGACGCCGAAGGACGAACCCGTCGACCGGGTCGCGAGCTGCTCCCCGAATTTCTGCCCGAGCCCGACGCGCCCGACGCGGCGCGACTCGACGACGACATTCGCCACGCCACCAAGACCCGCGCCGACGTCCGCGCGCTCCAGGCCGCCGAGGAGCAGGCCCAGGTCGAGGCTGAGCTCCGCGACAACCAGGTGGCCCCCCAGGTCAACATCATGGGCTGGGTGTCTCAAGACATCGGCTCGATGTCGCTTCAAGACAAGCCCCACACCGAGACGCCGCAGCTTCGTCCCTTCGACCTCGGCATCGGCGTCTCGCTCGACATCCCCCTGTTGCTTCGCAAAGACCGCGGCAACGCTGCGGCTGCTCGGGGCAAGCTCGGCGCCGCGCGGGCCAAGGTTCGCTGGCAGCGCGATCAGGCCGAGGCCGACGTCCGTCAGGCCTACGCCAATCTCCGCGCCGCTTATCAGACGGTCTCTCTCGCCCGCGACACCCGTCGTGCCGCCGACACCCTCGCCCGCGCCGAGCGACGCAAGTTCGCTCTGGGCTCGAGCGACATCCTCTACGTCAACATCCGTGAGCTCTATGCGGCCGAGGCTGCCACCAAAGAGGTGAAAGCCAAGGCCGACTATCAGCGCGCGCTCGCCGACTACCTCACCGCTGCCGGTCGCGGCCTGCGCTGACCGTACTGCGCTGACCGCCCAGGGCCGTCACCTCGTCTCGTCGTCGGAGACACCGCTCTCGGGGGACGACGGACGTGGCACCTCGCCACTCGAGGGAATGGGCTGCCTCGACGAAGACGGATCTGCTCCGAAGCGTACCTGGTGCGATTCACGCAGCACGTGGCGGATCATCTCCACGGTGTCGTACCCCATCGCCTGACAGAGATCGCGCAGCATGCGCGCTTCGTCGGTGCTGAAGGCCAACTCCACCACGAGCGGATGCTTGGGTGTGGACCTCGATCGCGGCGAGCGCGAGACCGGCCCCTGCGACAAGGGCGATGATGGATCTTGGGCCGGCCCTGGCACCCAGGCCGGGATTCGATCGACCTTCTTGTCCAGGGGCACCGGGGCCGTCTTCGCTCGCGCGGCTTTGGGCTTGGCGATCCGCGTCGGCACCTCGTTGACGGAGATGGGTGCTTTCGACTGCCGCTGAGACATCGGACCGGGCTCGTCTTGGTGACGCTTGGCCTCGGCGAGGTGCCAGGCGGCCTCCCAGGTGAGATCGGTGCCGGCATCCACCATGGCGACGATGACGCGCATCGCCTCCGACTCGTCCTCCACGGTCACCGTGCCACGCCAGGTGAGCGTGCACCGAAGGCGGTTGGTGTCGATCCAGAGGGTGTCCCCCTTCATCCGCACCCGCTGGGCCCCGCTGCTTCGCTCGACGTAGACCCTCGGTGAGCGCCCCGGGAGCTTCATCTCCATCCGGGCCTCCTCGGGGTGAAGGTGCTCGAGCACGATCTGTTGGTCGGGACGGATCTCGTCCAGACGCTGGTCGCGGGGGGCCACGTTGAAGAAGCCCCAATTCATCTGTGGGGGCACGGGAGTCGCAGCCCAGTCCTGCTCGAGCCAATGGCGCTGAGCGGCGTCGAGCATGCGCTGACGCGCAGGCCAGCTCGCAGGAATGGGCCCCAAACCGCAGGGGCTGAGGGGCTCGTCGAGGCTCGGCGCCTCGCCGACCGCCTGGAGGTTCGGCAGGAGTATGCGCCCGTCGAGCTGCTCGACGAGGTCCATCCCCACCGGGTTGTTGGAGTGCTTTCCTCCGGGCGCGCGCTCGTAGCCCAGAGCCATCTTGCTGAAGAACTTGTTGTCGCGAACGCGGCCATCACGGCGCATGTAGCGGTCGGCGTGAACCTCGATGCGTTTGTCGACCGTCCCGACCTTCAACCGGGCGACGAGGGCACGGGCCAGCTCGTCCGGCGGCGCAAAGGCCTTACCGACCACCGTCACGTCTGCCTGGCTCTTGTAGGGCGCGAGGTCGGAGGCGCTGTAGAGCCCGAGTGAGGGGTTGTTCTGCGCGTGGAGGTCGCGCTCGTTGACGTCGTCCTGAGTGTCAGCGAGCGGTGCCACGCCGGCCTTCAACGCATAGGAGGCCTTGGTGATGACCGTGAGGACGAGCGCCCCCTCCTTCGGCCGCCACATCAGGGTGGCGCTCTTGAGTGGGCTCAGCTCGATGAGCTCGACCTCGGACATAAGGGGGGATTGTAAGCGCAAGCGGGAGGAGGCAGGGAAAGCAACCATGGTAAGCGAAGCTTGATACGGCCTCTGAGGCCTTCTACCGCCCGCCATGAACGTGCTCTCGGCCATCTGCACGCAGTGGACCGCCCCCACCGAGAGCACTAGGAGGTGAGCATGCATTCGCTAGATCCCCCGCGCGGAGCCACGTCGCCGAGCGAAGCATCGACGCATCCTCGCCCCTCTCGGGTAGGGTCGACGCGGAGCGCATCCCGAGGCTCGGACTAGGTAGGCCTCGGCATGAATCTCGAGCCGCAAACGACCTACAGCCTCGCCGAAGCGACATTCGGGCTGACGGCCGCCATCATCGCCCCCACCTTCGGTCTCATCGGTTTTCTCCTCGGGCGCCGAGCGCTGCCCGGTCTCTACCGCTTCGTGCTGCCCGTGCTTGCCGTCGTGGCTGGGCTCGCGGGAGCGGGCGCCGTGATCATGATCCTCTATCCGGACTATCCGGCGGTGGGCTTCCCTGAGCGATTCGCCCCCCTCCTCGTCTTGCCGGCGCACCTCTTCGGCTTCGGCATGGTCCGAGCCATCGCGCCACGTCATCCGGAGAAGAAGTCAGCCGAGGACATGGCCGCCGACCGCAAGGTACGGAGCTTCGTCGGCATCGCCTCGGGCGTGGGTTGGGTATTGGCGACCCTCGTCTCCCTGGGCCTCGCCGTGACCGTCGTCATGCCGCCACGCCTCGCGCTACCCGAGGGCGCGACCCGCATCGAGGAGACCCTCGAAGGCAAGCGTATGGTCACCGACCATCGCTACCGCCTCGAGGCCGACATGGCGGAGGCCACCTTCCACCAATACGCCACCCAGCTCGAGCTCGAGCGGGCCGGCCCTCGGCTCTACCGAAACCTCAGCGGCAACTGTGGCATGACAGCCCGCCATGCGGCGGGTCGCATGCAGCTCGAGAGCTGGTGCGAGCGACCCACGCCCGCAGCAGCGCCGAGCGGCAGCTGAAGTGGTCGTTCAGCCTCTCGCTTCCTCGAGCTCGCCCTTGGCTTCCTCTACCGCCTCGTCGGCCTCGGCGCGTGCTTGCTTGGCCTCGGCGAGGTCGGATTCGGCATCGGCGAGTTGCTTCTCGAACTCCGCCTCGCGCTGCTCGAAGGTGGGACCGTTACCCCCCTGAGCCCGGAGCTTCGCCAGCTCGACGTGAGCGACCTCCACGAGCCAGGCCTTCTGAGCCTCCTCCTTGGCAGCACGCTTGGCGTCCAGGGTCGCCTCGGCGAGCTCACGCTCGGCCTTGGCCACCTCGAGCGCCTTCTCCTTCTGCTCGACGGTCTGCTCGGCCTCCTCCACCGTGGAGGCGTGGTCCGCACCCGACTTGGTCTCCTCGAGCTCGAGCGCGGCCTTGGACACGTCGAGCTGCCCTTCCTGCACGGTGACCTTCTTCTTCGCCTTGTCGAGCTCGGCCTCGGCCGCATCTGCATCCGCCGCCGCGTTGTCGGCCGCCTTGCGGGCCTCGTCGGCCTTGGCCTGCGCGGCCTCCACCTTTTGGCGGTCGGCCGCAGCGACCGATGCGGAATCGTAGTCGTCGGCCATGTGGGCCAGCGGACCGCCGCCACCGCAGGCCGCGAATCCGAATGAGAGGGCGAGGGCGTAGAGGCTAAGCTTTTTCATTGGGGGGGCTCCTGATGCGACGAAGATCGTCCAGGGTATCCGGCGCCACGGCGCCGTGCGCAAGGCAAAACGACCGCGTGCGTGTCGCAAGCGAGGCCGGTCTGATAACACCGTGGCATGATGAGATCGTCCGGGTTCCGCCGCCACCTCCGCCAACGACTGCTCAGCGGGCTCGGCCTCGGCGTCATCGCCGTCGCCAGCGTCCCCGCCTGCGGGGGCGAAGCCGTGATCGATCCTCCACTGGGCTCGGGTGGCGCGTCGAGCAGCAGCCAGGGCACCACCAGCACCGTGGCCAGCTCCAGCAGCGGCGTCATGTGCACCGAGACGACGACGACCGGGGGCAATGGCTTTCGCTACAGCTACTGTCTCGATGGCAGCTGTCCCGACGTCGACGCGGCCGTCAGCGTGATCTCCCAGGAGCTGGACGCCGAGTGCTGCATCGATCCGCTCTTCGCGTGCGAAGAACTGCGCGCTGTGGAGTGCGGACCCTTCGCCACTTCCGAGGGCAGCTGCTGCTTCGAGATCACCACCGAGGCCGTGGTCTGCGCGATCCCAGGCCGCCCCCTCACCCTCGATGGACGCGCCGCCACCGCCCCCGTGATGGCGCGTCGCGATTGGTTGCGCCGAGCGCATCCCCAGGTGAGCGACCTCACCGATGAGCAGCGGAGCACGCTCGCGATTCGCTGGCGGGAGGAAGCCCAGCTCGAACACGCCTCGGTGGCCTCCTTCGCGCGCTTCGCCCTCGAGCTCATGGCGGTGGGTGCTCCGCCGAGCTTCATCGAAGACGCACACGCCGCCGCCATGGACGAGGTTCGCCACGCCACCCTGGCCTTCGCGCTCGCCAGCGCCTACGCCGGCCACGAGGTCGGCCCCGGACCCATGGCGCTGCCAGCCATGCTCCCCATCACGGTCGACCTCACCGAGCTCGCCGTGGCGACCTTCCGCGAAGCCTGCGTCAACGAGACCGTGGCTGCGGTCCTCGCCGCCGAA
>JGI12210J13797_10956685_pt1 | contig 16412 bp, 15 predicted proteins | sample ElkSlonscriptome_3_FD_13797 | JGI IMG/M metagenome (IMG submission 13797)
CCCGCCGGACCCCCTCGGGCCTCGCATGCCTCGTCGTCGACCCCGATCGGCTCGCTCAGGTCAACGACGCTCTGGGGCCAGTCGAAGGCGATCGGGTGCTGCGCCAGGTAGCGCGAACCCTCGACCAGACCACCCGCGAGACCGATCTCGTGGCTCGCTACGGCGGCGAGGAATTCGCGGTCATCCTGTCCGATGCAACCCGGGAGGGAGCGGAGCAGGTCGCGGAAAAGATCCGACTCGCGGTGGAGCAGCGGTGCAGCACCACGGTGAGCGTGGGTGGAGTCTTCTTGGCTCAGGCCGCCGTCGATGGGCTCAAGGAGGATGCGGATCGCCTCATCGGCGAGCTCCTCGACCGAGCTCATGCGGCCATGGCTCGCGCCAAGGAGGCAGGCCGAAACCGGGTGGTCTTCGAGTCGGACGAGGCGGCGGACACCGCATGAGTGGCGAGCTCCCACACGAGGTCCGCGACGTCATTCCCGACGTACGTGACGGTCTCACTCGGGTGGAGCGTGTCGTGCTCGTTACCCTGCACGCCCTTCAGGAGGAGCGGGCGGATGGGCGCATGGTCCCCACCGCACAGCTCTACGGTCGCGTGGTTGAGCACGTGAACCTCACGCCCGACGAGCTCACGGAGATCCTGGCTCGTCTCGGTGCTCGCCGAGGCCCGTGGTAAAGCGGTACCGTGCTTAGGGCATCGATGTGGGGGCGGTACGGGGTCCTGGGAGCAGGGCGAAGGCTGACCGGCGTGGTCTGGCTCGGCCTCGCCATCTCTGGTTGCTCCGGGAAGGTGAAGTCCAAGGTGGTCGTGACCCCACCCAAACCGGCACCTTCGGTGGCCGAAGCTCCGCAGGCGCCGGCGGCGACCCCAAGGCCTCGGGTCGAGGAGGATGGCGACGATGACGGTATTACCGGGTCGGCCGATCGCTGTCCCGAGGAGGCCGAGACCAAGAATGGCTTCGAGGACGGCGACGGGTGCCCGGACGAGGTCCCGCTTGCCTACTTGGATGGCGACACCATGGTCCTGAAGAAGCAAGTGAACTTTGCGCCGGGGGGGAGGCTCGCCACCTCGTCCAACGATGTGCTCGACGCCATGGCCGAGGCCCTGTCGAAAGCACCCGAGGCCGGTGAGGTCGAGATCGGGGTCTTCTACGCAGGCGGCACCGAGGGTCCGGCCGACGGCACTGCGACCCGGACCCGAGCGGGGGAGATTCGCACCGCGCTCACCAAGCGAGGCGTCTCGGGGAGACGGCTCTCGACCAAGAGCTACGGGCGCTGTCCCGAGCGCGATGGAACCCGCAAGGGAACGGTCGTGGTGTTGCTCAAGGTCACAGAGCGTAGCGGCAAGAAGACCGGAGTGAAGCTGGGGTGCGACGGCTGAGCCGAGCCTGGTGTAGACTTTCTCGAGGATCATGTCGGACCCGACCGAGAACGCTGGCTCGCCTCCTCTGGAGGAAGTGGAGGCTGTCGACGACGAGTTGCCTGTCGGGTTCACGGTGGGTGAGTACCGCGTCGAGGGGAAGATTGGGGAAGGGGGCTTCGGCAAGGTCTATCGTGCGATCCATCCGCTGATTGGAAAGCGGGCCGCCATCAAGGTGCTCAACCGGGAGTACTCGGCCAATGCCTCGGTGGTGTCGCGCTTTCAGGCGGAGGCCAAGGCGGTCAACCAGATCCGCCACCGCAACATCATCGACATCTTCTCGTTCGGCACGCTCGATGGTGGGTTGCACTACTTCGTGATGGAGCTGCTCGATGGGATCACCTTCGACACCTATCTGGAGCAACGCGGCGTCATGTCCCCGCAGGAGGCCTTCCCCGTACTGAAATACGTGGCGCGTGCCCTCGACGCCGCCCACGCTGCCGGCATCGCCCATCGAGACCTCAAGCCCGAGAACATCTTCCTCACCCAGGACGACGAGGGCGGGCTCTTCCCCAAGCTGCTCGATTTCGGTATCGCCAAGCTGATGGCTGACGACTCGGTCAACCACAAGACCCGGACCGGCGCAGCGATGGGGACGCCGCTGTTCATGTCGCCTGAGCAATGCCACGGGCGCAACGTGGACCACCGCACCGACATCTACTCCTTCGGGGTGATGGTCCACCAGATGCTCACCGGTCGCACGCCGTTCGATGGCGAGACGATGATGGAGCTCATGCTCAAGCACGTGCAGGAGCCCCCGCCGCCGATGTCGCAGGTCAACCCAGCTGTGCCGCCCGCCCTCGACGGGCCCGTGCTGCAGATGCTGGCCAAGAATCCAGACGACCGGCCCCCCACGCTCGTGGAGGCCGTAGAGCGCTTGCGCTTGGCGGGCCTGCAAGCGGGCTTGAATCTACCCACTCGCAGCATCGCGGGAGGGGCGGTCTCTGGCCTCGGCATCGTGACCCCTGTCGGCCGGGCGCCGTCGGGACCCGCCTTCACCCCCGTGGGTGGGGCGGCCGCCAGCACGCCAGATCGAAGTGGACCGGACTACGTGTCGGCGGAGACCGTCGCGGGCGTTCCCGCAGACATGGCGCCGCCGCCCAATGCTGGCTCCCAAACCCTCGACACCGTGGCATCCGAGGTTCCGAGTGGGAGCGGAAACGGCACGCGCACAGCCATCATCGCCGGCGTCGCACTGGTGGCCGGCATCGGCCTCACACTGGCGCTGACCCTCGGGGGAGCCGACACGGCGGCGGGTCCGGCGACGAGCGGTGACCCGGCCGAGACGACGGCGCCCGAGCCCGAGCCGGCGCCGCCTCCGGTTCCGTCGGCCGAAACCGAACCCGAGCCGGCCACGAGCGCTGCGCCGTCGGCAACGACGGTTACGTCCGTGGCCGCGCCGGTCCCGGCGCCACCCCAAGTGCGGCCCCGTGTGCAACCCCGCCCGGGGCCCGTCGTAACGCCACCTCCACCTCCACCTCCACCGCCGCCTCCCACGGGGCTTCCGAACGAGCTCGAGGGCTTCGACTAGCGATGAGACATCTCGCCAAGACCATTGCTGCCGCCCTGGCCGCCCTCTGTCTTTGGACCGCACCGATGGATGCTTGGGCCCAGAGCGCGGCCGATGAGGCCAAGGCGCGCCAGCTCTTCAGCGGCGGGGTCCAGGCCTTCAAGTCCGAGGACTTCAAGACCGCAGCTCGCGCCTTCGACGAGGCCTACCAGCTCATCGAGAAGCCGGCGCTGCTGTTCTCCTCGGCTCAGGCGCTGCGTCGGGAGTACGAACAGACGGAGGACGAGGACGTCGCCCGCGCCGCGATTCAGCGGTACGAGAAGTATCTCTCCCTCGTCGAGTCGGGGGGGCGCCGCGTCGACGCCAAGCGGTCCCTCGTCGATCTCCAACGTCTCGTGGGCACGGGACCCGGTGGGGGTAGCCTGGCCCAGGAGACCGTGGTCCAGGTCAACTCGCCCGTACAGGGTGCGGTGGGCAGCCTCGACGGAGGGCCTGTGCAGGCGCTTCCATTCAGCGCGCGGATCGACCCGGGAAAGCACGAGGTGAAGGTCTATGCCACGGGCTACGCGGCTCGTACCGAGTCCTTCACCATCGAGAAGAGCGAGATCCTCATGTTTCCGGTCGCGCTCGAAGGTGACGCGCCCGATCTCGACGTGACGGGCGTCAGTGGCGCCGAGGTCGTCGTCGACGGGGTGCCCATGGGACAGACACCCTTCCTGCGCCCTCTCGAGCTCACGCCGGGGTCGCACCTCATCTCCGTGGCCGAGAATGGCTACGAGCCTTACGTCGAAGAGCTCGACTTCTCCTACGGCTCCAAGACGGAGGTGCAGCTCGATCTACCCATGACGACGCAACGTCGCGCGGCCTGGGGCGTCATCGGTACCGGCGCCGTCATCTTCACCGGGGGCGTGGTCGTGGGGGCCCTCGGCTTTCTCGCGCAAGGGGAGGCAGCACAAATAGACCAGCAGCTCCAGGACGAGGGCAGCATCTCTCGTGAGGAGGCCCAGCGGTACAACGATCTCATCGACGACCGAGACCGCCTCACCGGCGCCGGCAGCGGTATCGGCGCCTTCGGTCTTCTCGTCGCAGGGACGGGGCTATTGCTCTATCTCTTCGATGAACCCGAGATTCGCCCCCCGCCTCGCAAGGCTGAAGACGATGAAGATGAAGAGACCGAGCCTGAATCTGAGGAGATGCTCGATGTCGACGTCATGGCATCGCCCATCATCGTACCGGGTGGCCCCAACGGGGGCACGCAGTGGGGCATGAGCTTGCAGGGACGCTTCTGACGCGCAACCCTCGGCCGATGCGTTCACACTGGCTCCCTTGCTTCGCCTTGCTGCTGGTTGCGTGCGGCGGCGAGCAGAAGGGCCCGCGCGGCCCGACATTCTGCTCGAGCTACGAGCGCAACTACATGCAGAGCTGTCGCCAACAATGCGGGGCCGACCTCGAGCTCACCGACAACGATGGCCACGAAGAGTGCTCGACGAGCTGTCAGGAAGACCTGGAAGCCGACGAGACCTGGACCGAAGACTGCGCCAAGCCCTGACGGCCGCCAGGTTCACGATGCGCCGATCAAACCGAGAAGCGCAGACCACCAAGCGCGAGGGCCGCGCTTGATGGGCTTCTCCGGCGCCTCTTCTTCGAACCACTTCGTTGCGGTCGTTTCGTGATGAGACACGTCGATAGGGATGTCGAGGTGGGTGTCGGCACCAGGAGGGATGGCGCCAGGCACGGACCAATCCACCTCGATCGAACCCGGGTCCGAGAGCTCGACGGGGATGGAGGGGTCGACGATGAGGTCGCTTCTTGGAGCGAGCATGTGCGCACCGGAATGGGGCGGGCCGTCGTTGGCCCTCTGATGGATCCGTGATCGCGGGACCATGGCCAGGCCGTCGAGGCGTCGTTCGTCGAAACCGGGGTCCGTGGGAGCATCGACGCGCTCGGTCGAGGCGCCGAGCGCGTCGATGCGTCGAACCACGGCGCGTCCTGCGGGGGGGGCATAGCGCTCGAGCGCGTGGACCAACTCCGCGACCGACTGGGGTCGTGCGTCTGGGTCCTTTTGCAGCATCCATTCGATGATGGGCTGAATGCTTCGTGGCAAGTCGGGGCGGATGGTCGGCAGCGGCATCGGCTCCTGACGGGCGACCGCGAGCATGAGTGCGGGACCGCGTCCGGCAAAGGCAGGTCCTCCCGCGAGCATCTCGTAGAGCAGGCACCCCAACGACCAGACGTCGCTACGTTCGTCGGCGACCTGGCCGTGAAGCAGCTCCGGGGCTGCCGAGCGCGAATCACAGCGGAGCCGGGTGGGGTTGATGTCCTCCAGCTCCTGAAGTGCGCAGCTTCCGAGGTCGCAGAGCTTGGCCAGGGGCTCGCCGTTCCGGCGTTGAACGAGGCGAACCGAGTCGGGTGAGATGTCTCGCAGGGTGATGCGGTTGGCGTGCGCCTCCTGCACCGCCTCGCAGGTTTGGAGGAAGAGCAGAAGAGCTTCGTCGAGGCCGAGGCCTCCGGTGAGTCGAGCCAACTCCGCCACCGATTCGCCCTGGACGAGCTCGCGAGCGAAGTAGAGGGTCCCGTCGGGCAGCTGCCCTACGTCGAGAATGCGTGCCACGTGCTCGGTCTCGAGGGTGGCCAGAACCCGAGCTTCGCGGTGAAGTCGGGGGACGACACGGTCGGCGACTCGGGAGGGCATGACCACGCGCAGCGACACGAGCCGATGACAGGCCTCCTGCTCTGCTTCGACCAGGACCCCGCGAGCACTCCGTTCGAGGATGCGTCGCACGCGGTAGCGACCTGCGACCGCAACGCCAGGACGAATGGCCTTTTTGGCGAGGTTGACCGCGTGGCGTAAGACCTCCTCTTCCATCGAAGCCATGCGTTCGGCGTCGAGCTCGAAGTCGGGCCCGAAGGAGGCGTGTACGCCCGAGCGACGCGGCGGGCGCGGGGGGACGAAACGCTTCGCTGTGGAGTCCGACATGATGGCCTCGGAGCCCCCAACCATGCAGGAGACGTGCCTGGCGGAGAGGGGCGCCGGTGGGACATTCGACTACCCCATCCGTCCGAAATCACGGTGAGGAGAAGTCTTCCGCATGGATCAAGGTCGATCCAGACGGTGTAGCGTTTCACCGCGACCGTGGATGCCGCGTGGTACAACCGCGGCCGTGAGCCAGGCCGACGACGAGCTGCGGGATGACGCTGGCAACGGCTCCGAGGAGCCGGCGAAGAAGCCGGCGCGCAAGAAGAAGCGTAAGCGAAAGCGCAAGAAGAGGTCCGCACCCGAGAGCGCGGTCAGAGAGGCCGAAGCGGAGAAGGGCGAGCGGCGGCCGCGCCGCTGGTGGATTGCGCTGGTCGTGATCGGGTTGATCGAGCTGTTCCTGTTCGGCAGTCGCGGGCGAATTCGCGTGTGCGTGGCCCACGAGGGTGAGCACGACTTCGCGCTCATCGATCAGCCGCGAACCGAAGAGAACACACGCCGCTATCCCACGTGCGAGAAGCGCACGAACGTCGGCATCGTGAGCCACTTCGACGAAGCCCGAGACCACGCCATGCTCACGGCTTGTCAGAGGGCGGCGGTGCTGCGTCCCAAGCACGTGGTCTATCAGTGCGCGCTTCCCGAGGATGGCTGGCAGCACCGTGTGGAGACGAGCTTCGTTCCGCCTTGGGACCCCGTCTACTACAAGCGCCTCTTCTGGTTCGCCTTCGACGACTAGTCGTCGGGAACGGTCAGCGAATACTCGAAGGCGATCTTCGTGTTCGTCGCGTAGAGGGTCAGCGCCTCCATGGTAGCCGTGTAGCTGTCCCACGGGATGCTCAGGCTTCCGGGGCAGAGGATCTGCAAGGTGATTCCACCGGAGCCGTCTTGCAGGTCGTAAGCGAACTGGAGCTTGCGCTCGCCCTCCCCGTCGGGAAACTCGAGCACGCTCTGCATGTCGACCGCGCTCCAAACCTGGGTCTCGGTGAACATCGAGCTGGTCGCGCCCTCCATGCCCCCTGGACCAGTGTAGCGTTTCACCGCGATCAACTCGTAGGTCCCGCGCGAGATGGGTCCACCGGAAGGAGCAGGGAGAGCCTCCGCGACCATCTCCATGGCGACCGGGGTCGCGGCGTTCTCGTGTGCCGCGCAGAGCATTCCCCCTTGCCCGCCGCTGCCGCCTTGGCCGGCTCCGCCGGAGCCGACCCCTGCGCTGCCCCCGCCGTTGCCGCCCGCGCTGCTGCTCGTGGCCGTCGAGCTGCTCGACACGCCGCCGCCGGGTTCGTCGCCACAGGCCGGCGCGGCAAAGACAACTACCAGCACGAGCCCTGCACCCCACCGTCCCCGAGGCCTTTCGGTCATCACACAACAAGCGGCCAGTCTGGTTGCCCCGTCAAGGCCGGGCATCTCGAATGGCCCAGGAGGTCCGTCGTGGTCACCGTTTTACGCTAGGATGGCGATGATGGGACCCACCAAGGCGAAGGGGACCCCGGGCCGCTTCTCGGTCGGCTGGGTCCTCGCCATGCTCTTTGCCTCCGCCGTCTTCTATGGGGCCTGCGCTGGACAGCCGGCGTGCCAGCGCAACAGCGACTGCGACGAGGGCTACTGCAGCGACGGGATTTGCGAGAAAGACTGCGTCATCGCCGAGCTCGACTGTCCGCGAGGCTTCGTCTGCAACGAGCTGAGCCAGTGTGAGAACCCCGGTGCCGGCGGTGGCCCCGGTGTGGGCGGCGCGGGGACGGGGACGGCCATGGGGGGAGCTGCAAGTGCTACGACGACCAGCAGCGGCTCGACGACATCCGCAGGTGGCGCTACCTCGACGACGAGCTCGACCACGAGCAGCACCACCACCGGGAGTGGTGGCTCTCCACCGACCCTCGGTGAGCTGGAGCTTTGCCAGAACGACGCTCAATGCAATGGGACCCTCGTTTGTCGGGCCATGACCAAGGGCGGCACCATGCGTTGCACCAGCCCCTGTACTAGCCACGCCCAATGTCCGAGCGGCAGCAAGTGCCTGCCGGAGGGCAGCGGCAGCCTCTGCTTCTTCAGCGATGTCGGGCGTGCATGCACAATGGCTGCTGAATGCAACTTCGCCTGCATTCAGGGTGTTGACTACTGCACGACACCCTGTAACTCGGGTGCGGATTGTCCCAATGGGTACGGTTGCATGCCCATTGGCTCGCCGGCTCAGAACGTCTGTGTGAAAGCAGAGGCGCTCTGCGACGGCGCAAACAACGGCGACTGCATCGCCCAGGCGGCCTGCGACCTCTCTCCCAACCTCATCCTCGGAAGCTGCACGACGACGTGCAACACGCCTGCCGACTGCCCGCAGCGCGCTGCGGGGCTCGCCCCCTGGTCCTGTGACGGACTGTGTCGTCGGCCGGCGGACGTGCTCGGCCCATTGCCCGGTGGTTACACCCCCACCGAGTGGCATTGCGACAGCAACCTCAACCCGGTGGTGCTGTGCAACGACGCCCAGCACATCGACTTTCAGACCTTCTCCATTCCCGCTACGCCCGTCGTAGATTGCTTCTCGCAATTCACGACCACCGGTGCCGCCAACGACAGCTGCGTGAATAGCTGCACCTTTGCTGGAGGCTGCCCCGATCTCTTTCAATGCGTGGGGTTGGGGGGCATCAACGGGCAGCGGGTGGGGCTCTGTCTTCCCTACGGAGCCAAAGAGCCTGGCCAGGCCTGCGCTACCAACGTCGAGTGCGCCTTCGGCTACTGCTACCAGGGCACTTGTAGTCGAGACTGCTCCCGAGACAATCTCTGCCCTGCGGGCTTGACGTGTACTGCGGGGGGCGGGCCGAACATCGAGGGGCTGCCCTTCAAGCGCTGTCTGTGACGGCTTCGAGATACCGAGCTAGACGCTGCGCCCTGCGCGTGATGACCTCCGGGGCTCGATGGACGGGAGTACCAAGCTCTTGATCGGTCTCGCGGTCCTCGTTTGGGGCCTGGCGGGCTACCTCTACGCCACCCAGGACGACCGCCGTGGGGCCGACGTAGCGGTGTCGCCTGCGGCGACCAATGCTCCNCCTCTCCCCGCTCTCGCAGTCAGTGCAGCTGCCTCCGGGACGGTTACGTCTCTCCCCACGCAAGAGGCGCCTCCCGAGGACCCCGAGGTCTGCGTCGTACGTCACCTTCCTTCGGCGACCTTCGAAGGGAAGAAGATGCCGCTCGGTTTCATCTGCGAAGAGGGTGATCCGCACCGCGGTGCCACCGAGCTCAAGTCGCGCATCGTCAAGGCGGGTCTCGGAAGCGTCACGCCGGGGATGCGCTTCTGGGCCGGTCTCGGCTGGTACGAGATGGCGGCCTACAGCGTGTTGCGGGCACGATGCTGCAAGAGCAAGCCGGCCCTGTCCTTTCGGTTCCCCCTCGCGTGCCCGCTCGACCAAGCGCTGCGTGACCTCGAGTGGGCGACCACCGCAGCCGACGAGGCGGCCATCGGCAAGGCCCTCGACGACTATCGCGCGCGGGCCCTTTGCCTCGCTCGCGCAGGTCAAGGGGGGCCGCTGGGCCAGACGACCGCGCCAGGCACCGGGCGCCAGCAGGTCGAGCAGCTGCTCGACCGCTGACCCCCGAGCAACAGCTGTCGACCAGTGGCGGTCACCGCGCCGGATCGTCGTCGTCTGAATCGGTGGGGTCGACGACGGGCGGCTGACGAATGGCGGTGATGGCCTTGGTATCCACCGCCGGTACGGCCAAGGTCGGAGCGTCGCTGTCGATGGAGAAATCGAGCGGCAAGCAGTAGCAAGTCACCACGGTGATGTTGTCGGTACCCCCATCTCCATTGGCAAGATTGACCAGGCGCTCGCATGCGTCGCTGGCGCTTGCACTGGCCTCGAGCGTGAGGCCGATCACACGGTCGTCGACGTGCTTCGTCAGGCCGTCGGAGCAGAGCATGAGGACGTCGCCTTCCTCCAGCTGATGGCGGTGTACCTCTGGCTCTACCGCCGAGACATCGCCCGCGCCGAGGGCATTCCAAAGGACGTGGTGCCAGGGTGAGCTGTCGTCGATGGTGATGTCCGTTCGATCCTTGAGCTTTTCGGCCAAGGTGTGGTCCGTCGTCAGCTGAAGCAGCTCCTCATGGCGCCAGAGGTAGGCGCGGCTGTCGCCCACATGGGCCACGTAGAGATACGGCCACTGGATGTAGGCCACCGTGAGGGTGGTACCCATCTGCTTGCCGGTACCGGCTCGAGCTGCCTCGCGGCGCACGGCTTCGTCGCCCTTGACGAGCGCGGAGGTGAGGCCGCGCCGCACGCCGGGGAGGGTGCTCTGTGGAGAGGGGATGTTGAGACCGCTGGGCGGGCTCTCGAGGGTCCCCGACCAAGGGAGGGCGGTGACGACCGTCTGAATCACCGAGCGAACGGCGACCGAGCTGGCCACGTCGCCGGCAGCTCCGCCGCCCATCCCGTCGGCGACGAGCAGGAGTGTGCCATCGCGCGGAGGAGACATCAGGGGAGCGACTTCTCTCACGCTCGTGGACATGACGCGCAGGTTGCGCTCGAGGCGGGCGACGAGAAACTGGTCTTCATTCCGTGCGCGTTCTCGACCCACGTGGGTCAAGCCCGAGGCGTCGAGGCTGATATCCGGCTGCCACATGGCGTTTGGTCCTTTTCGCCCGCCTGGGGCAGGGCAGCAAGCACGGTTCAAGATCGGGGGCCAACGTCCGTTCCGGTCGGCGAGGGGCATGTATCGCACACCGCATCGACCCGAGCTCCTGATCGTGGACGACGATGATCTGGTTCTGCGCGCCCTGGGGAGGCTACTTCGGCCGTACCGGGACGCCTGGACCATTCACCTGGCACGGAATGGAGCCGACGCATTGGCCATGATCGAGCGGACGTCGCCCCACGTCGTGGTGAGTGATCTCGACATGCCGGTCCTCGATGGTGCCACCCTCCTCTCTCGTCTCAGAAAGGACAGACCGGATGTCGTGAGGATCGGCATCACGGGTGACGATACTCTGACCTCCACCCGGCGCATCTTCACCAGCGCCCACCAACTCATCGCCAAGCCGTTCATGGGCAAGGACTTCCTCTCGAAGCTCGAGCGAGCCTTCGCCTTGAGCACCACGCTCCAGAGTGAGGCCTTGCGGCGCATGGTGGCGCGCGACAATCAGCTGCCGACACCACCGGGGGCCTACATGCGACTCTCGGCGTTGCTCACCCAGGAGGACGCCGACATCGCGGATGTGGCCAATCTCGTGCAAGAGAGCCCAGCCCTGGTGGCTCGTCTCATGCAGCTCACCTCCTCTGCCTTCTTCGGTAGGACGCGACCTGCGTCGAATGTCGCTGAGGCCGTCATGAGCATAGGTCTTGGTCAGATGCGCGCCTTGGTCCTGCACCACGCCATCGTGCAGATGTTCGAGACGCAGGTGCGGGGCTACTCGCTCGAGGCCTCGCAACGCCGCGGCCTCGTGGCGGCCACGCTCGCGCGACAGCTCGTGACCGATGCGAGCCTTGCCGATGCGGCTTACATCGCTGCGATCGTTCATCAGGTCGGCCAGCTCGTGCTCGCGTCTCGGTCACCCAAGATCCTCGAGCACTGCATCAAGTACGCGATGGAGCACCACCTCACGCCGGCCGAAGCGCAGCATCGTGTCCTTGGGGTGACCGACGCGGACGTGGGCGCCTATCTCCTCGGCATCTGGGGCCTGCCGCAGGTGGTGGTGGAGTCGGTGGCCCTCCAGCATCGCCCGGAGCGCATCGACGAGCGCCAGGTGGGGGTGAAGACCGCGGTCTACCTCGCAGCGAAGCTGTCGGCGAATCCCGATGTGGTGGCACGTGCGCCGGTGAAGGACTTCGAGGCAGCCATCGACTTGACCCTGCTGGGAGCCGCCGGCGCGGCCGAGCGCCTCGACGAGATGCGCTCGCTCGCCCGCACTCTGGTCGGTCCTAGCCATCCCGCTTCGCAGGCGCCGCGCCGCGCTGCAGGCTGACGCTCTGAATGAAAAACGGTCTCCGCGCATCGGGACCTGGGTGGGGCGAATGGCGGAGCAAGATATGGACGGGGCCCACGGGGGGGCGAAGCCTCCCCGCACCCGTACGCTTGTATCGGTGCCGGGTCTGCACAGCGATTTGCAGGCCGTCCCTCCGCGCCGAACGCGCAGGGTGGTTCATCAGAGTGGTGTCGTCGTGTGTCCCGCTGAGCAGTTGGCCCCTGGCCAGATGATCAATGAGAGTGTCCGGCTTCTCGAGGAGCTGGGGCGCGGAGGGATGGGCAGCGTCTGGACCGCTGAGCATCTGCGCCTCGAGGCGAGGGTGGCGGTGAAGTTCATCGACCCCGATCTGGTGCGGCAAAGGCCGAGCCTGCGCACGCGCTTCCAGCGGGAGGCGAGCATCGGTGCGCGTCTGCGCAGCATCCACGCCGTCCAGGCCTTCGACCAGGGAGAGACCTCGGCGGGAATCCCCTTCATCGTGATGGAGTTGCTCGACGGGGAAACCCTGACCGACCGTATCGAGCGTGATGGCCCGCTGTCGCTCGGCCAGGCCACACACGTGGTTGCGCAGATCGCCAAGGTTCTCCATCGCGCTCATGTGTTGTCGGTGGTGCATCGCGACATCAAGCCGGACAACCTCTTCCTGCTCGAGGACGAGGACTATGAGCTCTTCGTGAAGGTGCTCGATTTCGGCATTGCCAAAGAGCGAAGCCCCAGCCGCAATCTCGACATGACGGCCCAAGGCTTCGTGGTCGGGACGCCGGAGTTCATGAGCCCGGAACAGTGGATCGGTCGCAAGGACCTCGATCATCGTTCGGACCTCTACTCGCTCGGGATCGTGACGTTCTACGCGCTCACCGGAGAGCTCCCCTTCGACGAGGACGATCCGGAGAGGCCATTTTGGATGCAACAAGCACAGGGCGATCTTCGAACGTTGCGCAGCTTCCTACCTGCGGCCTCGGAGGCCCTCGAGGGGTGGATGCGTCGAGCCCTTGCCCCCGAGCCCGAGGACCGCTTCAACAGCGCGAAGGAGATGGCCCGCGCGCTCATCCTCTGCGCCAACGCAGACGGACTCGAGGTCGTCGATGAGCTCAGCAGCGCCGAGGGGTCGGGATGTGTTCCTGCTGCACCTCCATCGGGTACTCTCGACGGCTTCGTCGAGACGAGCGAGACGCCGGACCGCGATTCGCGAGAGATCATCGGCGCGGGCTACGAGCACGAGTCGACCACTGTGATGGATGAGGACGCCTTGCGCCGGGCGCTGGAGGATGAAGATCAAGAGGATGAACCTCCGACGCAGCGACGCCCGCGGCCGTCTCTCCCGTCCGCCCCTCTGCTCGACGTCGAAGGTGGGTCGAGGTCTTCGATTGCGCTCGACACGCACGCGCCGCTCGTCGCCTATGCTGCCGTCGTCGCCTTGGTGCTTGCCTTGGTGACGACGCTCCTGCTCTGGTCTCACCTCTTGCCTCGGTGACGCGCTATGGTGGCTGCGCATGAGGCGCGCGGTCACCGCATCGCTCGTCGCCGCCATGGCGACCCAAGGAGGCACCGTAGCCGCCGACGAAGCCACGGATCGGTTGGCCACCGCGACCAGCCTCTTCGAGGCTGGTCAGGCCCTCGTCCGCGACGGTCGCATCGCCGAGGGCTGTGCGAAGTTCGAAGAGAGCTACCGGCTCGAGCCAGCCAACGGGACGCTCATCAACCTCGCCGACTGCTACGAGCGTGAGGGGCGCACCGCCACTGCTTGGCTCACCTTTCGCGAGGTGGCCGGCAAGAGCGCTCGGGCTGGGCAAGACAAGAGGGCCGAGGTGGCGCGAGCTCGCGCCGAGAGGCTGAAGGCACAACTTAGTCGCCTGAGGGTGACGCTCTCCCCCGACCTACCGCGCGCGACGGAGGTCACGCGTGACGGTCTCGTACTTGGAAGGCCCAGCCTGGGCGTACCGGTGCCTGTCGACCCCGGACACCACACCATCGAAGCGCGGGCCCCGGGCTACCAGGTTTGGCGTCGCGATGTCGAGGCGACGAAGCCAGGGGTGCTCGACGTCGTGGTTCCCGTGCTCGAGCCGTACGGTGCCTCCCCGGGGCTGCACGGGATGGCGATCGGCGGCATCGTCGCCATGACGCTCGGCGGCGCGCTCGCTGCCACCGGACTGGGCCTCGGGGTCGCTGCCAAGCTCGAAGCCGATGGCGCCGATTGCGATGCCGCCAACCGCTGCTCCGACGAAGGCCTTCAGGACCGCTCGGATGCCGTCGCCCTCGGAAACATCGGCACCGGCCTCGGGGTGGCCGGGCTGGTGGTCGGAGGCGCGGGACTGGTCCTGTGGTTCACCGCTCCCGCTTCAGACCTGGCCGTCGGTGTGGGTCCGAACGCCGCGCGCCTACGGCTGCTCTTCTGACTGCTAGGATGCGTCGCCATGGCCGGCGCGCTCGATGGAATCACGGTGCTCGATCTGTCCCGGGTCCTCGCAGGGCCCTATTGCACCATGCTGCTGGGTGACCTCGGCGCGGATGTGATCAAGGTCGAGCGGCCCGGTGTCGGCGACGACACACGCCGTTGGGGGCCTCCGTTTGCTGGCGAGGACGCGGCCTACTTTCACAGCGTCAATCGCAACAAGCGAAGCATCGCCATCGATCTGACGACGGCTGCGGGCAAGAGCGTCATTCTGAAGCTCGCGCGAGAGGTCGATGTCGTCGTCCACAACTTCCAACCCGTGGTCGCGAGCCGGCTCGGTGTGGATCACGCGACCTTGTCGGCCGAGCATCCTCGTCTGGTCCATTGCGCCATCTCGAGCTTCGGGGCCGGCGGGCCCGACGCCGACCGGCCAGGCTACGATGTTCTCGTTCAGGCCATGGGTGGGCTCATGAGCATCACTGGTGAACCCGAGGGTCCTCCTACGAAGGTGGGCGTGGCCATCGTCGACGTGGTGACCGGGCTCTTTGCGATGGGGGGGATCCTCGCCGCCCTCCGAGCTCGAGATACGACCGGCGAGGGACAACGGCTCGAGGTCGCCCTCCAGGATTGCCTCGCCTCGGCGCTCGTGAATCAGGCCCAGAACTACCTCGTGAGCGGCCACGCTCCTCAGCGCATGGGCAACGCTCACCCCAACCTCGTCCCGTACCAGCCCTTCGCCGCCGCCGACGGATGGTTGGTTGTCGCCGGCGGCAACGATGCGATGTTTCGACGGCTAGCCGAGGTCTTGGGACGAGCCGAATGGGCCGACGACCCTCGGTTTACCGACAACGCCGCCCGTGTGGCCCATCGCGACGTGCTGGTCGAGGCCATTGGGCGATGCATCGCTGGAGAGACAGTCGACGTCTGGCTCGAGCGATTGTCTGCGGCCGGCGTACCGGCGGGACCCATTCGAGACGTGGGCGCCATGCTCGACAGCCCTCAGATGCGCGAACGCGGGATGGTGGTCGAGGTGACCCACCCGACCGCAGGGCCCATCCCAATGGTGCGCAATCCGCTACACCTCACCCCGGCGACGCCGAGCATTCGCCGGCCGCCTCCGAGCTGCGGTGAGCACGGCGACGAGGTGCTCAGCGAGGTCCTCGATGCCGAGCCGTCGGTCGTTGCCGCCTGGCGCGACGAAGGTGCCTTCGGCAACTGACGTCAGCCAGCCTCGGCAGCGACCCGATAGGGATGGTCGGCCCGTGAGCTCCCTCCCGGACCGGCTTTCCAGCGGCGCACGTAGCCGTTGGGCGTGAGCTCGACCTCGCTTCCGCCGGGGTAGAGCACTCCGTGGATGACCAGATCGCGGTCGGCGCGGAAGCGGACCCCGCCGTCTTGCAGAAGATCGACCTCGGTGTCGGCGGAGATGCGCAGATCGACGATGGTCCAAGGGGTGTCTCGCTTTACCCGAAGGACCACGTCGGTGGGCCTGGGCGGAGACAGCCAACGAGCGAGGGGTCCGATCGGTTGGACCAGCTCTCGGCTCACCTCGACCTTGGCGCCGGCTGGTAGGCGGTGGTCGTCGAAGGATACGGAGCGGGAGAGGGTGATCGCGAGTCCACCCGGAAGTTGTCCTCGGTCGTGGGAAAAGCGCGAGCCGGCAGGGAGAAGGATGGCGTCGAAGACGTGATCGTCAGCGAGGGTGGCAGAGCGTCGCTCGATGTCGACGGGTCGCTTGGCAGCACAGCGGAAGCCCCAACAGGACATCGGTCGTCGAGGGGAGAAGCTGATGAGCCGGGCATGGAGCACACCCGGCCGTAGGGTGACTCGTGTTCCACCTCGACACGAGAGTCGCTGGCTGGTCAGGTGTCGGGGCTCTACCGCGGCCCTCAGCTGACAGTCACGGCTCAACACCACCGACACCGCCTGGCGCCGATGCCGACCCACGCGCAACGTCACATCGCCTGCAGCGCAGGGAATCGCACCGAGCATGGTGGGCTCGCGAAGCGTGCAGCGGACGAGCTCGCCCGACGTAGGGTCGAACTCCACCTCCGTCCCTCCCGCGAGAGGGAGCTCGTCGAAGGTGCAGTCGGCGTCGAGCACGCCGCGCCGTACGCGGCCCTGTCGATCGAGCTCGACCTGCGTGTGGGGTCGCAGGGGCAAGCCGTCGAGCCACAT
>JGI12210J13797_10813678_pt1 | contig 16409 bp, 15 predicted proteins | sample ElkSlonscriptome_3_FD_13797 | JGI IMG/M metagenome (IMG submission 13797)
GCCTATATGGCCTACCTGGCCTTGGGGCGTCGCGGAGATCGCCGGGCGGTGGCGGAAATTCTGGAGCGGTTGAAAAGCGAAGACCGCTGGTATGTCCAACTGTATGCGTACAAGGCGCTTCGGAGACTGGGGTGGAGACAGACCGTATCCGGATAAAACCGTTTGTGATCGCCTGCGCCGGAATGTTTGTGCTGGAAGGGGCGGCAGGGATGCTGATGGGTATGGGTTGGCGATACCCGATAGCCGTATTGGGACTGGTCCGGGTGGCGGAAGCCGGTCTGGTGATCGGGGTGTTTCGGTGGTGGGGCCGGGGAATAAGAGATCTGGGACTGGCTCGGGATCAGATTCCGGCCGGTTTGAAGCGGGGGGTCATCTGGTCCCTCGGGTTTGGCGTTCTGGTGCTGATCGGGTTCGGGGTTCTGCTGATATTGGGTCAGAATCCGCTGAAGATCCTTCACATGCGGCTTCCGGCCGACCCGATCGAGCGGTTATGGTATATTCTGGTGGGCGGAATAATCGCGCCGGTCGTGGAGGAACTCTTTTTCAGGGGGGTGATCTACGGCTTTTTTCGACGCTGGGGAATATTTTTGGCGCTCGCGGCCAGTTCTTTGCTTTTTGTATCGGCCCATTCCACCGGCGGATTTCCGTTGACCCAGACAGTGGGCGGGGTCCTGTTTGCGCTGGCCTACGAGTTCGAGGGAACCCTTCTGACCCCGATCACTATCCACATATTGGGCAACCTGGCCTTGTTCAGCCTTGCCTTCTTCGGATGAGGGGGAAGCCCCTCACCTGAAAAGGACTTGCTTGTCTGTTTTCGCCTGCATTCAAGGCAAACCGCCGATGCCGTTTGCCCATCAGGGTTTACCAGAGTTCCGGATATCCGACATCCACAAAGGCGTTTTCCATTTTGCGTTTGTGGTCGCGTTCCATGGCGGCCAGGTCCCGGAAGATCTTTTTCTGTTCGGCATCGGTGGCGCCCTCGGCCAGATTGGTGTACCGCTTCATGGCATGTTCTTCTTTTTTCATGGCCAGAGCAAAGGCGTCGGCCGGTTTCATATCGGTGGACAGCTCTTGGGTGTCGTCTACGGTTTCGGCGACTTTGTAATCCCGGTTTTCGTCAAAGGGAAGGGTTTCCGGCATACTGGATCGAAAGCCTTCGAGGATATTCTGGTGCTTTTTTTCTTCATTCACAAACCCCTGAAAAAGATCCTTGAGAAAAGGATCACTCAGTTTTTCCGCGGCCTCTTTATAGAAGTTCTGCGCTTCGATTTCTCCCTGAATGGCGTCTCCGAGAATGGCATCGTACTGGTCACGGTTCATCCGCTGTCTCCTTTTTTAGAAGGTTGAAAGTGATCGCTTCGGGCGTCTTTCGGATACCAAGATAAGCCGCCCGGCCCGGGAATGCAACCCGTGGAATCGGTTTACCCGCCGTAGCGAAATGCCTCCAGCGGGTTGTATCTGGCCGCTTTGTGAGACGGATACAGGGTGGCCAGAAAACAGATAAGCAGCGTGGCGGCGGCGATCACCAGGACGTCCAGCGCTCTGAGACTGACCGGCAGCGTGGAAAAGAAATAGACATCGGTGGGCAGTTCGATGAAATGGTACTCCTTGAGCAGCAGGCAGAGAACGAATCCGGCCATCAATCCGAAGAGGGTGCCCACCCCGCCGATCACCATGCCTTTATAGACGAATATTTTCTTGATACTTCGATCGGTGGCGCCCATGGCCTTGAGAATAGCGATGTCTTTTGTTTTTTCCATTACCATCATGATGAGTGTGCTGGCGATATTGAACGCCGCCACCAGAATGATCAGGGCCAGGATGATGAACATCACCGTCTTCTGGAGCTTGAGGGCGGAAAAAAGGTTGCGGTTCATCTGCATCCAGTCTTGGGCCCAGTAGGGAAATCCGAGAATGGAGACGATTCCGTCGGCGATCTTCCGGGCGTTGTACACATCGGTCACCCGCACCTCGATTCCGGAAATGGTATCCTCCACCCGCAGCATCTTTTGGGCATCCGACAGGGTGATGTAGGCCATGGCTTTGTCGAACTCATAGAGCCCCGATTGATAGATGCCCATGACCTGGAACCGGCGGATGACCGGCATGCGCCCGACATTGCCCCCGGAGCCGCGGGGCAGGACCACCGATACCAGGTCCCCTTCGCCCACCCCCAGATTAGCGGCTAACTCCTTGCCCAGAAGAATGCCGGGAATCAGAGGACCGGAAGCGTCATCTTCGGTTTCGGGGCTATCGAATGTCGGTTCCGCATCGCTCCGGTCGGTTGCGGACCGGGCCAGTTTTTGAAGCGCCGCCGGATCGAGGGTTCCGATGACCCGGCCGGCGGTCTCCGGGTCCACACCCCTCAGGACCGAGCCGAAAATCCCTTTGGGGGATCGAAGCATGACCTGGGTATAAATATAGGGGGTCGCCGCCTCCACCCCGGGGGCTTGGCGAATGGTTTCCAGGGGCTCCCGGTAGTCGGTAAAGGGGCCGCCGTGGTGGAGAATCACGGCGTGGGAGGTGACGCCCAGGAGTCGATTTTTCAATTCCGAATCGGCCCCGGACATGACCGCGATCACCACCACCATCACCATGACGCCGACCGAGACGCCGGCGGTGGACAACAGTGAAATCAGAGAGACGAAGGCGGTTTTCCGCCGGGCCCGAAGATACCGGCGGCCGATAAAAAATTCAAATGGCATAGGAGGGTCCGTTTCCACAAAAGAATGGGGTAAATTCGAATTTATTTCCAAACCTGATAATCTATATCGAAAAACCTGGAAGGGCAAACAAAAAAGCCGCCGTTCCAAGGCAAACCGTTCATCATTCAACTCTTATCGTCGGATTGGAAGGAATGGTTGCAAATTGACACCCCCTCGGCCGTGGTATAGAGTTAGAATCTCAGGAGCAGCGGGTGTTCCTGAAAGCAGAAATAGTGCACTGAGGACAAACGATTTGAAGGATGGAGGGAAAAAATGACCACGCAGGAGGAGTACAAGAAAAGGGCTGAAGCTCAACTGAAAGAATGGAAGGCCAGAATCGAAGAATTAAGAGCTAAATCTGAAAAGGTCGGCGCCGATGCTCGGGTGGAATATGCCGAACAGATCGAAGCCCTGAAGAAGCGTCGGGAAGAGCTGAGGGACCGATTGAGAGACATGCGGGAGGGAAGCGACGACGCCTGGAAGGCCTTTAGAACCGGCATGGAAAAGGGGATGCACGAGTTCACCACCGGTTTGAACCAGGCGATGGCGATTTTCCGGGATAAGGGCAAGAGTGAAAGGGATAAAAAAGCGGACGATGCATCCGCCGAACCCGAGGTCTGCGTTCGGGCGGAGGTGCCGGAGCACGCCCGCTTCGATGACGAAGATATGGGCTGCGACGACGGCAGAGAAGGAAAGATCGACTAAACCCGTTCTGATAATTTTTCAGCCGTGATTCGCATTTGATACCAGAGGTACGCGATGATCTCCCGCGCCATGGAAAACCATCGGTTTCGGGATGATCTCTCGTTTCCACCGGGATCGGAGGCGCTGCCTTCGGCGGTAATCCCCCGGGACCGGAAAACCAGCAGGGACCGCGGCAGGTGATATCCGTCGGTGACTATTACCGCTGTCGACCAGCCCCGAACCTGCATGATCTTTGCGCAATGGATGCCGCTTTCAAAGGTGGAGGTGCTTTGGTCTTCCGAAAGGATTTTCTCCGGCGGGACCCCTTCCTCCGTGGCCAGGGTTTTCATTACTCTGGCTTCGGCGGGCGGGTATTCGCCGAGCCCGCCGGTCACCAGCAGGTAATCGGCGGCACCCTGTTTCCAGAGCGAAACCCCGTGCAGGAGCCGACGGCGAAGGGCCGGGCTGGGGCGATGCCCTTCCCATACCGCGGCCCCCAGCACGATAATGACGTCGAACCGATCCATCGTCTGAATTGGCTTTTTTTTCGGGGCGGAAGGCCCCTCAGGAGGAGGCGGTCAGCCGGTCGATGTTATCCCGGGCGAAATCGAGAGCGGGATCGATCTCCAGGGCCATCTGGTAATAGGCCACCGCCTTTTCCGTGTCTCCGAGTTCCCGATAATTGGTGGCGATATTGGCGTAATCGATCCCCGAGCCTGGGTTGAGACGAAGCACTTCCTGGAAACTCTCGATGGCCTGTTCGTGTTCTTTCAGTTTAAAATGACAAAATCCCGCCAGATTGTGAAGGTCGGTTCGATCCGGATCGACGGCAACCCCTTTTTGGAGCACCTCCAGGGCTTCCCGGTAATGTTCCATCTCCTTCAGGCACACCCCTAAATAAGAATAGATGCTGGGAATATCCTCTTCGGCCGGGTCGGACCCCAGGGCCGATTCCAGGTAGCCCCGGGCGGTTTCCGGATCATCGGCCGCAAGATAGGCGGTGCCCAGATAAAACCGGACGTAATATTTTCCGGGCAGCTTTCGGTCCATCTCCTTGAGTTGAAGAATGGCCGTTTCCGGCGGATTGTCTTCGGTGATCAGTTTGGCGCAGAACATGCCGACGCTCTGGTTGGCGGCCCGTTCCCTGAAATGGGCTCCCGGGATGATGGTGTAAAAGGCGGGGACCTCCAATCGGGGGTGGGTCGTATTCACCACCAGCACCTCCATATTCCGTTCTTGCAAAGCGGCGAGAAGACGGTGAATCTCCACTTTGATGTTGGGGTCCGACAGATCGGGAAGGTCGGCGACATCCTTTTGAGTTTCGGGCTTTCGAATGAAATCGGCTTCTTCGATTCGGCTGAATTTGGGCAGGCCGCTGGCCAGGTAGTTGGAGCCGGTATTGAAATCGCCGGCCAGTTGGGCGGTTTCGCTGAGGGCCCGGCCGAGGGCTTTCACGGGATCGGGGGCGGTGCCGGCGGTCCAGACGATTTCACTGGCGTCCGGAAAGGTGGCCGGGTCCCAGGCCAGGACCCCCACGGTGGGGATGCCGGTGTCCAGGGTAAAATCCGACAGATATACCTCGATGCCGGCCCGGCGGTACTTGGCCAGCATCTCTGCCACAATGGGATCGGATGCAGAATCCGGCAGAATGGACGCCACCGACAAACGGTTTCGAGCGATTCGAGCTGAGACATCTCGTTCCACCACCTCGCAGATCCCTTGGCAGAGGGCCTCTTCCACCTGGTTTCCGGCGCAGGCCCCGTTGAATTCGTTGATGGTGAAAAACCAGTCGAATGGGATCAGTACCGGCTGGTCCTGGGTCAGGTTGTATCCTTCGGTCCAGCGCAGCGGGAGCGAATCGAATATCTCTTGGACCGTGTCGAGGTCTTCGGAATCGTCATGGACCGACTTGGCGATGGCTTCAAAGGAGACGGCCCGGTCTCTCAGATCGGGGCGACGATCCACCGTGAAATTGGCCGGGTTGTTTCGGAAACCGTAGAGGCTGAACCGTTCGGCCAGTTCCATAACCGCGCTGGCCTCGGCCTGATCCGGGGTGGCGCCTTTACCCATCTGCTTTTTGGTTCCGGTCATGGCCTGTCCGTCGGGGCCGCAGTAGCTGAAAAAAACCGGAATGTCCAACCGGCCGTTGTCGATTCGTTCGGTATGATCCAGAATATGAAGATTTAAATGATCGAGTCTTTCCCGCAGCCGCCGAATGGTCTCCTGCGGGTGAATGACCTTGTCCTGGTCTCGGGTCTCCTTTTTAAATGCGTCTGTAAGCCGTATATGGGTGCTCATAAAGTCCTCTCATATGTTGAATGCTCATGTTAAGCCGCCATTTTGACCACTTTATGGGCAGAATACAAGTTTTTTTTGATTGACGCGCCGGTGTCCATCTGGTATAAGCCTCCAATTGTCGTGTGGGGATGTAGCTCAGTTGGGAGAGCGCAGCGTTCGCAATGCTGAGGTCAGGGGTTCGAACCCCCTCATCTCCACCACCTTTTCTCAAGCATGATCCTTAATTTCCGAGAACCTTCCCTATCGTGCCTTTTTCAGCATTTTTATTTTCTAAACCAGCGGGTTCCGAAATCAGAAGCAGGGGTGTTGCGCAATGACGAAGCGGGTTGCGGCGGTTGAAAGGAAAACCGGAGAAACGGAAATCGCTCTTGAGCTGAATCTGGACGGAAAAGGCCGACCCGAGATTTCCACCTCGATTCCTTTTTTCGATCATATGCTGACCCTCTTCTCCGTCCACGGGTTTTTCGACCTCAAGGTTCAGGCGACCGGGGATGTCGAAGTCGATTTTCATCATACAGTGGAAGATGTGGGGCTGGTTCTGGGGGAAGCCCTGGATCAGGCGTTAGGAGAGCGCAAGGGCATCAAACGCTACGGATATGCGGTTACCCCCATGGATGAAACCCTCACTGCGGTGGCGGTGGATCTGTCCAAACGTCCCTTTCTGGTCTATCATGTGCCCGAGATCAGCCAATCCGGGAATTTCGATCTTGTTCTCGCCAAAGAATTCTTTCGTGCCTTTTCAAACCGGAGCGGAATGAACCTTCACATCAATGTCGCCTACGGGGAGAACGAGCATCACATCATTGAATCGATGTTCAAGGCCCTCGGCCGGGCTTTAGACGAAGCGGTCTCATTGGACGAACGGATCAGCACCGTCCGCTCCTCCAAAGGGGCCTTATAATTTTCATGCCGGATTTCGGCGCAACTTTTTATCGGCAAGGCTTTTCCATGAACCAGCGCATACGCCCGTTTCCGATTTTTTTTCCGATACCGCTTCTGTTGATCCTCCTCATTCCTCTTCTGGCGGGCTGTGAACGAGGGAGTACCGGCCCCAAACCCATCTACGTTCCGCCGAGCCTGGAGCGCATTCTGGTGGTCTCTTTCAAGAATATTCCGGAGAGCGCCGGCGCGGATATCAGCGTGCGCTGCCCGCTGAGCGGAAAAACCTTCCTGACCGGCGGGGTGACCGAAGGGGCCCAGGCGCTTTTGAATCGGGAACTGCGAAACCGGCTTCAAGGTCGGGAAGAGTTCAAGTTCATTTCTCCGGAGGAGATGAGCGACCTCCAATCCGAGTCCTTGACTGAAAACGGAGATATTCTTCCCGAGCGGAATCTGCTGACGCTGACGGGGCGTAAACTGGGGGCGGACGCGGTATTGGTCGGTCACATCTACCGGTATCAGGAACGGGTCGGGGGAAAATATTCCGTGGAATCACCGGCTTCGGTCGCCTTCGACCTTCATCTGCTGCGGGTGTCGGACGGGCGGGTGCTCTGGACCGGCGCTTTCGACGAAACCCAGAAGGCCCTCACCGATGATCTCTTTGAACTGCCCAGCTTTCTGGAGCGGGACGGCCAGTGGGTCACCGCCGACCAGATGGCCGAGGCCGGTCTGGAAAAAATCCTGAGCGCGTTTAGACTGCAATGATTGTTATTCCTGCAATTGATATCAAGGGCGGCCGGTGCGTACGTCTGCTCCAGGGGCGGATGGATGCCGAAACGGTCTTTTCCGATGATCCCGCGGCCATGGCCCGGCAATGGGCCGACCAGGGAGCGGAAATGATCCATGTGGTGGATCTGGACGGGGCCTTGGAAAAGACGCCCAAAAATCTGGACGCCATCCGCTCCATACTGGATTCCGTTCAGGTGCCGGTTCAGGTCGGCGGCGGCATTCGCACCGCCGAGAACATTCGGGCTTTTTTAGATCTCGGAGTGTATCGGGTGATTATCGGCACCGAGGCCATTCGCAATCCGGAACTGGTCACTGAAGCCTGCAAGAACTTTCCCGATCGGATCGTGGTGGGCATCGATGCCCGGGACGGTTGGGCCGCCATCGAAGGCTGGACCGAAACCACCCGCATTCGGGCCGTGGATCTGGCCCGTCAATTCGAAGACAGCGGGGTGGCCGCCGTCAATTTCACCGATATCCATCGGGACGGAATGCAGACCGGCCCCAACATCGAAGAAACCCGGCGCATGGCTGAAGCGGTGTCCATACCGGTGGTGGCCTCGGGCGGGGTCTCCACCCTGGCGGATATCCATAACCTGCTTCCCCTCGAATCCGTGGGGGTGGTGGGGGTAATTACCGGTAAAGCCTTGTACAGCGGCACCCTGGATTTGCAAGAAGCCATCGCCGCAGCCCGGGGGAATGCCGATCCCCTCAGAAAAGTAGGGTATTCACCCTATTGACAAAAGACGATGGAAACCTTATTTTAGAGGTTTTCGGGAAAAGTAGACGAAAACAGCCGGATATTGCTTTTTCCCTTAACGGTCATATGACTGTAATGGATCGATCTTACAGCCCAAATTTACTCGTACCGCCGACAGGCGATCCCCTATTGATTTTCTCTCCTGATTATTTTTTCTCCGCTGCCGTCCTCCCGATGGAGGCCCTTCGCTGGTGAATTACATCCCGGAAAATATTGTCTCTGAAATCCGCAATGCCACCGATATCGTTGACATTGTTTCAGATATGGTTATCCTCAAAAAAGCCGGAAAAAACTACCAGGGGCTCTGTCCGTTTCATTCGGAAAAGACGCCCTCGTTTTCCGTAAGTCCCGAAAAACAGATCTTTTACTGCTTCGGGTGCGGGGCGGGCGGCAATGCATTCAGTTTCTTGATGAAACACGAAGGGATGTCGTTCCCGGAGGCGGTACGAACCCTGGCCAGGCGGGTCGGGATTGAGGTGCCGACACGGGACCTGACGCCGGAGGAAAAACGACGGTTCAGTGAGCGGGACGCTTTATTGGAAGTGAACCGGCGGGCCATGGCCTATTTCCAACACATGCTCTGGAAAAGCCGGGCCGGAGAACCCGGACGGGCCTATTTGGAGCGGCGTGGAATCACCCAGGCGGTGGCTGACGCCTTCGGGTTGGGATATGCGCCCAAAGGCTGGGATCATCTGATTCGTTCTTTTGCAAAAAAGAAAACCGACCCGGCGCTCCTTGAAAAAGCGGGATTGACCGTTCCGCGGAAAAGCGGGCGCGGCTTTATCGACCGCTTTCGAGACCGCATCATGTTTCCTATTCGGGACATTCGGCAGCAGGTGGTCGGGTTCGGCGGAAGGGTGATGGATGAGGGGATGCCCAAGTATCTCAACTCTCCGGAAACCCCGGTCTTCAGCAAGAGCCGGACCCTCTACGGAGTGGATACCGCCCGGGCCAAAGCCCGAGAGACCGGGCAGATGTATCTGGTGGAGGGATATATTGATGTTATTTCCCTTTACCAGGCCGGAATCACCAATACCGTCGCCACTTTGGGCACCGCCCTGACCCGGGAGCATGTTCGCCTGCTGAAGGGGCATGCCGGAGAAGCGACATTGGTGTTCGATTCGGACCAGGCCGGGGTTCGGGCCGCAGCCAGATCGGTGGACATTTTTCGTAAGGAAAATATGGATGCTCGGATTCTGGTGCTGCCGGAAGGGCATGATCCGGATACCTACATCCTGGAGTTCGGAGCCGAGGCTTTTCAAGGCGCTGCTCAGAAGGCCCGGAGCGTGATGGACTTCATGATGGAAGACGCGGTCAAACGGCACGGCCTGTCCATCGAAGGCAAGGTTCGGGTCATCTCCGAATTGACCGGGCCGTTGGGGGTGATCGAGGACCCGGTGGCGCGTTCCCTGTATGTTCGCCGACTGGCGGAGCGGATGGGCGTGGATGAAGCCATGATCATGGACAAGGTACGGGCCGTACCGGCCGGTCGGCAGGAAAGCCGTCCGCGACCGGAGCAAACGTCGGCCTCTTTTCAGGGCCGTCGAATGCGGCTGGAAAAGAAACTGGTCATGATGATGCTTCAGTTTCCGGAAATTCTGCCGGATGTGGCCAAACGCGAGGTGATCGACCGGTTCGAAGATCCTTCTTTGAAATCGATCGGACACAATCTCGTGAACAGATACCGTGATTACAGAGATGGGCGCACCTCCGATCTGATCGATTCGGTGGATGAGGCCCATCGTGCGGTTGCGGCGAATCTGGCCATCACCGGAGAGGAGTGGACCCGGAAAGGGTGTCTCAACCTGATTGCTCAGTTCGAGACGGGTCGGAAGGGCGGGTCTCAGGATCTGTTGCAACGAATCGAGGCGGCCAGCCGAGACAATGATCAGGCTCTGCTGATGAAGTTGTTGAAAGAGAAGCAAAACCAAGCCAGGCAAAGGAATAATAAAACCTGACGTCTGCATGCGGGAGGCTAACGGAATATGACAGAGAAATCTGCTGAAAATGAAGAAAAAGATATCGAGACCACCAAGGCGGCCCTCAAGGTGTTGATCGACAAGGGAAAGGAGCAGGGATACCTGACCTATGACGAGATCAACGAGGTGCTGCCCGAGGAACTCCTGTCTTCAGACCAGTTGGACGAAACCCTGGTGCTGTTCAAGGACCTCGATATTGAAATTCTGGACGAAAAAAAGCAGAAAATCAAAAAGGTCAAAAAAAGCGACAAGCGGCTCCGGGGCGACACCTCGGTGTCCGAATTCGGTACGGTGACCGATCCGGTCAAGATGTACCTGCGCGAGATGGGTATGGTGACGCTGCTCAGCCGTGAAGAAGAGGTGGTCATTGCCAAAAAGATCGAGGCCGGCGAACAGGAGGTCTTGAAGGCGCTTCTGGATACGGCCCTGGGAGTCGAGTATATCCTTCATCTGGGGGAATATATCGCATCGGGAGAGCTTCGGCCCCGCCATGTGCTTCGGGACCTGGATGAAGGCGACACCTATGTGGATGAGGACCTCCAGATCCAGAATTTTATTAAAACGATCCAGTCCATTCGGGAGCTGTACGAAGAGACCATGAATTATCGGGGAGAGCTTTTCACCCAAGAACTGGAATCCGACGAACAACGGCGCATTCGGAGAAATATTTCCAGGCGCAATACCAAAATTTTCGAACTCCTGAAAGAATGGCGTCTGGAAAGCAGCGTCATCGACAAAATCGAGGAGGAAATCCGGAACCGCATCGAATGGCTCGAACGAATGAACAAAATCATTATCGACACCGCCGATCGGCTCAATATTCCGGTCAGTGAATGCAGGGTGATATGGAAAGATCCGGTGGCTCTGTTGCAGCGGGCTCGGGAAAACTGCACCCTTCCGGAAGCCGAAATCCACGGTCTTTGCGATACCTTGCGGCAGGCCCAGGGGGAAATCGATGAGCGGGAAAGCGAGCTGAAGACCAACTGCCGGGGGCTCAAACGGATCATCTCCGGTGTGGAAGAGGGGCGGCAGCGGGCCAAAAACGCCAAAGGCGAGCTGATCAAGGCCAATCTTCGGCTGGTGGTCAGCATCGCCAAAAAATACACCAACCGGGGGCTTCAATTCCTGGACCTGATTCAGGAAGGCAACATCGGTCTCATGAAAGCGGTGGACAAGTTCGAATACCGCCGGGGGTATAAATTCAGCACCTACGCCACCTGGTGGATTCGCCAGGCCATCACTCGGGCCATCGCCGACCAGGCCCGGACCATTCGAATACCGGTGCATATGATCGAGACCATCAACAAGCTGATCCGCACCTCCCGGTATCTGGTCCAGGAAATGGGCCGGGAACCGTCCCCGGAGGAGATCGCCGAAAAAATGGAAATTTCTCTCGAAAAGGTGCGAAAGGTGCTCAAGATCGCCCGGGAGCCGATCTCTTTGGAGACCCCCATCGGCGAAGAAGAAGACAGCCACTTAGGCGATTTTATCGAAGACAAGAAGTTTATGCTGCCCTCGGATGCGGCGGTGAACCTGAATCTGGCGGAGCAGACCCGAAAGGTGCTTGCCACCCTCACGCCGAGGGAAGAGAAGGTGCTTCGAATGCGGTTCGGCATCGGCGAAAAAGCGGACCACACCCTCGAAGAGGTGGGNCAGGATTTCGCCGTCACCCGGGAGCGGATTCGCCAGATCGAGGCCAAGGCCCTTCGAAAATTACGGCACCCGACCCGGAGCCGAAAGCTCAAAAGTTTTATCGACTATTAGAGNAGGATAGGTAATACTTGACAAAGTCGAGTACCGGCGGTAGGTAAGAAAGCCGATCCACGGAGTATACGGGCCCATAGCTCAGCTGGCAGAGCCACCGGCTCATAACCGGTAGGTCCCTGGTTCGATCCCAGGTGGGCCCATCCGAAAATTCGAGGCCGAAAGGCGTGGTTGAAGCAGACCACGCCTTTTTTGGTCGCAAAACGCTCCGGGCGAAACAGGTGATCATGTGAAGACGGTGACCATTGCGGACATGACCGAAATTCTGGAGGAGCTGGCCCCCACCCGGCTTGCCGAAACCTGGGACAACCCGGGCCTTCAGATCGGTCAAAAGGAGTGGCCGGTTCGAAAGGTCTGGGTGGCGCTGGACCCTCTGCCGGAGGTCGTCTCCGCCGCCTGCGACCGTCGGATCGACCTCCTCGTCACCCACCATCCCCTCATTTTCAAGCCGCTAAAATCCATTGATTATTCAAGCCCCATCGGCCGAATCATCCTCCTCTCGGCCCAAAACTCCCTGGCCGTCTATGCGGCCCATACCAATCTCGACAGCGTGGCCGGCGGAATCAACGACCGATTGGTCTCCGCCGTGGGTTTGACCGAGGTGTCGGTGCTCGGGGAAGAATCGGTACCCGGCAGCGGAGAAGGTCTCGGTCGGGTGGGGCGGCTTTCGAACCGGATATGTCTGTCGGACCTGGTGACGAAAATCAAACAGCGGATGAATCTCGAATGGGTGAGGTGGTCCGGAGGTCCCGACATGCCGGTGACGCACGCGGCTGTCTGCTCGGGAAGCGGCGGCGGAATGATGGATTTCTTTTTTGCGTCCGGGGCCCAGGTATTCATCACCGGAGATCTGAAATATCACGAAGCCCGGGATGCTCAGGCCCGGGGGATGGGATTGATCGACATCGGCCATTTCGGTTCGGAACATTTGATCACCCGGGTGCTGGCCGACCGGCTTCGGGAGAAAATCGCCGAGAAGGGGCTCCCGGTCACGGTGGAGGCCTGTGATCTGGAACGTGATCCCTTCAATTTTTCATAATCCTTCCTTCCCGCTTCTTACCCGGGGATCGAGGGACCATTAAAAAAAGGATGCCTAAGGGGTAACATGAAGGAGCAAATCGATACTCTGGTAAAACTGCAAGGGATCGAAACGGATGCCGCGCGCATTCAGGTTCTGATCGATCAATTGGTTCGAAAAGCCGAGAATCTGGAAACCGAATTGAATGCGGCGGAAGAGGCCATCGAGCAGGACACCGCATCTCTTGAAGAGTTGAGAAAGGCCTATCGGTCTCAGGAATCCGACGTCAAGATGAACAGCGACACCGTCAAAAAAAACCAGGAGCGGCTCTTGACCGTCAAAACCAACAAGGAATACCAGACCCTGCTGAAAGGGATCGACGAGATCAAGCGGAGAAACAGCCACATCGAAGACGAGATGCTGGCCTTGATCGATCAGATCGAAGCGGCCGAGCAAACCTTGCAGCAGAAAAACGAGGCGTATGCACAGCTGAAGGCGCGGATTCGGACCGAAAAGAAATCGCTGGAATCCGAATCGGAGCAGAGCCGGCGGCAGCTGACCGAACTGGATCGGGAACGGGACCGGGTCGCCGGGGAGGTGCCGAAAGATCTGATGCGAAAATATGAGACCGCCAGAAAGCGGGATTCCGGACCCGCCGTGGTTCCGGTCAGGGGGACGGTCTGCGAGGGGTGCAATATGAATATTCCGCCCCAGATGAGCAATGAACTCAGGCGATTTGAGGACTTGAAATTCTGCCCCTTCTGTAATAGAATCATCTATTGGGAAAATTTAGAGTAAGCCCGGCCGGAGCATTCCGGACGGCCGCTGGATACGCGGTATCCGGAGGAAAGTCCGAACACCGCAGGGCAGGGTGCTCCGTAATTCGGAGTCGCGGCGACGTGAAGGAAAGTGCAACAGAAAGCAGACCGCCCCGCAATTCGCGGGGTAAGGGTGAAACGGTGCGGTAAGAGCGCACCAGTTCCCCGGGTGACCGGGGAAGCTCGGTAAACCCCACCCGGTGCAAGACCAAATAGGGAAGCGTTCGAGGGCGGCCCGTCCGAAGCTTCCGGGTAGGTCGCAAGAGATGCCGGGCAACCGACATCCTCAGATGAATGGCCGTCATCCGCCGTAGTCGGTGAGAACCGAGCGCGGCGGTCACAAAATTCGGCTTACGGAAGGCTCCGGCCGCTTACTCTTTTCCCTTTTTTATTTTCTCTTTTTCGAATGAGGGTGTAAAGCATGCCGCGCGGACGGATGATCGGGTCGGCTGTCCGGTATTCCGGAGCAGCCTTTTTCACCCCGACCAGGATTTGATGCAGAACATGGAAGCCCACAAGGCCGGCTGCGGCACCTCGTTTGCTGAAAAGGCACGTCTTTTCTCCCATGATTATCTGAAATGCTGCCTCTATATCTCCAGTCCCGGTGCGCCCCGCCACGGACACGAATTCACCAAAAAACTCTACTCAAAGCTGATCGGCACTTCCCAGGTGTTGGAGGATTTTCTCGATTTTCACGGCGCCAAAAACAACAAAGACTGGTATCTCTACCGTGAACTCTCCGCAGCGGTACGACACCTGAGCCTGGGCGGCTATTCCCAGAAGCATATCCTCAACCGGCTCGCCTTTTACAGCCTTAAAGACAGCGACACCTTTGAACTGGAAGGAAAGGTCACCCTTGAATTTCTGACCGCCTCCCTCAAAAAAATGGCCCCGGTCATTCTCGATGAAGCCGGGCGCCTTGGAATTCCACTTCCGGAGCAAGGATTTGCGGGCGTAGATTTTCCTGAAATCACCACCGGTGAGCGGCTCGAATACACCATCGACGATGAGCAGAAAAATCGGCAGAAGAAAAGCGTTGTCAAGATCGCCAGCGAGTTTTTGAACATCGCCGGCCATTTTGATCAGTTCGGGTTCTATGAGCCTTACGATCTGGAAAAGATCAAACGGCTGGTGCCCGATACCATCGACGAGGTGGAGGTCCGCCGCTTCGAAATGCTGGTGCACAATCTGCAGTCCTCTTTTGACACCTACGTGATCCACGGCGGATATCAGTACGGCAATCGAAAGCTGAAGGAGCTGCGAAGCTTTTTTTCAGTCGTCTTTCATCTTCTTCAGATGATGGGCCGACTGCTCCATTTTTACGAACGCCATCTGCACAAAGCCGGATACAAGGACATCTATAAAAAGGTTCGAAATCAGCTCTCCTTTCTGGTGGACCCGGACATCCTCCTCGACCGAACCATCAATTACGGCCTCTATTATGCCTGCTACTTCCTGACCAACGGAAAGGAGCTGGCCCAGGAGATCCTCAACGAGAATATCGAGCGGGGGGTGATTCGGGTCGGGGTTCCGGTGACGAGGGGATTTCACAGCCGTCCCAGCCTGCTGGTGGCCAAGGTGGTTCAGCATTACGGGGGGCAGGTGGAATTGTGCGCCGGGGGCGGCCGGTTCGATGCCAGCAGCGTCTTGGATATTCAATGGGCCGGCGGCAAAATCCAGAATGAAAACATTACCGAGGTCTCCTTTGAAGGCGATGCCCGAGCCCTGCGGGACTTGGAAATCCTGGCCGGCGTCAATTACGGGGAGGACTCCATGGGCAACGGCATTTCCCTGCCCAAAGACCTCCAATATCTGAGAGATTGACTCGGCGGCGGATGCATGCGACAGGCGTGATCGTGGCCGGCGGCAGCGGCCTTCGAATGAAGGGCCGGGTCCGCAAGCAGTATCTTGAATTGGGCGGGATACCTGTTCTGGGCAAAACACTGCTTGTTTTCGATCGCTGTAACGGGGTCGATGATATGGTGTTGGCGGTGCCTTTCGAGGATATTGATTTCTGCCGACAGGCGGTCGTCAACCCTCTTTTGCTTCAAAAAACGGTCCGTGTGACGGCCGGGGGTGCCGAACGGCAGGAATCGGTCTACAATGGGCTTCGAACCGCTGAGAAGATGGGGGCCGAACTGGTGGCTATCCATGACGGGGTTCGGCCCCTGATTACGGAAACCCTCATCACCCGATGCCTGCACGGGGCGATGGAAACCGGCGCCTGTATTCCCGGGGTTCCCGCCTTTGACACCGTCAAAGAGGTTGATGACCAGGGGCGAATTCGGAAGACCCTGCCCCGGAACCGGATGTGGCTGGCCCAGACCCCTCAGTCGTTTCGCTTCGACCTCATTCTGAGGGCCCATGAAGCGGCCCGGCGGGAGGGATTCCGGGGTACCGACGATGCCTCCCTGGTGGAACGGCTCGGGACCCCGGTGATGATGATACCGGGCAGCCGGCGCAACATCAAAATCACCACCCCGGAGGACCTGCTGCTGGCCGAGGCCCTGCTGAAATCAGGTCCCTCCGTTCTCCAGGAGTGATTGAATGTGATCGATCACCGCTTCCGGTGTGTCCGCATTAAAGATTCGGCCGCCCGGGGTTCGGGGAAGAAAGAGGTCCTTCACTTCAAAGTTGAACAGGATGATCGGTTTTCCGAATTTCAGGGCCAGGGCGATTTCGGACAAGGTGCCGGCGCCCCCGGCGCAGGCCACCACC
>JGI12210J13797_10007569_pt1 | contig 16407 bp, 9 predicted proteins | sample ElkSlonscriptome_3_FD_13797 | JGI IMG/M metagenome (IMG submission 13797)
GATTAAACAACAAAAACCCAGGGCTATTGGATTAGATATTGTCCGGGATCAACCCGAAGGAACAGGACAAGAACAGTTAAACCACGTCTTTCAAACTACCCCCAACTTACTGGGAGCCAAAAAAGTCATTGCCAATGATCCCAACTCTGCCATTCAAGCCCCACCCCTCTTAGAAAAACAAGGACAAATTGCCGGGGTTGATGTTGTTTTAGATCCCGATGGTAAAGTCCGGCGCGGCTTCCTTTATATTACATCAGACACGGATGAAACCCTACCCAGTTTAGGCTTAGGACTCGCCCAACTCTATCTAAAATCCGATACGATTACTCCCCAACCTTCATCCCAAAACCCTGAACATTTACAATTAGGACAAGCCGTTTTTGTTCCCTGGGAAGCCAATGATGGTGGTTATATCCGCACCGATGCAGGCGGCTATCAGATGATGCTGAATTATCGAAACTCTCCCTTTACTACAGTCTCCTTATCTGATGTATTAGCCAACCAAATTCCCGCCGATTTAATGCGCGATCGCGTGGTTTTAATTGGTTATACGGCTCCCAGTAAAAAAGATGAGTTCCTTACTCCTTATAGTAGCATCTTGGTGGGTAATCCTCAAACCACCTATGGCGTTTTAATTCATGCTCAAATTGCCAGCCAGATTATCAGCGCCACTTTCGGAGAACGTCCGTTAATTAAAACTTGGTCAGAACCTCTAGAATGGACATGGATACTCCTTTGGTCAGGCATTGGTGCAACCATTCGTTGGCGATGGCGGTATGCTGGGGGTGTAGCTAAATTTTCCTTTCCGCCGCTTCTTTTCACCCTGTTGGCGGGTGGAAGTTTAATCGGAATTTGTTATCTGGCGTTCCTGCAAGGGTGGTGGATTCCCCTGGTTCCGTCCAGTTTTGCCCTGGTGGGTTCGGTTATTGCGATTACCAGTTATCTCGCCCACCAAGCGACAACCATTCGGTATTGTTTCAGTCGTTATCTTACTGATGAAGTCGTGGCAAATGTCTTAGAAAACCCCGATGCCTTAAACTTAGAGATGCAACGGCAGAACGTGACCATTCTCATGTCCGACTTGCGCGGCTTCTCTAATATCTCAGAACGCTTACCGCCCGAACAAGTAGCATCACTGTTAAATATCTATTTATCGGCGATGACGGATATTATTAATCAGTATAAAGGCACAATTAACGACTTTATCGGCGATGCCATTTTAGTCTTCTTTGGTGCGCCCACCCAACAGGCGGATGATGCTCAACGGGCTGTCGCCTGTGCGGTGGCGATGCAGTTAGCTATGTCTAGGGTTAATCAGGAGTTAAACCAGTCGGGGTTGCCTAAAATTAAAATGGGGATTGGGATTAATACGGGGGAAGTAGTTGTTGGGAATATTGGGTCACAGAAACGGACAAAATGGACGGTAATTGGGAGTCCGATTAATCTGGCGTCGCGGATAGAATCCTATACCGTAGGGGATCAAATCCTGATTTCAGAAACAACCTGGCAAGAAGCCGGGATAGATGGAGTTAAAATATGTCAGAAAAAGTTGGTGCAACCGAAAGGGTTTCACCAACCGATACCGATTTATGATGTGGTGGGAATTGGGGGAAAGTATGATTTACATTTACCGGAGGTGAGGGAAGAGATTGTTGATCTCCAGGAGGAAATCCCGATTGAGTTTACGGTGATTAGTGGGAAAGAGATTGGAGAAGAACGGTTTTGGGGTAAGATTTTTAAATTGTCGGTGAATGGGGCGGCGATTCGCTGTGAGTTTCCCCTAGAACCGTTAACGAGTTTACAAGTTTATCTGGTGAATCCGTTCGGTGACAATCAAATTAGGGGGGATTTTTATGCCAGAGTGAGTGAATCGTTGGTGGCGGATAAGACGGCGGTTTGGGTGCAGTTTACGGTGATGGCGCCGGATGTGGAAGGTTGGTTGAGAAATCAGATGATGGGGATAGGTGTCAATGGATAATGTTTTTTGAACGCAGAGGAACGCAGAGGTTTACGCAGAGGAACGCAGAGGGGGTTGAGGGATGGGAGAAATGGGTTTGGGGGATGGTTAAGAATGATATAAGACATAAGAAGAATGATTTGATCATCCTCTCTAAATGCGAGAACTAACCTATCCGTGTCATCAGTGTAACTAAAATCTCACCCCCCACCCTCATCTGTTCCATAAATCCGTGAAATCAGTGTTTTGACGAATAACAAATGACAAACAAGCAACCATTACCGTCTTCTGTTCCCCAAACCCAACCCTCGCTTCCTTCTCGCCGGGAAGCCAGACAACGACGGATTCAAACCCTACTAAAATATCTGGGGTTTCCTAGTTCGGGTATTGGTATGGCGACAACCTTTAATTTTATCCGCCTCGGTCAATGGGATAAAGCCGCCTTATCGGGATTATTAACCGTCAGTGTCACTCTTCTGGCGATTGGTGGTAAATTTGTCTCAGAAGTGATTAACCGGGTTCTCGATAAAATAGAAGCCCGATTGGAACAACTGGTTGACCCCTTGGCTGACTGGATTGTTAATCAACTGGAAACCTTTATTATCTGTCAATGGTGGCGATTGACATCCCAGTTCCAAGGGAAATATTATCAGAGTTTGATTTATGCTTGTCGAGACTATCGTACCCAAGGCTTGAAAACCAAGGGACCCTTTACCCTAGATTTAGAACAAGTCTTTGTCCCCCTGAGAATCACCCCAGAGAGTGCAGAACGAATTTCTGGGGAAATGATGCGCCGGGATGGTGGTTCTCAAGAGTTGAGTATTTGGGATATTTTAGTCGCTAGTGGTACTCAGCCGACGTATCGTAGTCTCGCGATTATCGCCGCACCCGGTTCAGGGAAAACCACACTTCTCGAACATCTAACCCTCACCTACGCCAAAAACCGCCACCGCCATTACCACAAACAAGCCCCCAAACTGATGCCAATTCTGGTTTATCTGCGGGAAATGGCAGACGCGATCGCATCCTCTGACTTTACTTTAGCAGAACTGATTGAACAACAGGAATCCATCCGCAAATTGAGTCCACCGCCTCAATGGTTTGCGGGGAAATTGCGTCATCGGGATTGTTTGGTGATGTTTGATGGATTGGATGAAGTCGCTGATGAATCGCAACGTCAGATGATTAGTCGTTGGGTGAATCAACAAATCCAAGACTATCCCAACACCCGATTCATCCTCACCTCACGCCCGTTTGGGTATCAAAGTGCGCCGATTTCTAGTGTAAAAGCGATTCTAGAAGTCCAACCCTTTAACCTCCAGCAAATGCAACAGTTTATCCAAAACTGGTATGTACAACGGGAAATTATGAGTCGTTTAGGAAAAGATGACCCCGGGGTACGGGAGGTGGCAAATCGTCAGGCTTACGACTTAATTCAACGCATCCAAACCAGTCCCCCCTTAGCCGCTATGGCGCTTAATCCGTTACTGTTAACCATGATTGCAACCGTTCACTGTTATCGCGGGGCGTTACCGGGGCGACGGGTGGAACTTTATGATGAAATTTGTGATGTTTTATTGGGAAAACGTAGCGAATATAAGGGGATTATTGAACCCCTAACCGCCCACCAGAAAAAAACGGTGCTACAAGTGCTGGCGTTAGGGTTAATGGAACAGAATACTCGTGAGTTTAGCTTAGAACAGGCAAGTCAGATTATTCAAACTGAATTAGCCAAAGTCGCCGGAACTCAGTTCACCCCAGCCGCGTTTTTAGAGAACATTGAAAATGTGAGTGGTTTAATTATTGAACGGGAACCCGGACATTACGAATTTTCCCACAAAAGCTTTCAAGAATATTTAGCCGCCGTCCAAATCAAAGACTCCCACCAAGACTCTCTATTAATCCAAAACATTCATCACGATTGGTGGGCGGAAACCCTCCGCCTTTATGCTACCCAAAGTAACGCCACACCCTTAATTCATGCCGCCTTAGACCAGCCCACTGTGGTATCCTTAAAATTAGCCCTAGACTGTGCCGAAGAGGGGTTAAGGGTTGACCCAGAGGTACGGGAAGACCTGAAACAGCGACTAGAAGCGGGTTTAGCGTCTCCTGATCCCGCGATCGCCCAATTAGCGGCTGAGGTAAAATTAGCACGGCGACTGGGTAATTTCCTGCGAATTGATCAAACTTTGGAAATTGATACCAGCTACGTGACGTATGCAGAATACCACCTATTTATTAACGCCCTAAAAAAGGCGGGTGAAGATTATAAACCCAACCAGGAGTCAACCCACCCATTTACCCCCAAAGAGGCTCAAACACCGATTCAGGGATTGACTATCACCCAGAAAAATCGGTTTTGTGCATGGCTAAATTGGCACAATAGTGAGACTCTCGCCAATGGAACCATCAGCCACTATCGCCTACCCACGCCAACGGAATTTAACCACTATCCCATCCCTGATGATACGTTAAGGGAGTCAGGAATTCGCCTAGTTCGATACCAATTACCCCTTCCCTATCGTCAACTCGCCTATCTCCTCGCCTGCGGACAATGGCAAGCCGCCAACACAGAAACTGCCCAAATCATGCGNCAAATTGCCGGACAAGAAAACCGAGGGTGGCTCAATGACAATGATATCAAAAAATTCCCGCCAACTGACCTGAATCAAATTGACCAACTTTGGTATCATTACAGTGCAGGACAGTTCGGCTTTCGGGTGCAACGGGATCTCTATACCCAAGTCGGTGGTAAACCCAGAGATTATAACTATAATACCTACAAACAATTTAGCGATCGCGTCGGCTGGTATGTTCCCGAAAAAGACGAATGGCGAACTCCAGCCGATCTCACCTTCAGTCTCAATGCACCTCCAGGACATCTCCCCTGTGGCGGTTGGCTAGACATGGGGGGGTCTAAATCGAATCAAACGCCACTTTTCGCAGGTTGGGCAATTTTAGTCACGCTTTTCTGGCGCATTTAATCATCAAGTCTAATCATCAGGGGAGATGAACAACGTCCTAATATTCAGGTCAGTAACCCTTGTAACCTAACATCATGTTCAACTTTAATCAAACATCTGACGATAATATCAGCATGACACAAGCGCGGGGTACACCAACACAAAAGTCTGATTTTCTTACCAGCTTTCAACTTCTGCCAAAGCTGTTTTAATTCATTAACAACTTGGCTAGCCGTTGGATGTTTGAACCGTTTGGCTACGGTGTATCCTTGTTGAGTCCACCTCTGGAGTGAAACCTTGCTGTTGGGATTGTGTTGATTCAGTTTAATCATTTCCCACAACCACTGTCTGAACGCTTCAACTACCGCGTCTCTGTCCATTTTAGCAGTAATTTCAAAGGGATTTCCCAAGAAACTGGCTCTATCTACCCGAATATCTTCCCATCCGATTTCTGGACTTAAGGTTTTACTCAAGGCGGCAACTTTAAGGTGTTGGTCAAAGCTCATGATTAATGAGTTAGCTAACTGTTCATCATCAAAAAGCGATAGCTAAACTCATCCTAGTAGAGACGTAGCCTGCTACATCTCTACGGGAAAAACAAATTGTTATTGAGCCAACTGATTATCAGCATTAGAGTTATGGGAAAGGTGAAGGACTTTCTGTCCAACAGGAGTAGCATTGGATTCCGCCATCACTAAACAAGCATCTTTTATTCGTTGATGCAAACTGATGTGGGCAAAGCTTCTCAAAATAGCGATGGCTTTAGTGTTTCCCTTGGTTCCAAAATATTCCCACACCACTAACCAGTCGGAAAATTTCAGAGCGGAAACCTCAAAAATTCCGTCACTGTCTTGGTAGGCGAGGTTATAAATTCGACCGCTGTAACCCTTTCGTTTAAGCGCTTGATTTTTGCGGCTAGAATGGCTAAGGTTCAACAACCAAGTGGGTTGACTCCCTAGGGCAGTCAATCCTTCAAAAATGTCGATATAGTAGTTGGTCGTTTGAACAAAAATGGTAAGTTCAATTTCTTGGTTTAGCTGTATTTTAAAGGATTTAGCCAGTTGTTGGGGATGAACAAAACTCAGTTGTTTTTTAGGCGGCAGAATGGAGTTTCTATCCTTAGCGTTGAGAACTTGAATCGGTTGTTCAGCTAAAAAGAGCGCCAGTAGCTTTTTCTCTCGTTCTGGCAGTTGTCCCAATGAATTGAGATGACTCCAGAAGGCGATTACTGTGGGTAGGGGATAAAGGGTTGATTGACGCTTATTCGGAAGCGTTACCAGGGTTTTTTCAAGGTGATTGGAATTGATAAATGAAAGTGCCACTTTTTGGCATTCTCTGCCGGGATAAGGAACGATTTGATTTAAGGACAAGAGAACGTGATTATCGGCAAGTTGGTAAGCTGTAAAACTTTCATGTCCCGATAGAAAAGTTTTGAGTTTAACTTGGGGAAGTTGCGGATCTACAGGTGTTGAAGAAAACCTCTTAGAGTGCGTTTTTCTGAACCGTTTCATGGGATTACGTTTGCCATTGACATCAAGGTATACAACTAACGTTACAAACGCCAGGTTACAGGAATTGACAGCCGTTTTCTGTCTGGTCACGGATTTGTCACATCGTTGTCACAAGTGTGAATCAATCCTTAAGATTTTTCCTCATCCACGGTGATTATTAGGAACAGGGCATGGCGTTCCACAATACCCTACCTGGGGATAATTTCTTCGTCATTGATATCAATAGATTTTGGCGTAAAGGCTTAGAGGGGGATTGAAAGAAAAGGGAACGGAAGCAATTAATAACCTGTTACAGTTCCCAAAGATTAATTTTTTATTACTAATTGCCATCCAACAATTTACCAAGCTTATAACTCAGGCAAAACCTCTTTCTGAGTCATCGGGTGGAACGCTTGCTTTTCGGCTGACGAAAACTTGTCAACGGATGGCGGTTTACCCTGATAGGCTTTGTAAAGTAATCCGCGATCGCCATTAGCATCCAGAATCTTGAGGGACTTTTCCCGCTCAGTATCGGTGTAGATCGCAATGTAGTCACAACCAAACCGACTGATTCTCCGACCCTGACTATCGGGGGAGATAGGATTGAGGAGAGAAAAAGCAGCTTTAACCATCTGTTTTTCCCAGTCAGGGCGTTGGTAGGCTGTTTCAGTACCGGGGCTATCGGGGGAAACCCGTTCCAGCTTCTGCGTCCCATCCTGTCCCATCTGTGCTTCTGGGTCAAACTGATACCCTTGGCGCTTGAGTTGATCCGCGATCGCCACCGAGAGTGTCTCAATCTGCTGCATGAAATTGTCACGATTAGAGGGATCTAACCCATGGGAGAGTAGCGTTCGCTCATTGATCGTTTCCCGTAACTCTTGGATAGTGTGGTGCAGCAGGGCAATTTGCCGATTTTGCAGATCAACTTGAGTTTTAAGCGCAGCCACAGTTTCTTGGAGTTGTTCCACCTCCTGGGGTACTGAAACAGAAGCATCTTCAGGAGTTACCTGGGGAGTCGGTGGGGTTTCCGGTAACCGTTGAGCCGCTCTAGCCGCTTGTTTCGCCAACTGGTCACACCGTTCATTTAAAGTATTGCCCGAGTGTCCCTTAACATGATGCCAGGAAATCTGATGGTTTTGGCTGAGTTCATCAAGGCGCGTCAGTAAATCTTGGTTCGCTTTGCGTTTGTTGCCTTGCATCGCCCCAATTAAATAGTTAGAATCCGTGTGGATTTCCACCTCACAGGTATCTTGAATCGCTTCCAACCCCTTAATTGCCGCAAGGATTTCCATACGGCTGTTAGTCGTCTGCTCAGAATCAGCGCCTGATAGTTCTCGAGTCGTCGTTTGACCCGTTTGAGGGTTGGTGTAGGATAACACTACCCCCCAACCTCCCTGTCCAGGATTACCCAAGCTAGAACCATCGCAGTACATGACAACTTTTTTCTGGGGTGATGGGTTGTCGAGGCTCATATCTGGCTTCTTAACCGCTTGAATATAATTGTCTTTGGTTGATTCCAGTTTGTATCCCTGCTGTTTTAAGTACTCCTGTACCAATTTATCTGTACCTTTGGCATTACCAACTACAAAAGCGCTACCTGCCTTGATCGCTTTATCCAAAAAGGGTTTGTAGTGAGAATCAAACCTGTGCTGGATTTGCTCAGTCGTCACCCCCCGCCACGGACCGGAGCCACTAACCATGATAATATCCTCCGGTGAGTATTCCCCCGTATTGGCACGATCGCCCCAAGCGTGGGCATAATTGCGGGTGCTAGAGGGAGTTGCAGCAGGTGCAGCACTTTTGCCGATAAACTGAGTTGCCACATCTGCCATGGCGATATCTTTTTGCTGATGAGTGGCGACAGCTGAATTAATAGGTTGTAGATTTTCCAAGGGGTTCGGTTGCATAAGCACGTTTTTGTTAACCCAGATTTCGGGATAGTTGAGGCTGTCGCCTTGGATTTTCAGCTCGGCGGTCGTCGCTGGGTTATTGTGTAAGGTAGCGGTGAAGCTAGCGCCTCTTTTAAGTCGTCCCCCAGCCAACAGTTTGTTTCTATCCTTAGCATCGATAACCCCTAAAATTTTGTCGCCAATTTTAGCAACAGGAACCGAGGATGTCCTACCGCTTTTTGTCGTCGTGGTTTTGAAGTCAATCGTCAGGGTAACAGCTTGCCCAGAAAAGTCATGTCCGGCAAAATCATGCTGTCTAAGCTGACCGATTTTAATCCAGTTTCCTGGGGACGTCGTAGCGACGAGGGTGGCACTTTCAGCGGGGATTAGAGTTCCTTTGCCCATCGTACCAATCGGAAGTTGATAATCCTTTTCCGAAAAGGGACTCACTTGCTTACCATCGACGACAAGTATCCGCTTCCCCCAGTTGGGATGGTGGTTCCTCGTTTCCAGTTCGACAGAAAATTCGATGTCTTGATGATTCAATTGCTGACCCCATTCATTGGTAGGGTGGTGTATACCGGATAGGGTGAGAGTGCTAAATTGAAACGCCCGGGCGCGATCGGCGACAAGTTCTGGGAAAATGTTAAACGCGGCACTAGCCCTACTATACTGTTCATAGCCTTTTTGGTCGCTAGAGTGAGTACTATGCCAAATGGCGGCTTGGAGTTGCTCCTGTTCGTGGGCGTGGTTGGTTCGTATCCTGTCGGCGTAGGTTATCGCTTCTTTGAACTTGGCAGCAATTTGTTCTGGGGTGATCCCCTGTTGGAGTTTAATGTTAGCACCTTTGAGAATCATCCCATCTCGCAACCCCTGTTCGTTGACACAATTGAAGCTAACTGTACCCAGGGGTAACCAAGCAGAAGTAGGATGACCTTGGCTATCGAGAACCTGGGCTTCAGCCATGAGTGGGTGCGGCGTTTTCGAGGTTCTGTGGGGGTTGTCACTCAGGCGGATGGTGAGGGATTTGCTAGTCCAAACGTTGGGATGATTGTATTCGATAAGATTCGTGAGGGTAATTGACTTGCCAGATGTGGCTGAGGTGGCAATTAGTTGAGGACCCGGTTCATTTTGAGCTTGGTTCTTTAATGCCACGGCACTGGCATAGAACGAATTGTAGGTGCTGACGATTTCCTGAGCAAGGCGTTCCTGGTGTTGGGTGTAATTTTGGTCAAAAAAGTTGGCAAATTGATGGGTGGGAAGGGATTCAAGTTGATGTGAACTCCAAAATTGATTGGCAAGTTGAATCATTCTGTCGATGGGAGAAAAGTTCCCACTTTTCATCGGGCGACTGTCGAAAGCTTCCAGGGATTTTTTATCTCGAATCCACTCCACATCTCGGACATTGAGAATGGTGCGGGTAAAAGTGAGAATATCTTGATTGGGGCGAGCGGCACTTTTGGCACCATCGACAGCCGTTTGCAGTTCGTTGGAGAGAACGTCCACGGTTTCAAAGAATAGTCGTTTGGCAATCTGGAGTCGGTTTTCAATTTCATCAGAGTCAAATTGAGGAGTATAGGTGGCAAGGGTGTTAAGCTTTTCTTGAAGCGATAAACAGGGGGGTTTTTTGGCATCTGGAATGTCAAGGTGGTGAATAGCTTCGCCGTTAGCCAGGATTTGGCGAAATTGATGGGCGAGATTTTGCAAATAGCCGCGTTTTTCGGCTGGGGGAAGGGATTGGGTTTCGCATTCGAGGGTGACAGCTTTTTGGATATCGTTGGCGATGATACCAATTTGGTTAGAACTAGCGGCTAGGGCGATTTCGGCAAATGTGGAGGCGATGTATTCTTGTTTTTCTGCTTTGATAACATCGGCGTGTCGGTTAAGAGGATGCTGCTTTTGTTCTACTTCAGCCGCTAATGTGGGGTATTCTTTGGCAAGGGAGTAGGCGAGGCGGTCACCATCAAAGTCGGCTTGTAAGTAAGTAGCGGCGGTTTCCGGGTGAATGTGAACGGTACCCTGTTCCTGTTGAAATTCTTTCAAATGCCGATTGGTGAGGATAATTACACCATTGGAGTTGACTAAGGGAGAGCGAGTAACAATGAGTTTTTCTCCTTGTGCAATATAAGGAACACAGATTTCATCTTTTTTTAGGTCGAGACTGGGTTGAGCTAATCCTGACTGGAATTCTATAGCCCGTCCAGTGGCAATGTCCATCCATTCGTTACGGATGAGTGTTCTGAGTTTACTAACAATATTGGGATGTTCCAGCAGTTGGGGATGATAATCTACACAGTTCTTTAAAATGGAGTAGAAGGATTGGCTCGATGATTGGTTTTGATGGGATTCGGGTTCGGAATCGAGGTTTTCTTCTTGGTCGATGTTTTCTATAAGCTGGAAAACATCATCGAAGTTTTTCAGGTCTATGGGTTGGGGGTTTGGTGTTTGTTTATCTTGATTGGCAGAGGTTAGCTGTAATCGTTTGGCGTGTTTTTGCAAGAAGTACTGAGCGATTTTTCTGGGGTCAGATTGGATAGCGACAAGCTGTTCAGCTTTCTGATTCAGCCGGGGAATGATATCGGTTTCAACAGCTTGAGGATAGTTGACTAAAACCTGAGTGCCAAGGCTGTGTTTGCCGTATCTGGCTAGAGTTTTGACGCCAATGCCAACGGTTAAAGTATACGCTCCAGGTTGAATTTGAGTAGCGTCTTTACGACCTTTGAAAGAGCTAGTCGCCAGGACAAGGTCGTAACCTATTTTAACCTGAGTTTGTCCTCCAGATAACTGGGTTATTTTAGGCTGACCCAGGGTTTCCAGTTGGCGACTGGGGGCGAGGGTTCCTTTGGCAATGCGATGAACATTGTTATTCTCTTGAGGCTTGATACCCAGGCGGAATTGGAACGGAGTCGTGGTGTTTCCTGTCAGTTCTTGAGCGAGGTCTGTTCTCATTCGCCCGTAGCAGTCACCAACCAGTTTTTTGCCCTGGGAAAGCGGAATAATCTCTCCGTTTTCACCTGTTTCGTCATCGATGACAAGGATGCGAAGATTTTGTAGTTCTTTAAAATCTTGGCAAGGGGTGAAAATGAGAGAGCCGTAAGCCGCCCCGTCGCTCATTTGGGGATAAACTTTTTCCCTCACTTCATCTGAAGCAAAGTAAACTTTGAGTCCGTTGGAAAATTGAGGACTCATCCCCTCTAGGCGTTGTAAATCCTCAGGAGTTTTACTCTGTTCGTAGATATGTCCGATGGCAAATTTTGTATCGGCAAATAAATATTCAGCCAGGGAGTTGTTGATTTCTTCTTTAACTCCGGTGTTAATCTGAAGTTTTGTGTCAAAATGGTTAAGGATAATCGTCATACTTCATTGGAGAATATGTCAGAGTTAGAGCGTTGGATCGCACAAGATTATTACACCGATGGACAGATGAAACTGTCTACCCGCGAACGGATGTTACGCCATGGTTTAAGTAGGGAAGAGATTGACCAAATTGAGCAAATTTGGATTGGTCATGGTGAAATTAAATCATCGTACCTAATTCCTGATGACGGACAATTGGCGTTGCCTAAGCCTATGCAGATCCAAGGTTTAGATTTAGAAGAGGCGTTATCTCAGGGTTTGATTGAAGCTGATGAGATTGAATACCAGACGCCGATGAAATACGAACCGAAGTTTTATTCAGAAGCGGAAATAGCGTCTTGGGAAGAGTTTTAGAGAGGCTACCATTTTATCTTGAGGCGGTATCTTGAATAGATGCCGCTTGGTGGTGTGGAATGTATGCATGGAGGTTATCGAGTCTATCAGCATCTTCAGTGTAGTCTTCGGCAAAGTTATTGGAATTTTTGTTTTCTATCTTTTGATGGATATCAAGGGGCAGATTTAGGCATAGAAGTTGAAGGAAGCTGATTCAGGTTATGGGTTAGAGATAACTTTTATCTCTCTATCTTTGGGACTAACTCGTATGGGGGTTGAATTGAAGCTGATTTGAGGGAGATAAAATGGCATAACCCAATTTAGTGAAACCTTTAATTCATGATGTTTAGAAATAAAAATGATATGGGCTTACTCCAGATAATAGCCAGCCTCTTGTCTGGAAAGTTTTTGTCTGGTTTATTGGTTTTAGGGATTATCGTTGGTGTCTATTCTGGCACAAGGTTAAGGAACAGAGAAGATAATCTCTATAAAAATATCAACCAACTGTCGAGTCAAAACACAAAAGAAAAGAGTCAGGCTCTCGTTGCTTTATTTAAGGAAGAAAAGCTACTGAGTCATTCAACTCGTCCTGACAACGATGAAAAGTTAGACCTTATTTATCAAGAAATTTTACAGGTAGATCCCAAGAACGTTGACGTTTATATAAGAATGGCACGGCGTAATTTAAAACAAAGCCAAGCAACTCAGTACGAAAGTAAGACAGAAGCAGAAAAATTGAAGCAACAAGGAATAAGGAACTTGGAGACAGCTAGAAAGCTTTATCAGGAGAAAGGGTGGAGTAGCAAGGAAGAGCAAACAGTTAAATTGATTGAAGATATCAACAATGGCGTGGCATCGTATAACTGGTGTTTTCCTACGACGTTGGCCGATCCCCTAAGGGCAAAATGTGGTAGTTAATACTAAGCAGGTTGGTTCCGTATACATACAAATTGGCATCCCTGGAAGGTTATTTCACCGAATCATCAAGGGAGAATTTGGCGCTGGTTGGCGGGGAAAATTTGTGCGCCATGGCGCACAAAGTGGCGATTGGAAGCATATCAAGTTTGCACGCAATATTCCAGCTAACCGGATAAGTAGGCTTTCTCTCACTCCCTAACTTAGATTTGTTAAGTATTTTCGGGTCAAGCCAATAAACCTTGAAGCTGAATTATTGCAGAGGTTGGCATAGCCCTAAGACAAAGCGCGATCGCACCTGACCACCCAAAACCGCCAATTTCTGTCTAGGAAAGCGTTTCAGCTACTGCTAAGATAGAGTGTGTCGCACCCGAAAGAAACAGGACTATCAGTCCCCAGGCTCTTGGAGAGTGAGCATAACACAAACAAATAGGCGATCAATGTCCTCCTCGTCGGGCAAATGTCAGCAGATGCGCGGCAACAGATTGAGGTTGATCGTAGTGAGGTACATGACTAGCTTTGAGAATCCAAATCAGTTGACTGCCTGAAATTGACTGTTCAAACTTGGTTGCATCGTCCGTCCCCAATACATCATCAGCTTCTCCCCACAAAATCAGGGTAGGATGGTTTACCTGAGCGATGCGAGATCGCAAATTAGCGTAACCTCCACTTTGGGTGAAGGACGCGATCGCCCCTTTCCATCCTGGCATCTCCTGATGTAGCAAAGAACAGCGCAGCGCATCGAGTAGCATTGGGTCAATCATTGGCAACGCTAAAGCGGCAGTGAGGGCAGCCTGTTTGCGGAAGTGCAGCCAATTCGCCCCTAATTCAATCAGGGGATGCGGCAGAAACTGTCCAACTGGAAAACTGCCAGAGAAGCCAACAGAGTCAATTAGAACCAGCGAGCGCACCCAGTTAGGATAATTTAAGGCAAAGTCGATCGCCACTGCACCTCCTAACGATGCCCCAACCAGGATTACAGGTTGCCCAATCCAGGTTTCTACAACGCTAAAAAGGTGTTGCCGGATGGTTTGAGGATTGACTGGAAGGGTGGGAACATACTCTGTAAATCCAGAGCCAAACAGATCCACTGTCCAAGTCTCGTGCTGGGTTGTTAATAAGGGGAGCAAACCCCGGAACTCCAGCAGGGAACTATCAAATCCGGGTAACAACAGAATCGGAGCAGCGTTAGGTTGGAAAGCTGATTGAGCGGAAGAATGGTGAACGTAGGCAGTTGCGATTGGGGTTGTGCCTCGCTCAAAGGGAACTTGAACCACCCGACGCTGAAGCTGTTGAATAAGAGCGATCGCATTTTTGTCTTGAATGTCAACAACTGAGGGCGGTAGAAAATCAGCTTTCAATCGCACCTTTAGAAACTTATGGAATAAAGACAAAATATCAAACTCCCTGACTGTAAGGGTTTCAGGCTTCGCCCTTTCGATGCTGGGGCTAAGCCCAACCTCTAAATTTAGCGTCAAGGTAAGGGGCAAGCGCCGTGACGACCAGAATGATTGGCCAGATGTTGCCACCATGGAACGTGTACGCCTCAAGCATGACCTGCCAGGACTTACCTTGCAAAAGCCCGAATGAGAACTCGAAGAGTACCGTAAGGGCTACCCAGCCCAGACCAATCCCTACGAACACACCGGGTCGGCGGACATCTAGCCAAGGCAACGACAAGTGGGTGACGAGAAAGATGAGTGCCGAAAGGAGAATATCGCTCAAGAGAAGCCCAACTGCGGTGCCGAACTCCGGAATCAGGACAGCCTCCCGTAGGACACCGTTAATCATCGCCAACACCAAGATGACTAGCCAGATCGCCAAGGCTTTAAATGCAACACCTACGGGCATTGAGTTCTCCTGTCGCGCCTAACTATATATTGTACGGAAATTTTCCATATATCTATTCCTATGTTTCTATTCAACAGTTGAACTTGTTGAGAATGAAAACCCTAATTTAAGAGGGTTGGCTTCATCACCTTCAGCCTTATCCTGACCAATCCGATGGCACTAGAAAGGTGATGAGTCAGAAAGAGCGATCGCACGCACAAGTTATAATGATTCCAACTCTAGGATAGTCATGGTTTAGGGGAGGTAGTCATCGCCCTAAAAAACCTTATCCCAAAATAGGATACTCCCCAGTCCCCTAGCTATGCAAATGAGCGACGATTGTCAGCGAGATGTACTAATTGTTGGTGGAGGTCCCGCCGGACTTGCCACCGCCTTAATGCTTGCCAAACGCGCATGGACGAATATTACAGTCCTAGAAAAACGGGCGGCGGCTGATTACTATGAACCCGATAAAGCCTTCAATTATCTCATTGATGGTCGGGGGCAAAAATTAACGGATTTTCTGGGACTCACCGAGGAACTGGCAAATATCAGCGTTCCCAGTACAGACTTTTACTTAACGCGGATTAAACCGAATGGTAGCCGTAAAACTTTAAAATTGCCGATTGTAAATCCCAATCGAAAACCCGCTTACTGGCTACCCCGTCGGGCGTTCGTCTTGTTACTCTACCAGGAAATTGAGCGCAATTGGCAAGGGTGTATTAACGTCTTGTTTAATACGGAATGTATTCAAATTAATCAGGCTGATTCCCCTAACACAAACCAGAAAACGATAGATGTTGTTGTTCGCACAGACACCAATAACCTGATCCATTTTCAGCCTTACTTCCTAGTGGGGTGTGATGGACTTTACTCTACAGTTCGCCAAACTTTGCAACAGTGGGATAGTCCGGAATCAGACCGATTTGAAATGAAATGTTTCCCCTCGCCAAGTGCTGGATTGAGGTATAAAGTCTTAACGCTACCTCCCCAGTTTCCCTTGGACTCGGATGGGAAGGAACACGCCGCCTGCGATATGGCGTATGTGATTCGGGGTAGATTTCGCGATCGCCAACGTTCTGTCTCGTTAGGTCTATTGCCGATTAAAAATCCGGATGAACCTCGTAGTGCCAATATTATCACACGACCCAACCATAAAATATGGGACTTGAAAACCCGTGAAACATTATACAACTTTTTAGAGCAAGCCTTTCCTCAACTACCCATACGGCAAATTGTCTCTCCGGAAGAAGCCCAGCGATTTGCTTTAAGTGAAGGGGGTGCTTTTCCCACGCCTCAATATTGTGCGGGATTATATTTTGAGTTAAATAATCAAGACAGACAAAATCAGTCGGCTGCTTTTATCGTACTCTTAGGCGATGCCGTTCATTGCTTTCCACCTGACATTGGACAAGGGGTAAATTCAGCCTTAGAGGATGTGTATATTCTGAATGAAATACTGGCTAAATATGAGAACAATCTCTGCCAAGCCTTACCTGAATATGAATCACAGCGATGTCCGGATGTCAAGGCTGTGGTTCAGCTTGTCCGATTTGCCTTTCCCTGGCAGTATAATCAAGCACCCCTGCGTCGGTTTTTCTGGAGTTTAAACTTCTTTGGGCGACTGATACTCAGTCGAATTTTCTCTCCTCTGATTAGTCAACCCGCTTTTC
>JGI12210J13797_11823991_pt1 | contig 16404 bp, 16 predicted proteins | sample ElkSlonscriptome_3_FD_13797 | JGI IMG/M metagenome (IMG submission 13797)
GGCAGGAGTACAATTATACCGGCCAATGGGGAACGGAAGCTAGGCGCTAGGCGCATCCCCGCCCTGAACGGCGAGGCTTTCCCGCGCCATGATTTTGGTAAACTGTCCCAGCTATCCCGTTAACAAAAGCCAAAACACCGATAACAGCGGGGCAATCCCATTGACTGGCCGCTGTTGTTCTATCAATGCCGCCCCAAGCATCAGAATCTCCCACTTACCTTGATAAAGTGTTAAGCTAGAAATGTTACGAATCATTGCGTAGCATTTAAGAAATGTTTCTGATTTTAATAGTTGTTATTGTTTTAGTAGCCTGGGCACTGCATCTGATGCAGGAGGCCGTAGATCGGCAAGAATTTTCGCTGATGTTGGCTGGGTTTTTGGTGTCTAGCGCGGCAGCGGGTCTGGTGGCGGTCTATCTATTGATCAATCACTCGTTCGCCTATATGACTGACATGGAGCGCCAGTATTACCTACAGCAGCAGGCCGGTCGAGTTCATTTGGAATCATTGCCTGCTCAGTCGTTTTTTGGAAAAACAGCTCTAAAGGCTGATCTTTAAGCTTGGTTTGGCTGTTCTTTTTTGGGGACCCTTCGGGATAATGTGTTCAGATAGTGACAGCCCTACCTGTACGATTAAGCAATGCCTGACCCGTTCCTTCTAAGCCGTGCCTTTCTCCAGTTTGGCAGCAGCGATGACGATTTGCTGCAGGAGTTGTCTGCGGCGGCGCTGACCCCTGACGGTCATCTGTGGGTCAGTTCTGACGAATACATCAGCATCGAACGTCTGTCTGACATGGGCAACATGGTGTATGGCGATCATACTTCATTTGCTTTGGGAGACCTGATGGCGCTGCATCACCCTGAGGATGAGGTGGATATCGAGGGAATGTCCTACAATGCGCCTTATCTGTGGTTTACCGGTTCCCATAGCCACAAGCGCGGCAAACCCAAAGACAAGAGTTTACAAGACGATTTCGAGCGCCTTGCCGCCATCAAGCGCGACGAGAATCGCTTTATGCTGGGCCGGATTCCATTGCTCGGAGGATCCCTGCACCGCACCTGCTCCCATCCCGACTGCCCCAACGAGATCATTCATGCCGCTAGCTTGCCCCCAGTGGGCGACGGCAATGCTCTGACCGAGGCACTGAAAGAGGATGTCCATATTGGCCAAATTGTCGCAAGTCAACTGCCCAGTAAAGACAATGGTTTGGATATTGAGGGATTGGCGGCCAGGGGCGATCGCGTTTTGCTGGGGCTGCGCGGTCCTGTGTTGCGCGGATGGGCGATACTTCTAGATATTTTGGTCGAGGAAATTGAGCCTGGGGTTTTGGCGCTAAAGCCTGTCGATGAGGACGGACGGCTATACCGCAAGCACTTTTTGAACCTCAATGGATTAGGGGTGCGAGAACTCTGTTTACAGGGGGACGACTTACTTGTTCTTGCAGGGCCAACGATGGCTCTTGAAGGAGAAATGCGTCTGTTTCGCATCCCAGATCTCTTTGAGCGCACTCAAGATTCACTGCTCGATCAGCCCGATGATATTGAAGTCTTATTTGATCTCCCTTTCACCATCGGTTCGGACCACGCAGAGGGGCTAGCCCTGGTTCCCTGCCTGGGGCAATCCGAGGCGCTGATGATCATCTACGATTCTCCAGATAATATTAGACGAGTTGCCTCTGACGCGATTTTGATGGATGTTTTTCGGCTGCCGCAGTAGCTCCGCCACTGCTCGGCGCTCAGCAGATAACAGCGCCGTCTATGATAGAAGTCAGTTATGCAGATTTATTTAGACTACAGCGCTACCACCTCACCCCACCCCGATGCGGTTGCCCTGATGCAGCAGGTCATGACCGAGGGATGGGGCAATCCCTCTAGCCTGCATCAGTGGGGCGTACGCGCCGCAACCTATGTTGAGCAGGCCCGGATGAGCGTAGGGTCGCTGATCAACGCTCCTGCTGACGCCATAGTCTTTACCTCTGGCGGGACTGAGGCCGATAACTTTGCCATTTTGGGGATAGCGCATCGCTACCCGACACCGCAGCATGTGATTATCTCTAGCGTTGAACATTCAGCGATCGCTGAACCCGTCCGTCTGCTAGAGCAGCAGGGCTGGCGTGTGACTCGATTATCCGTCAATGCCCAAGGGCGGGTAGCTCCTGGGGCGTTGAGCGCCGCCCTAAGACCTGACACTGTGCTGGTGTCGATTATCTACGGCCAAAGCGAGGTAGGAACCCTGCAGCCTGTCCATGAGCTGGGGGCGATCGCCCGCCGCCATGGAGCGCTCTTCCATACCGATGCGGTGCAGGTTGCCGGTCGTCTCTCCCTCGATGTGCAGCAGCTCCCTGTTGATTTGCTCTCTTTGTCAAGCCACAAACTCTATGGTCCCCAAGGGGCAGGTGCGCTGTATGTTCGTCCTGGAGTATCCATTGTGCCGCTGCTGGGCGGTGGCGGTCAGGAGGGGGGGCTGCGCTCGGGCACCCAGGCGACCCCGACGATCGCGGGCTTTGGCCTGGCGGCAGCTCTAGCGGAGCGAGGGTTAGAGGCCGAGAGGGTGCGACTGCAGGAGTTACGAGATCGGCTTCTGCGGCGGCTCAAGGTTGACTCTAGACTGCTATTGACTGGCGATCCTATCTATCGGCTACCCCATCATCTCAGCTTTTATATGCCCTACGGCGACGGCGTTCACCTCAGCGGCAAAACCCTCGTGCGGCAAATGAATCTCGCAGGGATTGGCATCAGCGCCGGATCCGCCTGCCACAGCGGGAAGCTATCCCCTAGCCCTATTCTCAAGGCCATGGGTTACAGCGATCGCGCCGCGACCTGTGGCATTCGTCTGACCGTAGGGCGCGACACAACTGAGGCCGATGTCGATTGGGCTGCCATGGTGCTGAGGCAAATTTTGGATCGCTGCCCAGCGCCAGCCCTGTCCCTAGCCTGAGGATTGAGGTCTAGAAGCATGGCGGCAGCAGCCTGGTGAACAGAGCACCAGAGCCAATAGTGATGTATCGCAGAAGGGACAGAGAACATGAGCGGACGGCTAATTGTGTTGACGGGACCTAGTGGTGTCGGGAAAGGGACGCTGCTCCAGCTGCTCCTGCAGCTGCATCCGGAGCTCATGCTTTCGGTGTCGGCAACGACGCGATCGCCTCGCCCCGGAGAAATTGACGGGGAAAACTATTATTTTCTCACTCGGGAGCGGTTCGAGCAGATGCAGGGGCAGCACCAGCTGCTGGAATGGGCCGAATTCGCGGGCAACTACTATGGCACCCCTCGTCAGCCTGTAGAGGCAAATATTCAGGCTGGGCGTTCTGTTGTCTTAGAAATTGAGCTTGTGGGAGCACGTCAGGTGCGTCAGCTGTTTCCAGAGGCCTTTACTATTTTTATTTTGCCACCGTCACTGGAAGAGCTAGAGCGCCGGCTCCGAGCCCGTGGCCACGATTCTGATAGCGCTATCGCACGGCGGCTAACTCGGGCAAAGGCAGAGATTCTGGCGGCTGACGAGTTTGATCTGCAGGTGGTGAATGACGATCTTGACCAGGCGATCGCCCTGATGGAGGCGGCCTTATTTTCCGCTGCTGCCCCCCACGACGACGTTGCGAATGCGCAGACTGGGACCCCCACAGCCCACCGGTAGACCGCTTTGCTCCTCCTTACCGCAGCCCCCCGACTCATCCCAATAAAAGTCATCACCAATGGCCTCAATATCGGCCAGGGTCGTAAATACGTTGCCTGACAAGGTTACATCGCGCACTGGTTCTGCTAGCTCTCCGTCCCGAATCATCCAGGCTTCTGCTGCGGTGAAAGTAAACTGCTCGCCGTTGGTCATGCCCCCTAGCCAATTGCGGGCGTATACCCCAGACGAAATGCCGTTGAGTAGCTCTTGGGCAGGGGTTTGCCCTTGGCCAATCCAAGTATTTGTCATGCGAACAATAGGAGGATACTGATAGCTGAGGCAGCGGGCGTTACCTGTCAGGGGCTCGTCTAGCCGTCCTGCCGTTTCGCGGGAGTGGAGCCGCCCCACGAGCCGTCCATCTTGGATCAGCTGGGTTGTTGTTGCGGGAACGCCTTCGTCGTCGTAATAGTAGCTGCCTCGATGTCCATCAATAGCCGCACCATCAAAGACCTGCAGATCTTCGGGGCCAAAGCGGCGGCCGAGGGCCATCACCTCCAGGAGGTCGGGGCTTTCATAGGTCATGTCGGCTTCTGACAGGTGGCCGAAGGCTTCATGGACAAACAGCCCGGTCAAAATAGGATCAATCACCACGGTATAGATATCGCCTTGAACGGCGGAGAGAGATAACGATTCCACCGCTCGCCGTGCAGCGCTGTAGGCATTTAGGTCCAGATGTTCCAAAGCATCGTATCCCCCCCGTGACCCCGTGACTTCACGCCCCGTTTGCACCGTTTCCCCGGACCGGGCTGTGGCAGCAAAGCGAATTTCCATATCGGTCCAGGCCTGCTCAATCAGCGTACCGTCTGATGTGGCCAGCAAGATTTGCTGTGACTGATCGGTGTACTGCACTGAGGTGGCAGCAATGCGATGGTCTACGCTGTTTAGAACTTCGATGTAGTGGTCACATAGCGCTTTTTTGCGGGACAGCGGAATATGGCGAGGATCGCTCCCGGTCAGAGGGAGCGTACGGCTCGCCTGGATTGATGCTACAGGGGCGAGAATGGTTTCTCCTTGGCCAACAGTGCGAGCCGCCGCGATCGCCGCCTCGATGTAGCCCACCAAATCTGAAAGCCGGTTGAAGCTTGCGAACCCCCAGCCGCCCCGGTGGCAAGCCCGCACCTGCCCACCAATAGAAATACCTTCGTTAAGGGCATCAATTTGCTGCCCCCTCAGCGCGATGGCAACATTCTCTGAGAACTCCAGCCGAATAGCCAAATAGTCCACCTGGTGACGGTAGTGGGCAATTCGATCACTCAAGAGATTTTGAGCATCCGCAAACTGACTCAACATGATCTCGGACCTTCGCAACGCATGGCGACAGACGCCTCTCTAATTGTGCAGCATAGGGGACTAGACGCCTATACTTTGGGTGGACGCCTGTACTGCTGCTTCACCTATTCCCATGCGACTTCCCCTGCCTCTATTCGATCACAGCAACCGCAGCCCTCACCACATTGCCGAAGTTATTGAGACGTCGACGACAGAGTTCTTGGCCCAATGCCTCCAACCCCAAGACTTGAGCTATGCCACCATGCCGCCTTTCGGCAGCTGGGTCAAAGCGGTGGATGAGTCATCGGGGCACTGGGTCTATGGGGTGGTTTATCATGCCACCACAAGTTCGGTGGATGCGGTTCATCGGACTCAGGCTCTGGGGCTCTCCCTAGATGAACTGCGGGAGCAGCAGCCTCAGATCTTCGCCATGCTTAAGACTGACTTCCAAGCAGCCATTGTGGGCTTTCAACCCGAGGGGACTCCCCCAAGTTATTTTCAATACCTGCCGCCGCGTCCACCCCAGGTGCACCAGCCGGTCTATCAGTGCAGCAGTGACGAGGTCGTCGCGTTTACCGAAGCGCTGGACTTCTTGCGCACCCTGCTCCAGGTGACGGGAGCGCCGGTCGACAGTTTGGTGGCGGCGACAATTCGGGAGGTCTATCAGCTGCGAAAAGGCGATCGCCCCTGGCTGGTGCAGGCCGGACGAACGCTGAGTCTACTGCTGAAGGACGACTACGACCGGCTACGCATTATCCTAGGGCAGATTCATCTATGAGAATAGTATCCGCTCACCCTGACGGTTTTGCTGCCGCTTGCTCCTATGTCGTTTCGCGATCGCCCACAATCATCTGTAGCACGATGCCGTCACCCCCCGCCTTGTGGTACCGGTCTGCCCACTCTCGAACTACCTCATCTAGTTCTTCAAGGGCTTGGTCGATGCGCTCGGAAGGAATATCCAGTTCCTCCAAGATTCGTACCGTATGGGGTTTGCGCTCTGCCCAGTCTCGCATCATCTGAAAATAGCGGGCCGTATCCTCCAGCATGATATAGGTCCGCTCTTCATCGTTAGCGGGAGAATAGGATGACCGCGTCAGCGCATAGAAGGGCATCCCCCAGGGAGAATCGACTCGCGTTACGGTGCCGGAGTAAATTAGACGGCGACGGATATGCTCTGCTAGAGCCTCACTCAGGGGCATGCGCCGCTCTGCAGGCAAATCTTCTTGTGAGCGGGCGTGAAGAAATTCAATTAGCTCAATAAACTGAAATGAGGTGATGAGTTGAGCGTCGGGGAGATTGGGCGGCAGCGTTTTTTCGAGCTGGCGCTTCTCTTCTCCAGTCAGGCTGTTTCCCGGAACGCGAGACCAGCCTGGCTGCCAGGGATATTGCTCTAGCCAAACATAGGGAAACTGAATCAGATAGCGGGGTTCTTGGGACCCCAGCATTTTGAGTATTTTACCGGCTGTTAGAGCCTGACGCACCTCTTTGACAATAACCTTGACCCGCTTAGGTTCAATGTGGTGTAGGTGCCCCGTCATGCGGAGATTTTCGCCCTGCTCTAGATAGGTGAGATAAATGGCGCACTTGGCGGCGGTGGCAGCAGCGTCAAGAAAGGCGCCGTGCCGATGTCCGCTTGTCCGCATGGCGCTAAAGGCCAAGTACAGCATGATCTGATCCATCGCGCTAGGACTCAGCTGCTTGATCAAATCGGTATCAGTATTTAGAGCAATGTCTGGGCTACGTGACGTCACGGGTTCACAAAAATGAGTGTGCAAGGCTAAACCAGCGTAGAGGCCGTGCCAAGGGCCTGCCATGGTGCAATGGGGAACGATGTCACTGGTGATAGCGGCCACCATCGCGCTCAGGGGATTGTGCTTGTTCTATTGCCAGTTTAGACCAGCTTAATTTATCCAAGCCGATTTGCCCCAGTAAATCGATGAATTTTTGCGCTTTTTGCGCTAGCAGCAGCATGACCTCGTCGTTTGCGCCGTGGTTTTGGGAGAAGTGCGGGTTTCTTCCAAGAGAGGCAATAATGTACAGGACGGGTCTCGCAATATCATCGCTATCCTAAAGCTTAGAACTGGGAGCACATCCATGTTGTCTGAAACATACTATGTTCTACGCGCCCGTCAGACGGGACGCTACCTTTCAGCCCGAGCGAGCTTCTCGTCCTCGGGGGCCGATGTACCTGGATATATTTTGCTCTTCTCCGAGCATGCTGATGCGCTCAGCTATCTCAATGCCCATGCTGCAGATGCTGCGTCGCGGCTCACTGTTGAGTCCGTCAGCTCATCCCAGCTCAAAGCTGTCATGGCACGGTGGGAGTTTGAAGGCGTTGCTTTGGTCAAAGACCCGCTGGTGCCAGAGATTGACTTTATGACGGCTGCGTCATGATGACCCCATGAGAGCGATCGCCTCTTATTGCGACACAGCGGCACGGTACAGGTCATACGCTAAAATACTGTCGCTCCTATTTAGCCCTTCAAGACTTATCCAAGACTTACTGACCTATGACGAGCTACCGAATTACGCTACTCCCAGGGGATGGCATCGGCCCTGAAATTATGGCTGTTGCTGTCGATGTATTAAATAGGGTGGGAGGGCAGCATGATGTGGCGTTCGACTTTCACACCGCTTCCATTGGCGGTATCGCCATTGATGAGACCGGTCATCCCCTCCCCGATGAGACGTTAGACACCTGCCGCCAAAGTGATGCGGTTTTGCTAGCGGCTATCGGTGGCCCTAAATGGGATTCTTTGCCCAATGACCTGCGCCCTGAGCGAGGCTTACTGGGGCTGCGGGCTGGATTGACCCTGTTTGCCAACCTGCGCCCAGCCCAAATTTTGCCCCAGCTGATAGATGCCTCAACCTTAAAGCGGGAGGTCGTGGAGGGGGTCGATATTATGGTGGTAAGGGAGCTGACAGGAGGAATTTACTTCGGCCAGCCCAAAGGTATTTTTTCCTCAGAGACGGAGCAGCGCGGCGTCAATACCATGGCCTACAGCACCAGCGAGATCGACCGCATTGGTCGCGTTGCCTTTGAGATAGCACAAAAGCGCCAGGGTCGCCTATGCTCAGTGGATAAGGCCAACGTGCTGGACGTCTCTCAGCTGTGGCGCGATCGCATCACAAATCTAGCATCTGACTACCCCGATGTAGCGTTGAGTCACCTATATGTGGACAACGCTGCCATGCAGCTGGTGCGGGCTCCCAAACAGTTTGACACCATCGTCACAGGCAATCTGTTTGGCGACATTCTTTCCGATGCCGCAGCGATGCTGACCGGCAGCATCGGCATGCTGCCCTCTGCTAGCTTGGGGGCCGACGGTCCCGGTGTGTTTGAGCCTGTGCATGGCTCCGCACCCGATATTGCTGGCCAGGACAAAGCCAACCCCATTGCTCAGGTTCTGAGCGCGGCTATGATGCTGCGCTACGCCTTCGATCAACCCCAGATGGCCGATCAAATTGAAGGGGCGGTGCAGAAGGTATTAGACCAGGGCGATCGCACTGGAGATATTATGTCGCCAGGGATGACATTGCTGGGGTGTAAGGCCATGGGTGAGGCGCTGTTAACGGCATTGTAGCCAGGATAAATATAGGGGCGCAGCATGCTGCGCCCTTACACCGAGATATCACCATGGTCAGAGAGCCAATCAACCCAGCAGCGCCACCGCTCGCTTTTTCAGAGCCTCTGCCGTGATGCCGTTGAGATCCATCAACAGCGCGGCGCTGCTTGTCGTCTCGCCCCGCTTCCAGGCAAAGGTATCCCGGGGGGCCATAGACCGCAGCATGACCGGCTCCAGCATGGTGCTCGCTCCGCCGGTGACTCCAATCACGGCGTCACCGCCAAACAGCCGCTCAAACCCGGCATCGTCTAGGAACCCATCATCCGCCTCTGAACAGGTCTCCCAAGCGACATCTGAGGGGCGATACAGCCGCCGAGGATTGATGACCGATATAATACGGGTGCCAATGCCCTCCTGCTCAAGGATAGCGGCGGCGTCATACACCGGCAGCAGCGCCATGTCCCCTAGCACTGCGAACACTACGGTTTTGTCGTACTGGGCGCGATCGCTCGAGTCATGCAGCATGATGCCGCCGTCTTGCAGCCCTTGTTCAGCCTGTTCAAAGGTGGTGCGTATCGGCAGCGGCGTTTTGCTGGCGGTGATAGTAACGCCCTTGTTGCGCGACTTCAAAGCCCAGGCATAGCAGGTCTGAATGCTGTTGGCGTCGGGCGGGAAAAGGGGAAAGATGTTGCCGTTGCGCATCATCGCTGCCAGGTAAGCCTCGATTTCGGGACGCTGGTGGGTCCATCCGTTTCGCCCCTGCTCCAGCGCTCCGGCGGTGAACAGGGTTATTGTGGCTGGCGTTGTGCGCCGCAGCTCAGCCATAGCCTGGGTCACCGTCTGCCAAATGGGTAAGCCGTTGATGGCAAATGATTCATAGGAACACCACAGGGTCCGTCCCCCCATCAGAGCGATGCCTGCGGCCAATCCCGAGCAGGCGTCCTCGCTCAGAGGTTCATACACCTGACCCTGGGGACCTTGGTTGTATAGCTCGTCCGTCGTTGGGTGACGCACTTGGAGAGCCTGGTTGATGTTTTTGATGCCTGACGCTTCATTGCCGTCAGCGTTGGTCACCAAGAAGCTTGGGTCACTCTGCCCCACATGGGCCACAAGCTCACCCATAGCGGTGGTGGCAACGCGGCGATCGCCGTCTAGGGCATATTCTTCCATGGGAAGCTGGCCCAGATCCGGCAGCGATCGCTCCATTTCAGTAACAGCCACCTTTGCCGCAGGGCCGCCCCCAGCGCGGGCACAGTTGGTGCGCACCAGCTCCCAAGCTTTTTGGGGTAGGGCTCTAGTTTTTAGGGCTTTGATAACATCTTGATTCTCTAGGGTGTGGAACGCATAGAGGTTGTGAGATTTTGACCCCTGGGCATGTACGCCAGCACCCTTGAGCTGCTTGATAATTAGCACGGTGAGAGTACCGCCTAGGGCCGCTTGGGCCGCATCCTGCGCTGCCGTCAACATGGCCTTGGTAAAGGCAAGGCGGCCATCACTGGAGAATAAGGTGCTGTCAACGTAGGCTTCGGGCTGATTTTGGTCGTCAAAGCCCTTTGCGTCTACGAGGACAACTTTATCAAACCCGTTGCCTAGCCAGTACTTCTCCATCTCAGCATTGCTGAAGGTAGAGACCATGCTGTGGTGCTCCTGGGAATAGCCATTCCACACAAGCACCGGCAAGAAATTGGTTACCTTGGGGAACGCCGTGTGGAAATGGGCCATGGCGCTCATGATGTAGGGCTCGCCCAAGCCGCCGTCGCCGACGGTAAAGGGAAATAGAGTGCCCTGGTTCAGCAGCGCCGCCGCCATGGCAAAATGCTGGCCCTGACCCAGCGGCCCAGCCGGGGATAACACACCGGGTATATAGCCCGATAGATGTCCTAAAAGACCATGTAGCTCACGGAAGCGATCGCGCATTTCCTGCACGGTCTGGATGCCCATGGCCTCTAGGGATTTATCCAGAAACATGGCGCTGTAGAAGCCTGGCGCATGGTGCCCAACTTCCGTGAGGATATTTTTATGGCCTAGCATCACCAGCGCCGCATAGGCTTCAGCCTGACTTGCAAACCCGCCAGGGTGCCCGGAGGCCTTACTGCTAGTCACTTGAAGCGTCAGGTAGCGCAGAGCGTCAGCGTACAGCATGGTTTGATAGGCTGATGCATCATCAGTAGGGCTAGCAATAGCGATCGCTCCCTCACCAATGACCGGCGATTGACCATACTGCTCGTAGCCAGCAGGAGCATCGCCAAAGTACTGAATACCTTCCCAGAAAGCGGGCCGGGTGACAGCCGTCATGAATTTAAATCCTCGTTTGTAGCCTAATCAATTTAGGTCACTCCACAGGGTAACGTTCCATCGACTTCATGAGCCAACACCCCACAGGCGACCCTAGTTGATCCTACCCTTAAACTGTCATTGCCGATGATGAGGTCTGGACCAATTCTAAGTCGAGATTAGGCTGACTCCAAACTTGATCATCAAGGGCCATTTGGTCAATCAGACTGGCAAGGCGTAGTGCTTTGAGGGCCTGTTCTCCCCCTACTGACGGCTGAAACCCACCCCGAGCACAATGCACAAAATGCTCTAACTCAGCATGCAGGGGTTCGATATTGCTCGTGTAGACTTTTTCGATCAACCCATCCTGGCGGTAAAGAACCTGACCATGGTCTGTTGAGTAATTTGCGGTCGTCTGGCGATGAATCAAGATCTCACTGTTGAGAAAATCGGCTTCTGTCAGAGATTGCCGACAGTGAGCCACAATGCGGCGAATTTTACGATGGGTCACCTTACTAGCCGTCAGGGTCGCCACAATACCATTGTCAAATCTGAGCGTCGCCGTGACGTAGTCGAGCTGCCCCGATCCCGACGCTCGGCTTCCGCTCGCCGTCAGATGCATGACAGGGGCACCAACCAGCTCAAGCAGGAGATCGATGTCGTGGATCATGAGATCCAATACAACAGAGACATCGTTGGCACGGTCTGAATAGGGGCTCATGCGATGGGCTTCTATTGCCAGCAGCTCTTCGGTCTTGAGAACTTGGCTCAGCTCTTGAAAGGCAGGGTTGAAGCGCTCAATGTGGCCGACTTGGAGCACGCATTTAAACTGTGCTGCTGCATTGACGAGGGATTCAGCTTCGTTGATGCTTGCTGCAATGGGCTTTTCAATCAGCACATGGACCCCTGACTTGAGGCAGGCCATGCCAACGTCGTAATGCAGCTTCGTCGGTACCGCGATGCAGACAGCATCAACCTGGGGCAATAGATCGCGGTAATGCTCGAAGAACTGGGCTTGATACTTACTCGCCGTATCGAGCCCCCGCTCGACGTTGACATCAGCAACGCCAACAAACAACACATCCTTCAGCAGACTTAAAACACGAGCATGGTGCTGTCCCATACTGCCGACGCCGATGATACCGACGCGAAGTGGCTGTTGCTCCCTGCGAGCGCTGTGGGTAGAATAACCGATGGGTTGATTCGCTTGCACGCCCCTGTTTCCTCCTAGAATACGCAGGATGGAGATCTGACGTAACATTCATTGGATAGGTCTGACGCCAGATCCAATGCCCAGACCCAATGCCATAGGCGCTATATTATTGCAGGCTAGCTCTCGCAGCCTAACGCAGCCTACATCGCTAGAATTGGTATAGCCCATCCGTTGCTTGCACCCGCTGATCGTAACACGAGTCTATAAGCCCCAAGCAGATCAATTCTCGGAGTTTACCCTACCGTCAATCATAAGAAACAAAGCAAACGCTAACCATGCCCCTAACAATTTTGGTGGTTGACGACGATATTGGTATCCGTACGGCGGTTGCTGATTATCTAGAGTTATCGGGCTACATCACCATTGAGGCAAAAGATGGTGAAGACGCGTTGGAAAAGGTAGATCAATACCATCCTCATCTGGTAATTGCCGATATCGGTATGCCCCGGATGACAGGATACGAGTTTATCCAGCAGGTCCGCCGCCGCCCTGTGTTTCGTCTATTGCCCATCATTTTGCTGACAGAGCGAACAACGACTGAAGAGCGCGTCCGGGGCTACGAAACAGGATGTGATGCCTATCTGCCGAAACCGTTTGAGCTCAAAGAGCTAAGCGCTGTGGTGCGCAACTTACTAGAGCGATCGCAGCTGATTCAAACGGCCTGGCAGCTCCAAATGCACAATCAGAACACGGGCCAGAACACGGGCCAGAACATGGGCCAGAACATGGGGAGGACGCCTTCCCCCCAGGCAGGACACGCAGCAGACGCAAGCTCAGCCGCCGAGTCCCTGTTTGCCGCTGTTGATTTGACGACCCGAGAGCAAGAAGTGCTCAACTTGCTAACAACGGGACTGTCCAACGCGCAAATCGGCGATGCGCTCCATCTCAGCGCCCGCACCATTGAAAAATATGTCAGTAGCCTACTGCGCAAAACCGACGTCAGCAACCGCGCTGAACTGGTCCGCTTCGCCGCCGACCACGATTTGATCTAAATATTTTATCCAACTAATCTTATCGGATGCCAGTGGTTTGGGTCACATGGGTCAGTAGTCCGTCACAGGCGTCTAGCAGAAGATCAACGACGTGACGGAATCCGTCCGCCCCGCCGTAGTAGGGATCGGGCACCTCTTGATCGCCGTAGCGTGACGTAAACTCGCACATCTGCCGCACCCTATCTGTGTAAACTCCTGTTGGATCGAGGCGCAGAATATTGCGGTAGTTTTCCCGATCCATTGCCACGATGAGATCAAACGTTTCGAAGTCTTCAACCCCGAACTGCCGGGCCTGCCCCGATAGAATGATGCCCTGTTGGCGGGCCGCTTGGGTCATGCGGCTATCTGGGGCGCTGCCGATGTGATAGCTCGATGTTCCGGCAGAGTCGCACTGAATTTTAGCTTGAAGCTGCTGCTGCTGAATCAGATGATTCATGACGCCTTCGGCAGATGGCGACCGACAGATATTACCGAGGCAAACAAATAAAATTTTGTAGGACATTGAAGAGCACAATTACGGCGCAGGACGAGACGGGCAGTCAGAACTGAGGGGGAGGTGCTATACTCGCAGCAAGGCTAGCTCGTGGGAGCAGTCTGTTGGGGCATGTAGCTCAGTGGATAGAGCATCAGATTCCGGTTCTGAGGGTCGGGGGTTCGAATCCCTCCATGCTCGTTTAGTGTAACCCGCTTTCGATTGGCATCATCTATTGGCTGTCGCTTGTTGGCCGTCACTGATGGCAATTTGCCGTTACCCTGGAGAATGCCGATAGTTCTTTTGTCGCCGTGTTCTCTCTCGTTGAATTGCTGTGGGCTCTGATAGGTCTGATTTTGACTATAGGCGGTACATTCCTGGAGGCCTCCTTGGCGGGGATTCCGCTGAACTGGATGGACCCGGCGATTCCAATTTTGTCGCTGCGGGTAACCTGGCAGGTTGGGGCAGTGCTGCTGATCGGCAGCCTGGGGGGGCGTAACGCTGCGGCCATATCTCAGATCGCATATTTGCTGATTGGGCTCACTTGGTTCAATGTCTTCACCGCTGGTGGTGGACCCAACTATGTATTTCAACCGACCTTTGGCTACCTGCTGGGCTTTGTCCCGGCGGCCTGGCTCTGCGGCTGGCTGGCATTTCAGCTTCCTCGGCGGCTAGAATCCCTTGCGTTCAGCAATCTGTGTGGTTTGCTAACAATCCATGCCGCCGGATTGAGCTACTTGGTCGCTGTTCACGCCGCAGCCTGGGATAATACTAGCCTGGCGGTGCTATCGCGGACAGCATTTAACTACTCGCTCCTTCCGCTCCCAGGCCAGCTCGTTCTGGTGTGCGCTGTAGCGGTAATTGCCTTTTGTCTCCGCCATATTTTATTGTACTGATGCGAAGTTATCCCGGCCTTACCCCGCAATGACGATTAAAAATCGCCTCTTTTGGATTGTTGCTGCGATCGCGATCGCTCTCGACCAGCTGACGAAGTATTGGGTCGTTCAGGGCATGCAGCTGCAGGAGACAATCCCCATCTGGGATAAGGTATTTCACTTCACCTATGTGCTCAATACCGGTGCCGCATTCAGCCTATTTAGCGACAGCGGTGGCTGGCTACGGTGGCTATCGCTGATTGTTAGCTTGGGACTGATGGCCCTTGCCCTGCTCGGACCTCCTATGATTCGCTGGGAGCAGTTTGGATTTGGGTTTATCTTGGGCGGGGCGCTGGGCAATGGTATCGATCGCTTTGACAGTGGGGCGGTGGTGGATTTCCTTGATTTTCGGCTGATTCGCTTTCCGATTTTTAACTTAGCTGATGTGTTCATCAATGTGGGCATTGCCTGCCTGTTGATTGCGGCCTTTTGGCAATCAGGCCAGCCGACCCGGAGGAGCTAGCGTGACTTTGCCGATGTTGGCTTTGGCCTTTTGTTGTGGACCGGGCAAATTTTATCGGCGGAGCTATCCCCATGTTGGGGCACCCATCCCGCCGTCATTGTTCCCCAGTGTGGCGGATGAGCTGAACTAAATTGGTCCTGGGGGAAGCCCATGCTAACGTAATGTGGCGGTGTTTATGTCTTCTTCCCTAGTGAGGAACAGCTTGCCATCGTTCCATATGCCATTCGACCCATGACGAATTTATGGAAGCGTATGCCGGTGACAACGGTGACTGTACTGGTCGCCACAGGGCTGGCTGCGGTTCGCCTCCAGACCGGTGAGCTGCCCTCACTGTGGCAGAGGCACGCCGAGTCATCCCCGTCTTTGAAGCCAGAAGCCCCGACTAGCCCGGAGCCTAGACCGAATGGCGACGCTAGACCCGCAGCCCCGAGTCGGACCGGTGTCCTGACGTCGAAATACCCCAACAGCGAAATTATATTGCGCTATCGGCCAACGGTGAACTCATCTCCTCAGGGGTACGGAGTCACCGGGGATGTCGTCACAATTTTGCAGCAGACCATAGGTCTAGATGACCAGTATCAGTGGTATTTGGTTCGCCCCTCGCATCAGCCAACAGAAGCTTGGGTTAGGGGTGACCTGATTCGTGAGCAACCTACCCGCGCAGCCGAAGATTCTGAGCTTGCCCAAGATGGGACAGCTCCCGATGGCCTAGGGACGCGAGCTAGCCGGGCCGGTGCCAGCGCATCTGCTACCGAGCCACTGCCTTACAGCAGAGCGGAGCTAGACTACTTCCGAGAGATTGCCTTTGGTAACGAATTTGGCACCAACAGTGAGCAGATTCGCAAGTGGACAGAGGACGTCATCATCCAAATCAATGGCCAACCGACCAAGAGCGATCGCCAGACCCTAGAGCGGGTGGTGAAGGAGCTCAACGCCCTCATAGGCTATGGCAGCGAGCCCGTCCAGATTCAGGTCTTAGAGGCAGGGGACGATCAGCAGGCCAACGTCAATATCTACTTCGTGCCTCATCTTGAATTTCCCAGCTATGAGCCAAACTATCAGCCCGGAAACCTCGGGTTTGCCTACGTCAACTGGGCCCAACACCGCATTTATCGAAGCCAAATTCTGATCAGCACCACGGGGATCTCATCGGCGGAGCGATCCCACCTTATTCGCGAGGAGCTCACGCAATCTTTAGGGCTGCTGCAGGACTCTGATCGCTACGAAGACAGCATTTTCTATCAAGGCTGGACAGATATTACAAACTACAGCGCCATCGATCGGGCCGTGATCGAGATGCTATACCATCCCAAAGTTGTGCCAGGAATGAGCAGCCATGAAGCCGCGATCGCTCTGGGTGAGACTAGTTCAGAGTTCTCCGACAATGGCCGCTTCGGGTTGAGAGGTCTAGGGCTGATTAATCGTCTCGTCAATAAATGGCAACAAAATAAACGGCAACATTGACATCCTCACCCAGCAACCCTAGCGGGTATGCAAGGTGATTCCCTGGGTCACCCCAAAGATTTCCTGTTTCGTTGCCAGCCAGCTA
>JGI12210J13797_10297603_pt1 | contig 16390 bp, 10 predicted proteins | sample ElkSlonscriptome_3_FD_13797 | JGI IMG/M metagenome (IMG submission 13797)
CAATGGACCATATGAGCACAATTGATGTGAAAGGTTTAAAGCAGCTTTCTGGAAATGATGAAGACTTTGTAAATGACATTCTTAAGTTATATACTGAGCGCACGTCAATAGATCTCAACGAGTTAAAAGACGCTCGCGAGGAGAGTAATTGGAGTAAGGTGCGATTCGTTATTCACCGAATGCGATCAGCAGCAGTACCCTTAGGATTGAAAGAATTGGTAGTATTGTTGCGTAAAGTCGAGAACAAATTAAAAGTAGAGGAGATGGATGGCGTGAATTCGGAAATTGATCAAATTGCCCGCCATTCAGAAGAGGCCTTGCTAGATGCCAAACGACAGTTGGAAATAGCGTAGAAAAACATTCAGATTGCACTAACTTTGAACCTAGTGACTTCAAATAAAAAACAGCGTATCCTTCTCGTTGATGACGAGGTAATCACTCTTAAAATCACCCGAAAATTACTCACAGAAAGCGGGTATGAAGTAGATATTGCTCCAAGTTCGGCCGAGGCTATGAAGCTGTTGGGTTCACTTCACTACGATTTAGTTATAGTAGATATAACCATGCCTTCCATCAGCGGGTTTGATTTGATTCAACTCATGCAGAGTTTTGATTACAATGTTCCCGTAATATTCTTGAGTAACAACGATAATGAATGGACAATTGATGAAGCTTATAATATCGGAGCCAAGCGGTTTGTAAGCAAAGAGAAGGAGTTCAACTATCTTCCATCAATTGTTAAAGATATTTTGGCAGCGGTCTAATTCACGCCAACGTTTCTTACTTTCAGCCCGCAATAAATGGGCAAAATCCAAAAATATCTTCCGCAGTGTTTAAACTGCGGTAACGAGCTGAAACCGGTAGATCAATTCTGCTCCCAATGCGGACAGCGAACGAAAGGAGCTAAAGTTCCTTTGAAGGACTTCATTGGCGATTTTTTCCAAGATTACTTCACGGTTGATTCTAAATTCTTTAGAAGCATTTTATTGCTGATGGTAAAACCGGGAAGGCTGACAAAAGAATTCAACGAAGGGAAGAGAAAATCGTACATCGCTCCATTGAGGATGTACCTGTTCACCAGTTTCATCTACTTTTTTCTTTTGTCAATTTCGGTAAATAACGATGCAGAAAATCTCGGGTTTGCAACAAAGAAGTCAGAGGAGCAAAAAGCATTGATACTTGATAGCTTGCTTAGTTCTGAGAATGATACCTTACTGGTCTCCAATGTAAAGCTACTCGTTGATTCAATTCAAAGTGATGAACAAGCAGGTAGTTTTATAAGCGTAGATACAGAAGACTTTGAAGGCGAGGGAATCGAAGAGTTCATGTATGCGCAAGTGCAGAAGGCCAATGATGATCCCAAATCATTCTTACGCTCGTTGTTCCGTGTAGCGTCAATTTCTCTCTTTTTTTTGGTGCCTATTTTCGCACTGGTGCTATCGGGTTTTCATTTTAGAAAGAATTCTTTTTACGTTCAACACCTCGTCAATGCGCTTCACATCCATACGTTTGGATTTGCTCTGCTGAGTATTTATTTGCTTATCAGCTTTTGGATCGAAGTGGAGACATTCTTCGTTATCCCGGTCCTTCTTTTTTTCTATTTCATCTGGTCTTTAAAAGTTGTTTACGATCAAAAAGTGCTTCACTCTTTTTTTAAAGCCATTTCCATTGTTATCGTCTACTTTATCATTCTACTTCTAGCCATAATTCCGGCTATTGTTCTGGCCATTGTTACGGTATAGGTTAGCTTTGCAAAGTGATAGCAATTTTAGGTCAAGGGATTGCGGGAACCATTCTCGCCCTCAGATTGCTCGAAAGAGGAGTTGATTTTATCGTTTTTGACGATGGGTATCAATCTTCCAGCTCTATGGTGGCAGCAGGGCTCTGGAATCCGATCGTTTTTAGGAGAATCAATAAAAGCTGGATGGCAGATGAATTTATCAATGAATTGGAGCGCTTTTATCCACAAATGGAAAATCTCCTTCAAGCAGATTTTTATAAACCACGACGAATTTGGCGAATTCATGGCTCAAAACAAGAATTGGACAAGTGGTTTGAGAAAAACGATCTGCCTGGCTTTCGGCCTTATTTATTCAATCCTACACCTAAGTTAGAGTCCACGATGGGACGGAAGCCTGAATTTGGAGAAGGGGAAGTCAGGCATGCCGGTTATTTAGACATCCCGGTTTTCTTGAGGGCAGCTCGACGGTACTTTCTGGAGAAAGACTGCTTTTTTGAAGCAGAATTGGGACTGACTCCCGAACGTCAGGAGTTGGAGGAAATGCGCGCAGGAAAGGAAAAAATTTCCGGCATAATCGACTGCCGTGGGAATCAATCCGCTGAAAGTGATTGGTGGTCGTACCTGCCATTTGGCTTAACGAAAGGAGAAGTCTTAACGCTTAAATGCCCTGACCTATCTCTTGATCGAACATTTAATGCAGGCTTTTTTGTGTTGCCTTTGCGGAATCAGCTTTTTCGAGTGGGGGCCACCTTCAATTGGAAGGATAAAACCAACGATCCTTCAGAAGCAGGCAAAACAGAATTGCTCAAAAAATTTGAAAAGTACTTCGACTGCAGCTATGAAGTAGTAGATCACAAAGCGGGAATAAGACCAACCGTCCAAGACAGAAGACCTCTAATGGGGATGCATCCGAAGGAAAATGGCCTGTATCTTTTTAATGGTTTAGGAACCAAAGGTGTTTTGCTTGCACCATATCTCTCGGATCATTTCGTGAAATGGTTTCTCGATGAAAATGAGTTGTCAAGCGAAGTTGATATTGCTCGTTTTCAAAAGTTTTTGGGAGAAAAGAATCCATCAATTAACTACCCTGTCCCATAACTCACGTCGCTCTGTTAGCATCTATAGTGAAACACCTTCTTTTTTAACCTGTGAAATGAGGTATTTTACAAAAGGTTTCAATCTTTTGTACTGGTTCTTTTATGAAGCTCTTTCGCTCGAAGTTTTTCCAAGTTCTATTGGTCTTTTTCTCTTGTCATATTTCTTTTGCGCAATCACCTGAAGGGATAAATTATCAGGCAGTTCTGAGGGACAGTGAGACCGGGCAGACACTCAGAAACGAGATGGTTTTTATGATCATCACCATTCGGGATGGAGGCCCTTCAGGAGAAATCGTCTACTCAGAATCTCATTCGAGTATTTTGACCAGTGAATTCGGGCTGATCAACTTGGTTATCGGAGGGGGTGATGCAACGGAGGGAAGTTTTGGATCAATACCATGGTCTTCGGGAAATATTTGGTACGAGATTGAAGTCGACAGCGGAGCGGGTTTAGAAAGCCTTGGGGCTTCACAATTTTTGTCCGTTCCTTATGCACTTTTTGCAGGAAATGCTGAAGAATCTTTAGACAATGATCCAACGAATGAACTGATAGATTCAGCTGGTTTTGATCCGGAAACCCAATCTATTACGATACAGGAGTCTGAAAACCAAGTGAATTTTTCTCTCGAAGGATTGGACATTAACGATGGTGATCCTGATGCTACGAATGAATTGATTTCCGCGGCCGATTATAATCCTGAAACCAATGCCATCATCCTTACCCAAGCTGATGGAAGCGAAGTATCCATATCGTTGGATGAGCTGAATGTCGCTGATAATGACCCAAATCCCGAGAATGAACTGATTGACCCGGAGTCGGGCTTGGAGCTGATTGACACTTTTTTGAGAATCACTGAAGCAGGGATACCGTACAGTGTGAATTTGGCTTCGTTAGCTGATGATGAAGATTGGACATTAAATGAAGAAGAGAGTACCGTCTTTAACGAAAATCAAAAGATTGGAATAGGAACTACTGCTCCCGACGCTCGTTTGGAAGTAGTGGAAGAAGAGAGTTCTCAAGTCGCTTTAAATGTTCAATCGGGAGATAAAACACTAATAAACGCAGTAAATGAGCGTATTGGAGTGGGAACTGATGCCGGGCTCAGTAGCATTCAATTCGGAGGATCGGTAGGATATGATGTGACTGTCTTAAACAGTCAAGAAGTTGATAGCTACAATGTGGGGTTCGACGATCACATGATTGTGATCAACTTCCAAAATTTGGGTAACGACCAATTTGGAATCTTTTTGCCGCCGGCTAACGTATGCGAGGGTAGAGTCTATCTCATCAGGAAGACCGGAGCCATTTCGGGAGATGTAACCATTGACACTGGCGGCTTCGATATTGACTTTTCCGGGCCAAATTTGGTTTTGGACGAGAATAATCCCGAGACTGCAGTTTTGCTGTCTCTCGGAAGCGATGGATGGACCAGGATTTTAAGAGAGAATTAACTATGTCAAAGTTTTCCCCTTTTAAACTTATTGGCACAGGCAGTTTTCGCATGTTCGCGTTGTCTATGTGTCTCTTGTCGTTTTTTATTGAATCTGAGCTTAGGGCTCAAGAAGTCCCTCAATCGATCAGCTATCAAGCTATCCTCCGCGATTCAGACTCCTTTTTTCCGATTTCAAATCAGTCAGTTTATTTGTCAGTTGAATTCCTCGACGGCCCGAATGGAGATGTTATCTACCACGAGGAGTTCGCTTCGATTCAAACGGGCGAAAGCGGGCTGGTTAATCTTCGCTTAGGTCTGGGCAATGAACTAATCGGCAGTTTTAGCGATATACAATGGGAAGAGGGTGACATTTGGCTGCGCGTGTCTGTAGATTCAGGTAGTGGCTTGAACATACTCCAAGAGACTCCATTCAACACGGTTCCGTATGCTTTTTACGCGAGCTCAACAGGTGCCAACAGCACAGATGATGATACTGATCCTTTAAATGAAATTCAAACCTTGAGTTTAGAAGGATCAGCGCTGAGAATATCAGGAGTTGAAACACCCATCGATTTGAGTGCTCTACCCGACTCAGTGAATGACTTAGACTCCGATCCTGAAAATGAATTACAGGATCTGGAATTGAGTGAAAATACCCTGTCGATTACGAATAGTCCGAATGAAACTTTGGTAGATCTGTCTTCATATTTGGACAATACAGATAACCAAGCCTTGACATTGGATGGAACGGTATTGTCTATTTCGGGTGATCCAAATTCTGTTGATCTGATTGATCTCCTCGGTACGGGAACAGACGTCGACCCGTTGAATGAACTTCAAGCCATTGAATTAAATGGAAATGAATTATCGATTACCAATGACCCATCTGCCTCACCGGTAGATCTTTCGGGATATTTGGACAATACAGATAGCCAAGATTTAACGCTTTCGGGTTCAACTTTATCCCTCACGGGAGACGGAACGGAGGTCAATCTCAGTTTGGTGCCCGGTATTGGTGATGACGCGGATATCGATCCCGAGAACGAACTGCAGGAGATTGAGTTAAACTCAAATAGTCTGAACATAACCAATAATCCGGCTGCTACACCGGTAGATCTTTCGGGATATTTGGACAACACGGATAACCAGGATTTAACGCTTTCGGGTTCAACTTTATCCCTCACCGGAGATGCCTCCGACGTGGACTTGAGTGCATTTGATCAATCTGAATTGCAAGAGAATCACATCTTTCTTGGGAATAGCTCCGACGAAGCCGAACAAGTAGCGGTTACGGGTGATTTGACTCTTTCAAATGCAGGTGCCACCGTAACAGGCATACAGGGCTCCGATGTAAGCGCAACGGCACCAACCAATGGCCAGGTACTCGTTTACAATGCAGCTCAAAGTGAATATCAGCCCAGATCGCCTGCCTCCATTACTTCAACGCCCGCTACGAGTTATTACTCAGTAGACCCGTTGGATTTCAGGGAATTGACTGATAATATGATCGGTACAGATTTGGAAGTTCAAAATGGGATAAAATTTTTTGACGACGATGCTCCTTTTGCCATGTTGAGAACCACTGGTATAATCGAAATTATGGCTCCTTTACACCTTCCTCAGGGTGCTGTTATCACCAATGTTAAGATTTATTTTAGAGATCTCGACTCGAGTACTATGAGGTTCACAATTTACCGAAAGGACATGACTGATTTCAACTTGTCAAATGAGGTAATCTCAGCCGGGGTCGTGACCGGATTGGGTGGTGATAGACTATTTGACATGAATATAACGAATCAGAATACAGTCGATAACTCCACTTATTCATATCGGTTATATGCCAGATTCAGCGATACTGAATCGGATGATGAAGTCGACATCGACGATGTAAAACAAGTTGTATATGGAGCTGTAATTGAATACACTACGAATTGATAATCAAAAACAACAAATATCGGGCTCTGATGCTTTCGGGATTCCTTTGCTTCTCTCTGTTGGCATCATCACAAATTGCCATAGAAAGACAGGTGATTGGCTCTTCGGGAGAGGCACACTTATTGAACGGGAATCAAGTATTGGAACAAACAATCGGAGAAGCCGTTACACAGACTTTGGTATCCGATCAGCTCACGCTCACTCAAGGCTTTCATCAGCCGCCTGCTATTGATGAATTTCTGGAGATTTCAATAGAAACCTTTTCTTCCTCATGTCCCACTTCTACGGATGGTGCTGCCAAGATATCTGAAATCACAGGTTGCAGGCCTCCCTATGAAATAGTATGGAGCAACGGAATCACCGGGGTGGATAGTTTGGATAGATTGCTGCCCGGATTGTATTCGGTAACGGTGAAATCTGAATTCTGTCAGGAGACCGCAGAATTTGAAATAATAGCTGGACCGGAGGCAAATTGTGCTCTTCGCATATTCAATGCATTTACACCCGACGGGGATGGAAAAAGTGATACCTGGACTATTGAAAATATCCAACTTGAGGAGTACAGTGAAAACGAAGTCAATATTTTCAATCGGTGGGGTCAAAAGGTGTTTTCAGCCAAAAACTACAACAATGATGATGTGGTTTGGAATGGTGAGTCTGAGTCGGGAAAGAAGTTACTGACCGGAACTTTCTTTTACGTCTTAGAAGCCGGGGGATCAACATTTAAGGGATACGTGGAGCTGATTAGATGAGAAACTGGCTGATTATATCGTTCCTCTTCATGCTTTTAGGCCTTGAAACTTTTGGGCAGCAACATTCGCTTTATTCTCAATACATATTTAATCTGTACTCAATTAATCCGGCTTACGCCGGAGAGCGAAACTCAGTGGCCACAGCTCTGAGCTATAGAACACAGTGGGTAGGTTTTGAAGGGGCTCCAAAAACAGCATATTTCTCGGCACATTCGCCCATAAAGAATAAGAATCTGGCTGTTGGTCTTTGGTTTCAAAACGATCAAGTAGGAGCCAGAGAACACACATCCTTACACGGCTCAGTTTCATACAAACTTAGACTGAGTGGTAACAACAGAATTTCTTTCGCCCTCAGCGGAGGTGCACTGAACCACCGTTACAATTGGAGCGAACTAGATTTTCCCGATGGATCTGATCCGGTGGCATTTTTTAATGAGGCCAGTCAATGGCGTCCCGCTTTTGATTTTGGTGTCATGTATATTTCGACTCAAGGTTATGCCGGCTTGAGCCTTATGAATCTTACGGGTGCTGATTTGGCCTCGGTCGACTACATAGATGCGAGGCTGGAGCCCAGCATGAATATCATTGGAGGATACGTGTTTAAGATTTCAGAAAAAGTTGACCTGAAACCGAGCACGCTGGTCAGGATTCAAACGGATGGAATATGGCAATTTGATGCAAACATGAGCGCAAGATTCAATAATGCATTCTGGCTTACTGCCACTTACCGATATCAATTCGGAATGGTTTTCAGTGGCCATTTTTACCTGAACGATCATTTTCATTTTGGATATTCGTACGATTTGACTACCAATGAACTCCTTTCTCAGCAGAGCGGAACTCACGAAATATTCATTGGTTATGATTTCAATTTGTACAAGCAGCGGTCAAAATCTTCAAGAAACTTCTAGCAGCGATGCGTATATCTGTGTTCGCCATATTCATTTTTCTTTTTAATCTGAAGGCTTTCAGCCAAAATGAAAATTCAACTTGCGATAAACTGAATGGTCTTTTGGAGCAAGGAAAATACAAAGCAGCATACCGCCTTTTAGTTGTAAATGGCGAGTACAGTTGTGGCAATTACCGGTACGCTCAGGTATTAAAATGGAACGGGCGATATGACGAAGCGTTGTCAATTCTTCAAGGAGAGGTAGGTACAAAAGTCGATGAGCTGAAAGATGAGTTGGAAAATCTTTTAGGGATAAAAAAGAAGTCTGACTTATATGCCATAAATGCCCTCGAAAGATTGGATTCGGTATCGAGCTTGATCTTTTTGGTGATTGACGCTCCTGTATTGGTTCGCCAAAAAGAGTACGTTTCAAGTGTCTTTCCTAGAAAAGAAACGAAGAGTAAACCGGTGATGGAGACCAAAGGAGTAAAAACAGGTTATTATTCTCTGATCAATGCGGAATTTAAGAGAAGAGAAAATAATCATAGACTTCAGTTGGGGCCGGCATGCATTGGTGAAGACAGCACCCTTTATTACACGGCCCTTTATCAATCACCTTTGTCTTCAAGCGGTTTTCACGATGATTTCGGGATTTATCATTGGGACGGGGAAAACCACAGCTTATTAAGTTGGATTAATGACAAAGCAACCTATGTTCACCCGTCGATTTCGAATGATAATTGGCTCATTTTTTCCTCTAATCGAGAAGGCGGCTATGGAGGGATGGATTTATGGAAAATGAACTTAGAAGCGTTGCAAGGCGAACCGATTAATCTTGGAAGCGAAGTAAATTCAGAATATGATGAGGTTTTTCCTGCACAAGCGGGAGATTCACTTTACTTCGTTTCGAACGATCCAAACAGATCCTTAGGTGGTTATGACGTCTTGCTTTCGTATAGCGGGGCTACCGACAACCCGGGCCGACCTCTCAATAGTGTGAGTGATGATTTTAATCCCTACACCATCAACGATGAGCTGGCCTATTTGAATACGGATCGCCTTTACCCTGATTCCTTGGATATAGTGGTCAAGGTAAAACCGTTTAAATCGAGACTCTTATTTGATTTGATTCACGGAGAAGTAAGCAATGCCAACTTGGCGCCCGGAGATACGGTGGAGCTTTTGGACAGTGAAGGAAACCTTCTGGACTACACTTTCGTCAACGGGGACGGACGTTTTACTTTTAGCAGTGTTAAGGGGCTAGAGAACTATTCCATCTCTTTTGGAGAGGAAAAAGTGGAAAAAGGAGATCGGATATTTCTTTACGATAAAAACTACGCGCTCATGGAACAATTGACCGTTGATGATTCAGGCCAAGCCCGTTTTGAGCTCCTGACACCGGAAGACTATTCGTTGGATAAAGTAGTCAACGAGGATGAGAGTGTGTTATCAGTGGATATTGCCGGACTGCTGGTAGGTTCTGGTGGAAAGTCGAATAATGGGGTAGAAATCTTCCTGCAGGATGCGCAGGGAACCACCATAGCTCGAGCATTTACCAATGAGTCAGGAAAGTTTGTGTTTGAGCAAGTCAAGCCGGACGAGGCCTATTCTTTCACATCAGCTGTTGTAGACATGAATTCTGAGATCAGAATATTCAATCAAGATGGAGAGGTGATAGAGAAAATAGCACCAGGTAAAAATGGAGAGTACGTTTACATAAGGCTAAAAGAGACGGATAAAATAATTACAATTACCAACGAGTCAAACGTTCAGGTGAAGGTAAAAGAGAAAGAAATCTTCAACTTGCCCGCGATCTATTTTGATTTGGACAAGGCGGCCTTGAACAATAAATCTGAGGCAATTTTGGGGAAGCTCATTTCCGTTCTTAATGATAACCCGCACGTATCCATCCTATTGTCCGGACACACCGACTCTAAGGGTGATGCTGAATACAATTTACAACTCTCACGTCAAAGAATAAAAAGCGTGCAGAGTTACTTATTAAATAACGGGATAAAACCTAATCGAATATCGGCAGAGGGTTACGGCGAGACGCAGCTGGTCAATAACTGCTCCGACGGTGTGGATTGTACCGAGAAAGAACACGCAAAAAATAGAAGAATCGAAGTCCAATTTTACGGAAATGAAAGGCCCTGAACTTTCCAACCCCTCTCAAACTATGAAAAATCGATTTTATTCCGCTATCCGATTCGTCCTACCTCTAGTTTTCCTGTTGCTGAGCATCCCTTCGGAAGCCCAAACAAGAAAAGGAGAAAGGCTATTGAACGAAGGGCGTTATGAAGAAGCAATCAAACCACTTAAAAAAGCATTTCAGGGAAAGACCAAAGATAGAAAAGCAGGATTGCTGCTCATCGAATCTTATTATATGCTTCAAAACTACCAAGAAGCACTTGACGTAGCTGAATTAATGGATATTGAGGGAGCGCTGATTGGTGAGGAGGTAATTCTTTTAACGGACGTATTGATTGCGAACAATGATTTTTCCAGAGCTTACTTGAATCTTTTGCGCTTGTTAAGTGAAGGGGGTGAGTTTTCAGAAGAAATGAAATGGCTACAGAAAACGCAGGATTTGTTGGCATGGGATACTCTCAATACGGGTACTACGGTATCAGATCTGGAAGGAGTTAACACAGTTTACAATGAGTATTCTCCGTACATAACTGAGGACGGGATTATCTATGTGGCCGATCATCTCACAGTTCAAGTTCTTTATCCTTCGGCCTTTACCAATCAAAGTCTTCATTTATTTTATAAAAATGAAGAAGTTTCTGAGAATAAATTTGGTCGCCCTAAAATGCTGGTAAAATCCAGAGAATATTACTACCATGACGGAACCATCGAGAAGGTGCCGAACAGTGAACTCTATGCCACAACACTAAGAGACATAGATGGATTGCTCTACGATTTGAAGATGAATATCTACTTTACAAATTTGTCGGGATCGGAAGAGGATTTGAAGCCATTTAAATACAATGGAACCTATAACACAGGGCATCCTGCTTTTGCCAAGGGTGGTCAACGGATGTACTTTACAAGCGACAGACCGGGAGGATACGGCCAGCTCGATCTGTGGTATTCAGATAAGGTAAATGGAGAGTGGACCACTCCAAAGAATGCCGGTCCTTCTATCAATTCAGCAGCAAATGAATTGTACCCGAAAATTAAAAATGAAAGACTTTTCTTTTCTTCCGACCGACGAGATATCGGCTATGGAGGGCTTGATCTATACTATGTGAGTTTGCGATTCAGAGGTAGTGAACCGTACAACCTGCGAGCTCCGATAAATTCTGCATACGACGATTTTGGAGTTGATTTTCTAGACAACAAGCTGGGATACTTCTCGTCTAACCGAACAAATGGTTATGGTGGTGACGATATTTATAAGATGTTTTTTCAACCCGAAACGACCGAGCTTGATACCGTTGTTCTTGCTCTTGAAGATATGAGTGGTAATGAGCTAACTATGCGTATTTTTGATAGCGAAGGAAATGAAATGGTGGGGATAAGCAGATCGGGCAAAAAGGCGACTCTTTCAAATTTGCTCACGCGCGAACTTTATACGATCAGCACGGATTCAGTTTTTGATACCTCCCTTAAGTTGATTGCTTATGACAAGGATGGCGAGAAAATCCAAGAATTCTATTCTGACTCTTCGGAGTTTAAAATTGAGTTCTTAGAACAAGAAAGCTACGACATGGCGGTGGAAGAAAATGTTGACGACAGTGAACTCTTTGATCTATTTGGCTCCGTGGTATCCGTCACTGAGGAAGGCGAAGATTTTAGTGAAATTTTGGTTGTTTTGGAAGAAAGCACGGGAGATGATATTAAAGAAGCTAAAACTGACAGTACGGGTAAATTTGTAATCGAAAATGTGAAGTGGGATCAAGCCTATCGGATTTCAACTAAAGGAAATTCGGGCGAAATCGAAATTGACATTCTCGGAGAAACCAAAGCTCCCTTAACGTCCCTTCAGAAAATATCCGGGAAAAATAGTTTTGCCTACACCCGTGCCAGACCTGAGGCAGCTTGGATGACCTCAACTCATATTGAAATACCTACGGTTTTTGGAATTATCCCAACCATTGAAACTTCGGGCGTTTCTAGTCCAGAGTTAAGAGCTTTGGGTGATTCGTTGATTAGAGAGTGTCCTGTAGACGAGGATGGTTTCGTTGAGTTGGGAAGTTTAATCACGGGACACGCTTATGAGCTTCGTTTTGATCAAGAACTCTTCGATCTTCGTGATAAACTGGTAATCCTCGATGGCTCGGGTGATACCACGCAAACGGTAAGGCCCGACGGGAGTTCTTCTTTTGTATTTGAATTCATGCCACCACCTTCTCTTCAATTAGGGGATGAAGAGGATTTGTCACTAGATAAACAAGTTTCTGAAACAATTGTATCCCTCGATAAGGGAAATACTTCAGAACAGGTTTTGATCAATTTATCCGGGAAGTCCATTGGGCATGAAACAAGTGATAAAATAAAGCTCTACAGCTCGTCAAATGAGCTCATATCTGAGACCAATTCGTCGGATGACGGACAATTTAAATTCGGTCAAGTCCCGCTTGATAGTCTTTATTTTGTTGGAAGTAAAACGAAAGAGCTTCGAATGACTTCGGCTTACCATGGATTCGAAAGTGAGGGAGTTCTTATTGAGGACACTTTATGGCGGATTGACTTTCGTCAGAGAGATCTGGCGGAGAAAACCATTCCCCTTCCCAACATTTATTACCAATTTGATAGCTACACCCTCAGCTCTGACTCTAAGGAGTCATTGGAAAATCTCTACGGGTTTCTTCGTCAAAATCCGAAAGCGGAGATCAAGATCTTATCCCATACTGACAGCCGAGGCCCGAGCAGCTACAATGAACAGCTATCCAACCTGAGAGCTCGTGAGGTAGTGCGCTATCTGATCAGAAAAGGAATTGACGAAGATCGATTGTCTTACGAAGGAAGAGGTGAGAGCCAGTTAGTGAACGAGTGCAAAGATGGAACCTATTGCACCAATGAGAAACATGCTGAGAACAGACGTACTGAATTTACCCTCACTACGAATTGATTTTACCTAACTTTAAGCTCCATCAAACACTTTGTCAATGAGTATCGCAAAACCTTTTAACCTACAGAAATGGATAGATGAGAATCGCGACATTCTCAAACCGCCTGTTGGAAACAAAAACCTCTATCCCGAAGGAACAGACTACATCGTAATGGTTGTTGGTGGGCCAAATGCCCGAAAAGATTACCACTACAACGAAACGGAAGAGTTGTTTTATCAATTGGAGGGCGACATCAATGTTCGCATTCAGCAGGAGGGTAATGCAGTAGACGTTCCTATAAAAGCAGGAGAGATGTATCTTCTACCTCCTCGAGTTCCACACTCTCCGATGAGGTCAGAGGGCTCTGTAGGGCTAGTGATCGAAAGGGTAAGAAAAGGAACTGATTACCAAGATGGTCTGCTCTGGTTTTGTGATAATTGCAACAATAAATTGCACGAGACCTACTTTAATCTGGAGAATATCGAGAAAGATTTTCTCCCAAGGTTCAGAGAATTCTACGGAAGTGAAGAACATAGAACTTGCAATAGCTGTGGGCAAAAAATGGAAACGGATCCTAGATTTGTCTAGCGAATAAGGTTGACCATTCCTTTCAACTCAAACACCTCGCCCGTATGTTCTTTAGCTACTATCCGATAGGGATAGGAATCAGCGGGAGCATAGTAATCGTTATCGGGTGAACTTCCATTCCAACCATTTTCTATTGAATTGGAGACATAAATGAGCTCTCCCCATCTGTTAAAAATTTCCATCTTGAATTCGACGATGTCAACTCCTTGAGCCTTGAATAAATCGTTTATTCCGTCTCCATCAGGAGTGAAGGCATTGGGTACGTAAATGTTCCCGGTCACCGTTACTAAAATGGAATCTCTTTCAATACAACCGTCAGGTGTTTCAATCGTGGCGTAGAAGGTTGATGTTTCCGGAGGAGATGCTATTGGATTTCTGCAGTCCAGACAGCTGAGGTATGGGCTTTGTTCCCACAAAATCGGGTAATTGCTAAATCCTTCAATCAGTGCCTCCCCTCCAAATGGAATAACCTCATCCAGACCCAAATAAATGGGCTCTCTTGGAAAAATCCTAATCAAGCGGGTTTCTTTATCAAAACACCCGTCTTCGTTGAATCCAATTACGGATATTTCAGTTGTACCGGTAATTTCTAAACTGGTTTCCGCAGAAGCAGGATTGGCGAATAAAGCTTCGGGTTGCCAACGATAGCTATCACCTCCTGTTGCGCTGACTGCAATAGGCGTCAAAAAGCAGCCCATGGAATCTGTGGTCATCGATATATCGATGGCCTCTGTTCTCACCAGAATGTCCAAAGCTCCATCTCCGCATTCATTAGAAGAAGTCACTGTGTATACGGTAGCAGAAATGGGGTTAGCCGTAGGGTTTGATACGGATGGATCGCTTAAACCCGCGGTGGGAGACCAGGTGTAATTGTCTCCACCGGAAACGTCGAGCTGAACGGGAATTGAGTTGCAAGTAGCGTATTCGGTTTCGCCGGAAAGCACGGGAGGTGGATCCAGTAATACAACAGCCATATTTGCAGATCCTTCGCAACCTTGTTCTGTGCTTACGGTAACTTCATAATTGATATCAGTATCCGCGGTGACTATAGGATTAGAAACAGTCGGGTCATCTAAAAACGTTGCGGGAGCCCAAGAATACTCTACCCCGCCTGATGCGCTAAGTTGGGTCGACTCCCCCGGACAGACGGACACTTCTTCCTCAAGAATTACTTCGACCGTACCGACTTCGATTGTGATTTCTAATGTCTGACTTCCACAACTTGTCGTGCCGGTAAGGCTTATCGTTATAGTTTCGTCTCCTACAAAGAGTGGGGTGGCCAAAGTGTTATCATCGAATTGACTAGCGGGAGTCCATAAATAACTATCAGCTCCTGTGGCTCCAACTGGCAATTGCTCTCCCGGACATATGGGAACATTTTCAAAGTCGAATTCGATTTCGGGTGACGGAAGAACTTCTACTTCTATAATCGTGCTGTCAGGCCCTAAGCAACCTTCGCTATCCTCAGCTAGAAGTGTCACTTCATAAATGCCTGGTTCTGCGTAAAAATGTGTGGGCTCAAATTCCGTGCTGGTAGTATTGTCACCGAAATCCCAAAGAAACGAATCAGCATCCTCACTGAGATTAGTAAAAACTACCGGTTGGTTTTCACAGAGAGGAGTGGTAGCGAAGTCTACTTCAGCCAGTGCTGAGACCGAAGACAAACGGAATTTGAAAACGCCCAAATTGCAGTTTGAAGAGGGGTTTGTTTGAGACCATACACCAGGTTGACTGGGGAAGTCACTCAATCCTCCGCAGCCCGCACAAACCGCTTGGTACACTGTTCCGTTTTTGTCAAACCTACTGGTGCCCCCATCAACGTGCTCTGAACTTTGGCTTCCTCCGAAATACGTCGCGTAAGTGAGTTCTTGTGCATCCTCACTTAGTACCATGAGGTAAAAATCACTTCCATCTGTGCTGGACTGAAAGGCATCCGGAGTTGTAGGTAAGCCAAACGTCGTTCCTCCTGCTTGGGCAAAATCATTTGTGGACCCTCCCCAGCCTGAGATGTAGATATCGTTGCAATTGGTCACCAAAAAGGCCGAAGGTGAAAAGTTGATTTCACCGTTATTGCCACCTATTGTAGTGCTCCATTCAAGAGTTGTGAGCTCACTGTTGTATTTCTGCACAAATTGTCGCCCGCTCGGATTTGAATATACATCAGCGGAAACAGGCATATTTCCCAGCGTTTGTCCGATGACATAAACTTCTCCGTCAGTATCCAGTTGCACAAAATAGGTCTGATCAAAGTTGATGGTACCGGTGTAAGTTGCATTTAGCAGATTTGCTCCATTAGCGCTAATTCTCATGACGTAGCCATCCACTCCACCGCTGGCAGTTGAATTTACTCCGTTTGCCGTTCCGGGTAAATTCGAACTAGTTGTTCCTCCCGTGATAAAAATGGTTCCATCAGGGCTAATTTGCACGCCATAGGCGGCCTCTGCTGATTGTCCACCGGTAGAAGAGGACCACACTAAATTCGACAAGTCCTCGCTTAAGCGAAAAACTGTTCCATTCGAAATTCCGTTGAATGCGTTTGAAAAACCATTTACTGCGGGAAAATCGACCGAGCCTGTTACCGAAGCTACATAAACATCACCCTCATTTCCTACTACAATTTCTCCTCGAAATCGATCTCCGAAATTGAACTCCAGTTCAGGCGAGATATTCAGACCGTCATTTCCGCTCCCACCAATGTAGGTAGCAGCAATTAATTCAGACCCTTCCGGACTGACTTTAGCCACAAAAATGTCAGAACCCCCCCCATAGCTTAAATTCAAAAACTCCAACGGCGTTCCTCCACCGAAACTTTCTTGAAATGCTCCCCCGGTTGTGGGAAAATCGAATGACCCCGTAGAACCATAAATAAAGAGCTCGTCATCATCGTTTACGACT
>JGI12210J13797_10319881_pt1 | contig 16390 bp, 12 predicted proteins | sample ElkSlonscriptome_3_FD_13797 | JGI IMG/M metagenome (IMG submission 13797)
CGCAATCGGACTTTCGGGATCGGTCGGCTCAAGTAGCTCGAGTCGAACATCGTTGATCAAGTAAAACGCGACGCGAACTTTTTGGCTCGGCACCTCTTCGGTTCCTTCGTACTTGGCACCAAGGGTGCCCTCATAAAACGAACGCTGATCGTCGAGCGAGCGGACGGCAATGCCGACGTGGTTGAGTGATTTGACGGGAGTCATATCGAGTCCTTTAGAAGAGTTTGAGTGGGGAAATGATGCGTATTTTATAGCAACAAAAGCGAAGAATCCAAAGCAAGGGCGACAATTTGCCCAGACTAGAAAAAATGGCGGAAATGAGCGACACGCTAATCCCCCCCGAAGGGAAGAAGCGGCAACCTCGCGAATTTGCCTAGTAGCTCCGTCCCCCGAGACGGATAATCCATGAAACGCTTCGTCGCGAAAAAGCGTCGAGGTTCGTGGCAGCTCGCAATTCGGGAAAACGAAAGTCTTCACGACTTCCGCTACGCAGATACAGACCGTGCGAGTCTCGGAGAAACTCGCCGACTAGGGCAAAAACTCGCGTTCAACGAATTTTGTATCGTGCCGGCCTTCGACAAACTCGGGGTGTTGAAGGACTTGGTCGTGGAACGATGCCGTCGTCGAAATGCCTTCGACTTGTAATTCTCTTAGCGCCCGCCGCATCGTCGCGATCGCTTCGGTGCGAGTGGGACGGTGGACGATCAATTTGCCGATCATCGAATCATAATAGGCTGGCACCGTGTAACCCGCATAAACGTGCGAATCAAAACGGACGCCCAAACCACCGGGGATAAAGATTTTTTCGATCTTTCCTGGGTTCGGTTGGAAATTCTTGTCTGGATTCTCGGCGTTGATTCGGCATTCAATCGAAACCCCGGTACACTGCACCTGGTCTTGCGTGAACGATAAGGTTTCTCCGGCAGCAACGCGGATTTGTTCTTTGATCAAGTCGATGCCGGTGATCATCTCACTGACGGGATGTTCGACTTGGATTCGGGCATTGACTTCGATGAAGTAAAAGTTGTTATCGGCATCAACAATGAACTCGACGGTCGCCGCGTTGCTATAATCTGCCCCGCGGATCATTCGCACGGCTGCTTCACAGATGGCTTCACGGCGATCGGCAGGCAAACTTGGACTGGGGGCTTCTTCGATCAGTTTTTGGTGCCGGCGTTGGACGCTGCAATCTCGTTCGAACAAATGGCAAACGTTGCCGTGGGTATCGGCGATGATTTGGACTTCGATGTGTCGGGGCGAGCCGATGTATCGCTCGAGGTAACACCCGCTGTTTCCAAATGCTGCTTCGGCTTCGGTGCGGGCTTGAGAGAGTGCGTTGATCAAAGCCGCTTCATTTTCGGCCACTCGCATCCCTTTTCCGCCACCGCCAGCGGTCGCCTTAATCAGCACAGGATAGCCGATTTCGGCAGCCGTTTTGATGGCGTCCGCGTCGTCCTCGATCAAACCGGCACTGCCGGGCACGACCGGCACCTCGTTGGCGATTGCCATTTTTCGAGCCGTATTCTTGTCACCCAATTTCTCCATCGCTTGAGGACTGGGGCCGATAAACTCGAAACCGCTCGATCGACAGACTTCGTTAAAATGAGCGTTTTCGGCCAGAAACCCATAGCCAGGATGGATCGCGTCGACGCCAGCGACTTCGGCAGCGGCGATGATTTGGTCGATCTTCAGATAGCTTTCGTTGCTACGCGGTTTGCCGACACAGTAGGCCTCGTCCGCCAATTGAACGTGCATCGATTCGGCGTCCGCTTGGCTATAGACAGCGACCGAGCCGATGCCCATTTCACGACACGCGCGGATGATTCGAAGAGCAATTTCGCCACGATTGGCGATCAAGATTTTTTTGATCACGGATGTATTCAAGCCGACAAGTGTTTTAGGATGACGTTGTAATAACAGAACGTTATGCGTTAGGTTCGACGCGGAACATCGGTTTTCCAAAATCGACCGGCTGTTGATCGGAAACCAACACTTCGACAATCGTGCCGCTGCATTCCGCTGGGATTTCGTTGAACACTTTCATCGCTTCGACGATGCAGACGATCGTTTCTTCGGTCACCCGTTGTCCGACTTTAACAAAGGGTTCCGATTCGGGCGTCGCTTTGGTGTAGAAAGTGCCCACCATGGGCGAATTGATCGTGACCGTACCGGCATGCTTGTCGGCCGCGGGGGCCGATGGAACGGCCGCCGCTGATACCGCTGGCTGCGGAGCGGTTGCCATGACCGGTGCGACCGAGCCGCGGTTGAGTTTGATTTTTTCGTTGCCCTGTTGGAGATCGACCTCCGACAAGTCTTTTTCTTCCATCAATTCAATGATCGTCCGCAACCGATCGACATCAAACACGTTCACGCTCGCCGTCTTTGGATTGGGCACGTTTGGAGTTGCCTTGCCGCCTTTAGTCATATTTCATTCACCGTCATCTAGGTTTGACGTTATTAGTTAATTTGGAAAGTACGGATCACGCCGAGCTACTTTTTACAGCACTAAGCGACAATCATCGAGACCCTTTGGTAAATCGCTGAGCACTTCGCAGCCATTTTCAGTTACCAGCACGTCGTCTTCGATACGTATACCGAATTGTCCGCTCAAATACACGCCCGGTTCGACCGTAATCACCATGCCGGGCAACAGGGTATGCTCGCAATTGGGCGACATTCGCGGGGATTCGTGGATTTCCAGCCCAAATCCGTGCCCGAGTCCGTGGTTAAATTCCTTGTCATAACCCGATTGTTTTAGCTTCTCGCGGACGATTCGGTCGATTTCTTTGCCCTCGGCACCAGGTCGAATCGCTTCGATGGCGGCCAATTGAGCTTCTAGAACGGATTGGAAGGCGTGTTCCCATTTGTCGGAAATTTTGCCAATTGTCATCGTGCGAGTCAAATCGCTGGCGTATCCCCCAAAACGGGCCCCCCAATCGATCAAGACGGTTCCTTGGCTTGGCAGGAAAACATTGGCGGGCTCGTAGTGAGGCAGCGCACTGGCAGCATTGAACGCAACGATCGGCTTGAAACTAGCCCCCTCGGCCCCTAAAAATCTCATGTTCGCTTCCAATTCGTGAGCGATCGCCCGCTCGCTCCACTTGCTCGACAGCATCGGCAACAGCGACTGAAAACTACGCTGCGCGATATGAATCGATTGGCGAACGATCGCGATTTCCTCCGCATCCTTCACCATCCGCTGCTCCTGAACCACCGAATCGGTCGAGACGAAACGAACCCCAGGACATTTTTCGCAAAGTTCTTGGTATTGGCCCAGGTTTACATCGCCCGCTTCGATTCCGATTCGCTTGTGGTTTGATTCGTTGATGACCGTTTTGACCAAGTCCATGATCAATTCGCCGGGTGGGCGAATCAGGGCGGGCAAGTTTGGACATTGTTCGGAAAGCTGAATTTCGTAACGCCCGTCGCTGAGCATTTCCGCCCGCTCGCTGCCGATCAACAAGTAAGAACTATCCCCCGTAAAACCACTCAAGTAGCGGACGTTGATCGGATCGGTTACCAACATCGCATCGATTTCGAGCGACTCCAGAGAACCACGGAGAGTCGTAATGCGTGAATAAGCACCCGGTGGGTTTGTCTCTTCAATCGTCATGGTGTTTGTGATACTTGGGGTCGTAGTCGTTGTGGTGCTGGTTCACATGAACGTGAAGTTCGGGATGGTGGATGTAAACCCATCGCCAACCCGCTTCGGTCACTGCACTATTGTCAAGATAAAGCGATTCAAGGTAAGGGAGGGCCGCTAAGGTTTTCAAGCCTTCGTCGGTTACCGGAATATCGACCAGATGGACGCCTCGAAGTGTCGTGAGCGTCGCAATTTCGCGAGTGACTTCGTTACCCAAGTTGGGGGATCCGAGACGAAGTTGACGAAGTTCCGGAATCTTCGAGAGTTCGGCGACCCCTGCTGCGGTGCAGGTCGCATGGGGCAAGTTGACGAACCACAAGGATCGACACTTCGCCAGTGTCTTGAAGCCCTCGTCACTGATCGGCGACCGTCGCAATCGAAGATGCGTTAGCTCAGGCAGCGATTGCAAAACCGCAAGACCCGAGTCGGTTACCTCGCCCCGGTCAAAGATGATCGTCTCTAAATTGGGATAGTTTTCCAACTGCTGCATCATGCGGTCGTCGACAACAAAGTCTTCGATGTGCAACTTATCGCTTTCTTGTCGTCTTAGTTCATTCAACGATTGTTCGAATTTGATCGATGGCAATAAGTCGATCGTCGGTTCGCTCGTTTCCTCCGTCAAGACTTGCTGAGTGAGCCACATGACGACCAACAAACAGAGGACCAGCAATCCGACCAGAACGCGTCGCCGCAGACGTACTTTAGATGACGATTCGGCTGCCGAATCGTCGATCAACGAATCATCGAGAAGTGGGTTGGATGAATCTTGATCGAAGGCAGGTTCAGTATCCAACATGTGATGAGATGGTACAGGATTTTCGTTGGGAGAAGTTGCAATACTTGTTCCCAGGCTCCCGCCTGGGGACACGATGGTAGGAGGCTCCCGCCTCCCGTGTCTATCTGCTCGGCAGGCGGGAGCCTGCAAAGCTTGGCGTTACAAGGCGGGAGCCTGGTAACGAGTTGTATCATAGCATCGAGGCGACGACGCGGGTTGCGTCGTACCTCGATGCTAAAAAGAGATTCATCGTGGAGCGGCTGAGCGAGACGATTGACCCAGAAACCGTCGCACCTAGCCACATTGCTCCGATCTTCAAAGAGACCAGTGGGACGATTCCCGCAAATGCGCCCACCAACGATGAAACTCCAAAATGGATGATTCATGTCGCACCGGTAGTGCGACTGGCGAAAACGGGAATTAGCAATCCAGCGGCAGCACTGTCAACGCTGATTTTCAAGGCAATTGGCAGAAGCCCGAAAAAAAAATGAGTTTCACGCTCTAATCGAGCTTCAAATGACGCAGCCGAAGCGAATTGCTGATAACCGATACACTACTCAAACTCATCGCTGCCGCGGCGATCATTGGGCTAAGTAGTAGCCCAAAGACGGGGTACAACAAGCCAGCGGCGATTGGAATTCCGAGCGAATTGTAAAGAAACGCAAAAAACAAATTTTGGCGGATATTTTTCATCGTCTTTCGGCTCAGCTTCTCCGCAGCGGCAATGCCGCGCAGGTCGCCGCCCACCAAGGTCACCCCCGCCGACTCGATCGCTACCCCTGTCCCGGTTCCCATCGCGATCCCTACGTCGGCTTCGGCCAATGCTGGTGCATCATTGATCCCATCGCCCGCCATTGCGACGACACGGCCCTGCTTCATGAGATCAGCGACATGACGCCGTTTTTCGTCCGGAGAAACCCCGGCGTGGAAATCGTCGATCCCCAATTGTTCGGCAACCGCCTTGGCCGTCGTTTCCGCATCCCCAGTCAGCATCACGACCTCAAGTCCCATTCGATGAAGCGCTAATAATGCAGATTTTGTGCTCGATTTTATTGGATCGGAAATTGCAAACATTGCAGCGACTTTCGCGCCGACCGCCAAAAAAATGGTCGTACTGCCTTCCGCCTGATGCTGCCGAGCAAGCTCCGTTTCCTGCTCAGCCACTGGAATGCCTTGCCGTTCTAAGAAGCCCGTTTTACCGATACGTACCGTCTGGCCATCCACGGTCGCCGCGACCCCTTCGCCGGTCACACTTTGAAATCCAGCGACCGTGCCAAACTTCGATGACTCCTTCAACAAAATGCCATCTTGTTTGGCGCGCCGCAGGACCGCTTCGCCCAGCGGGTGTTCGCTCGATTGCTCTACCGCTGCCGCCATTGCCAAACTGTCAGCCTCCGTCCAATCGCCGAACGTTTCAATATGCGTCACTTCGGGGCGTCCTTCCGTTAACGTACCCGTTTTATCGATAACGATCGTGTCGACTTTTTCAAGTCGCTCGAGCACCTCGGCGTTCTTAATCAGCACTCCCTCTTTCGCTCCGCGTCCAACACCAACCATGACGGACATGGGTGTCGCCAAGCCGAGAGCACACGGGCAAGCAATGATTAAGACAGCGACGGCGGCAACGAATGCATGAGCCAATCGCGGCTCTGGCCCCCAAACGGCCCAGCCGATAAAGGCTAGAATGGCGCACCCCATCACCGTTGGTACGAAGTATTGGGCAACGGTGTCGGCAAGCTTTTGAATCGGAGCACGACTGCGTTGCGCTTCGAATACCATTTGCACGATTCGGCTGAGTACGGTATCGTCGCCGACCCCGACCGCTTCGATCACCAGGGAGCCGGTTTGATTGATCGTACCACCGGTGACTTCATCGCCAGTTTGCTTTCGCACTGGCAAGGGTTCACCCGTTAACATCGATTCATCGACGCTGCTTTCGCCCCGCAAAACCCGACCATCTACCGGCATCTTCTCGCCAGGCCGAACTCGTAAGATATCGCCCTTTTTGACTTCTTCTAGCGGGATTTCCGCATCGGTTTGAGTATCAAACGACGCTTGATCGTTTGCCGAATCGGTTTCAATTCGGCGGGCCGTGTCCGGCGACAATTGCATCAATTCACGAATGGCACCACCCGTTTGATGACGTGCCCGAAGCTCCAAAACTTGGCCCATCAAGACAAGGGTGATGATCACGGCCGCCGCTTCAAAATAGAGAGGTGGTGAACCATGGTCAAAGAATGCTTCGGGGATCACCCCTGGGACCAACACCACCACAACACTGAAGAAATAGGCCGCGAGCGAGCCGACGGCGATTAACGAGAACATGTTCAAGTTCATCGTTCGAAAGGAACTCACGCCACGAACCAGTAGCGGCCATCCAGCATAGAACACGACCGGCGTCGCCAATGCCAATTGAATCCAACCAAACGCCGAAATCGACACGATTTCGGTCAATCGCAAACCGATCATCGGCCCCATTGCAATCACCAGCAGAGGCAGCGACAGAAACATACCGATCCAAAACCGCCGCTTCATATCGACAAGCTGAGGATCCTCGCCCGTGTCGTCAGCGGTTAAGAACTTCGGCTCCAAGTCCATGCCACAGATCGGGCAGGCACCGAATCCGACCTTTTCAATCTCGGGATGCATCGGACAGGTAAAGATCGCATCGTCGGCTACGTCGGCAGGATCCCAATCCGCTTTCGCGTGATCGCCGCCACAGCAAGATCCTGTCGTCGTATTGGATGCGTTATTTTTCTCCTCCCGGCGGGCAAGTATGCCGTCAGGATCGGCGTCAAATTTTTCCTTACAGCCTGGATGGCAAAAGTAGTAAGTACGACCCTCGTGCTGACTTTGTATCGCATTGGAAGACGGCGAGACCTGCATCCCGCAGACAGGATCGGTCATCGTAATTTGGTTTAGAGGCATTGTTTTCTTTCAATCGTTGGAAAATCAGGCGTTACATAACGTCCGGCTCAGGAAGGCATTTCTCAACCCTCCCTGGCTTTGAGGTCGTGCAGTTTTTAAGTGCATATTTTACAAGCGTTTACGCTTGTCTTACCTCCCCCGACGCAGCCAGGGGAGGTTGTAAGTTCTTAGCCAAGTAGCACTTAAAAAAACTGCACTACCTCCTTCGCCGGGAGGGTGAAGCACCCGAAAAAGGCAATGTGAATGCGTTGCTCCTAGGATGGATGTTCTGTAGCTGGATGTTCTGTTTAGCCGATCAATGCATATCGATTTTATAGAATCGCTAAATGACTGGACTCCAATCAAAAAATCGAGGTCGACGCGGAGCTTTACTTCTTGCTAAAGGCTAGTGAAGCACTGTGTGGATGTTCAACCAAGCCCCACCAAACGGCTCCATTTCGAAGCGTTTGAGCGGGGAAATGACAAGATCATCGTGCAACTCTCATTCAACTTCAATTGTAACGCCAAGCAAATTTGGCACCAATGCTCTGGATTATAGCGATGACCGACCTATTTGGATTGCCTGCGTTCTCGATTGTACTCTTTGTGTGTATCGGATTACTGATCGGGCATTTGCTGTGGTATCGTGACACGTCGGCTGACCGAAAAAAACTTCGTGAGAGCGAGGATCGCTACGTAAAAACACGTGGGGCGATTCGTCAACGTAAACAACAATTCGCTCAATTACAAACGCTGCTTACCGCAAAGGAAGCGGAGATCGCGAGCAAAGAATCCGAGCAGCAGCAGTTGGTCGATCGCAATCGACAATTGCTGGCTACGATCGAAGAATTTCGTGTTGTTTCCGCCGACTTTGAAAAAGATCGCGAAGCGACAGCGGTCAAACACAGCGAAGAACGCAAACGGTCGGAGCTGCTGAAGAACCAGTTGCAGGAGGTTCTACGGAAGAACACCGAACTCGAAAATCAACTCTTGTCAGAAACCGATAAACAGGATCAACAAAACAAAGAAATCGCTCACTTAATCGAATCGAACAAGCAACTCAGCACGCAAGTGAAACAACGTGATGCAAAAATCATTGAACGAGAAGACCAGCTTGCGGAATCCGCCAACCAAATTGCCGGTCAACAATCACGCTTCGATGACCTCTCCAAAGATATCCGTGAAAAACAATCGCGAGTGGTTGATCTCGGTAAACAAATCGAGGAACTTTTGCCGCTGCGAGAACAAATCGCCGAGAAAGAAGATGCTCTTGCCTTGGCCACCGAGAAAGTCGATCAACTACTGCAGGTCAACCACCGACACCTCGCAGAAATCGAAACGCTCTCTACCCAAAATTGCCATTTCCAGGAACAACTCAGTGAGCTCGCTACGTTGCAAGAGGTGGTAACGGTTAAGCAAACCGAGCTTGTACAACTACAACAACGTTTGGCGGCTTCCGATTCGCAGCGCAATGAGCTTTCCAACGAAACCTCAGTGCTGAAAGAAAACCTCCGCAAGGCCGAAGAAGAGTTGGCACAGCAAGAAGTTAGTGCAAAACAGATGGAACGGGTTGCACAAGAATTGGAAGAAGCAAAACAAACGATTCTCGAACAACGGCAATCAATTGAATTGCAAACGAAACAAATCGAACGGCTGAACGTTAAACGAGAGGAGCACGAAGCGACTCGTGCCCAACTCGAATCGACGAACGGAAAACTCAAGGCGGATATTGAGAAAATCGAGTCGTTGATAACGCAGCTCGAAACGGACAAAAATCAGCTTGTCGATTCGAACCAGCAGCTCGAAACGATGAACGGAACACTCAAAGCGGATATCGAGAGAATCGAGTCGTTAACCACGCAGCTCGAAACGGACAAAAATCAGCTTGTCGATTCGAACCAGCAGCTCGAAACGATGAACGGAAGACTCAAAGCGGATATCGAGAGAATCGAGTCGTTGACCAAGCAGCTCGAAACGGACAAAAATCAGCTTGTCGATTCGAACCAGCAACTTGAGACGCGTAATCGAGAATTCCAACGGCAACTCAAGACGTCTGGGGAAGAACGTGGCTTGCTCATCGAGACGCGCGATCAATTCAAACTTAACTTAAGTAAAGCGAACGAGACGATCGAGAACGAACAAGCGACAATTGTTGATTTACGAAAAGAGCTCGAGAGCCAGCAAAAGAAAACGGCAACGACAGCCCGCGAGTTGGACATCGCAAAGCAGCAGAAGGCGGAAATCGAAACGCGCGTGGAAGATCACAAGCGAGCCATTTTGCAACTGCAAAACCAGTTGAAGGTTGCGGAGCAAATGGGGCCAGTCAACGAATCGCTTGAAGCTCGCGTTGCCGAACTGATGAACCATATCGAAGTGGTCAACCATGAACTCGAGGATAGTTTACAAGCCAACGTGAAGGCGGGAAACCGAATCCGCGACTTAGAGAACCAATTGCATGAACATGCGGAGAAGATTCGGGACCTTAGGCGGACTCGAGTCGCCGCCGCGGGCAGCATCGCCGAGCAGCCCATCGAGCGCGCTGCTTAGTCGTGTGTAGGTTGGGTCGACCAAGGGGAGACCCGGATCCATGACTTCCCGACTTGCAATCGACGATTCGGATTTCTTGCCGGGTCGGCGTCGTAAAGACTTTTTGACCCAGCCTGCGTGTTTGCCATCGATCATCGTCTTGGAACGCTGCGTTTCTTTCGATACTGGTTCGGATTGGCTGCCTTGCCAGTAATTTCATAAAGAAAAGGGCTCGGGATCGTCGGCCTTGGCTTGCCCCATTTTCGTCTCGTCAGAGCCATCGACATCGTCAGGATCTCTTGAGCCCGTGTGATTCCGACGTAACACAATCGTCGTTCCTCTGCGATATCCTCTTCACGTCCGCTTTTCAAACTTCGGCTGTGAGGAAGGATGCCTTCTTCCATGCCGACCATGTAAACGTAGGGGAACTCGAGTCCTTTGGCTGCGTGCAATGTTAGCAGCCAAACCGAATTCTTGGCTGCCATCTTGTCCTTTTCATTTCCCATTTCTCGTCCGGACAGGGCGATGTCGGAAATAAACCCAGTCAACGATGGATCGTTAGTGTTGTCTTGATAAGCTCCGATCGCATTGGTTAGATCACCGATCGATGCCATCCGCGCATCCCGTTCTTCGGGTTGGTCGTAGATGCGAGCGATCTCATCGGCGTAGGCCGTCCGGGCAAGCATCGTTTGCAGTGCTTCGGTCAAGGAATCGTTTTCAGCTCGGCGGCGGACATCCTCAGCGATCGATCCGAGTTCAGCGATCCCACGGCGGGCACTCGGTGACAAATCTGCGATCGCTGAGTTATTCTGCATGACTTGCCACACTGGCACGCCCCGCTCCACGGCACGCTTGATTAGTAATTGTACCGTTTTGTTGCTTAGCCCTCGCGCGGGGGTATTGATGACGCGAAGCAATGACATTTCGTCATCGGGTTGGTCAATCCATTTCAAATAGGCCAGCAAGTCACGGATTTCTCTGCGGTCGAAGAACGATTGACTCCCCATCATCACGTAGGGCACATTCGCTTTTCGAAGCTCGGTTTCAAACAAACGGGGTTGCTCGTTGGTGCGAAACAAAATCGCAATGTCCCGCGGCTGAACGTGTTTTTTGTCAATCAGTTCGGTGATCTCGGTGACGACCAACTTTGCTTCAGCCGTTTCGTCTTTGTGCTGCAAAATTCTCGGTCGTCGTCCATCCGGGCGACTTGGAATCAAGACCTTGTCGTGTCGCTCGGTATTGTACCTGATCAGCGTATTGGCCATCGACAAAATGGCGCCCGTACTGCGATAGTTGTCTTCCAAACATACGACTTTTGCATCAGGCCAATCTTTGCGGAAATTCAAAATGTGCGTCACGTCGGCTCCACGCCAAGCATAGATCGATTGATCATCATCGCCCACCACGCAAAAATTGCGATGTTTGAAGGTCAAGTCGCGAGTGATTCGGTATTGGCTACCATTGGTATCTTGATACTCGTCAACGAGGACATGATCGTAGAGCGATGCCACTTGATCTCGAATGTCATGATGTTCTTTGAACAACAGTTCGGTATTGAGTAGTAGATCGTCAAAATCCATTGCCGCTCGCGCTTGCAATCCATTTTGATAGCGGCGATACCCGGATGCCGCAAAGTGTTCTTTGTCGGTCGAAGCGATCGTCGCCGCCTGATCAGGCAGTATCGATTGATTCTTCCATCCGCCAATGATCGACAACATATCGCCCGGTTTCAAAGCGGTGCCGGGCAGGCGAAGTTCACGCAGAACCGCTCGGGCGAGTGATTCCTGATCGCTGCGGTCGTAGATCGAGAACTTTTTGGGATAGCCGATCGCGGTTGCGTGCTGGCGCAATATCCGCACGCATAATGAATGGAACGTACTGATCGTCGGTTTGGGCTCGTCGGGTTCACCGCGACGAGGTTTACGCTTCCTTTTCGAACCGATCAGTTCCCCGATCCGTTCTTGCATCTCGCCCGCCGCCTTATTGGTAAACGTCATTGCCAAAATTCGATCTGGCGGTGTGCCATGGCGGATTAAGTTGGCGATACGAAACGTCACGACGCGTGTCTTACCGGTCCCAGCACCGGCGAGCACGAGCATGGGGCCCGATAACGTATTGACTGCCTCGGCTTGAGCCTGATTGAGTCCGTGGCTCACAAATCAATCCTTTGAGGAGGTGTGGCAAAACGAGAGGAAACTATCGCGACGGGTCACGCGTGATGACCGGGTTGGCGGTCCCGCTTGCAATGAGTTGTAACGTGCCCTGTTGAGGTCGATTGGAATTCACCAGGACGCGGTTAAAGGGAATTCCGTAGCAAGCATAATTCCCGGTCGCCGTATCGAGAACGTAGACCACCGAGGGCGCCGCCGGTGTCGCACTCGATTGCCGAAACTCGGCGAGGCCCGTCATCATCATGTACTGACCCCCCTTGCCGCCTGCTCCAAGGGCTTCGCCGACTTGAGCCGAAAAGCTGGCCATGAACCGACCCACGCGCGGGTAGATGACATTGCACTGGAGTAGCCCGGAGTTGTGGTCGAGCAAGAACAGTCCTTCGGCATCTTCGCTAACCGGACCGGTCGCCATCGAAAACTTTTCGCTCGTCACTGCCGCGGTCGCCTCAATCGGCGAAAAGGTGACGGATGGTCGGGACGTTGATTGGCCAAACAGGTAGGCCGCAATGGCAACGCTTGCCAATGCCGTGATCGCTAAACAAAGATTGGCAAAGGGATTCTTCGTGTTCGATTCCACCTGAGGGTCGTGTTTTTGAGTGTTTGTCATCTGAGTTTCTGACATCGTCGCGTCGCTCCACAAAAGGTTCGTTGAGAAAGGGTAGAGATAATTGTAGGCAGTTGCGATCAACTTTACGATTGCCTTGACGACGAGGAAGCGATAATTTAACAGTCCCATTCATGCCCCCCCATTGATCTGGAGTCCTGTTGTCGATGACACGATCTGCCCCACCGATGCCAAAAAACGGCAGTATTGCGGCGATTCTGCCTGCTGCGGGCAGCGGTCGTCGATTTGGAAGTCATCAAAATAAACTGTTCGCGACGCTTCGAGGAGTACCGATCTGGTTACATTCGGTCAAGGCGTTGCTTTGTCGGCCGGAAGTGGGGCGAATCATTATTGCGGTTTCCGAAACCGACCGCCAGACGTTTCAAGACACTCACACTGCGTTTCTCGAATCGGAAACGTTTCTCGAATCGGAAAAACTCCAGTCGACCAGAATGGAATGGGTATTGGGTGGTTGTGAGCGAACCGACAGCGTCCGCAGCGGTCTCGAATCGATCGGCTGCGATCCGATGATCGAGTACGTGGCGATTCACGACGCGGCACGCCCATTAATCAGCGATCAAGATTTGTCGTCTATCTTTTCGGCTCTGATCGCGACCGATGCAGCCATTTTGGCAACGCCCGTCACCGGAACGCTCAAACGAGCGGTCCAGGCACCGAAGCAAGCCGCAGCCGACGGGATCCTCAGCGATCACGTTGTCGCTAGCGATCACGCCGTGACCGTCGACCGCAGAGAGCTATGGGTTGCTCAAACCCCGCAGGTTTTTCGGCTCAGCTTGCTGCGATCCGCCTACGCTCGATACCGTGGCTATCCGGCAACCGACGATGCCCAATTGGTTGAGCGAATCGGTCATCCGGTTGCAATCGTCGCCGGAAGTAGCGACAACATCAAAATCACTCATCCCGAGGATCTACGCATCGCCGAAGCGATCATGGCCAGACCGTCACCCGCGGATACACTCCCCAACACACTTACGAACCCATAACAAAATGAACTTAATTGAAGACCTCCGTTGGCGAGGATTAATCCACCAAACGACCGATGAAGCCGAACTTGGGACATTGCTTGACAGCGAGCCACAAACGATCTACATCGGCTTCGATCCGACGGCGTCGAGTTTGCACGTCGGACATCTCATGCAAGTCATGATGCTGAGGCGGTTCCAACGGGCCGGACATCGTCCGATCGCCTTGGTCGGGGGGGCCACGGGAATGATCGGAGACCCCAGCGGCAAGAGTGAAGAACGCAACTTGCTGTCGGCTGAACAGCTGCAAGCCAATGTGGACGGAGTCGGCAAACAAATGCAGCAGTTTCTGGACTTTGGCGGCGACAGTGGTGCCAAGCTGCTCAATAACTTTGATTGGATGAAAGGCTACTCGTACCTGGAATTTCTACGGGACGTTGGCAAGAACTTTCCCGTCGGTGCGATGATGGGAAAAGAGTCCGTTCGATCGCGGCTCGAGAGCGAAGCAGGTTTAAGCTATACCGAGTTCAGCTACATGCTTTTGCAAGCCTACGACTTTGTCCATCTGTGCCGCGAACACGATTGCCGAATCCAAGCAGGCGGCAGCGACCAATGGGGCAACATCACCGCTGGCATTGATTTGGGACGCCGTATGCTCGGCAAACCGTTGTTCGGTTTGACCGCTCCGTTGTTAACGACAAGTGACGGACGCAAAATGGGCAAAACCGAAAAAGGAGCGATGTGGCTCGATCCCGAGCGAACCAGCCCCTACGAGTTCTACCAATATTGGATCAATGTCGAAGACGCCGACGTGATGCGCTGTATCGCTTACCTGACGGAGATCGAGCGAGACGAATACGATTCACTCAGCGAGCAAACCGCAACCGACCCAGGTCGCCGAAGGGCTCAAAAACGGTTGGCAGCCTACATGACGCAGCTCGTTCATGGCGACGAAGGAATCTCTTCGGCGGAGCGGGCGACCCACATCCTATTTGGTGGCGAGATTGAAAAGGCGACGGATGCCCAGCTGAGTCAAATCTTTGCCGATGTGCCCAGTAGCGAAGCCGATCGACAATCCCTCTCGGGCGAAGGGTTTTGGATTATCGATGCTCTGCAAACCACAGGACTGGTCAGCAGTGGTAGCGAAGCGAGGCGTTCGATCAAAGAAGGAAGCATTTACCTGAACAATCGACGAGTCTCGGACATGAACTATCGATTGAGTGAAGCCGATTTGGCCAGCGAAACGGTCATGGTACTCAGGCGAGGAAAGCGAAAGTATGCGCTGCTGCGATTTCGTTTGTAGTGTAACAGTCTCCAGGTAGCGAATTTTGTTGTTTTGGATGGGTTTACACCCGCATTGGATGTTTTGAGAGCTATGTTTTTGCATACAGGACGCTGGAAAGCGTTCAACGCCATCCGCTTTTGTCGGATTGCTGCTCAAAATGCTCAAATGGATTTCATTCAAAACGGGGACGCTTGCATCATGAAAATTCGCACCAAATTATTGTTGACATTTATCGGCTGTGGGCTATGCCCGATCGCCATCGTTAGCTGTATGAGCTATAGCTTTGCGGTTCAAGGAATGAGTGATATCGAAGAGACTGCGACAGGAGGTTTCAAATCAGCGGCCGAATCGCAGTTGGTGGCCGTGCGTGATATGAAGAAATCCCAAATCGAAACCTATTGGCGAGATCGGAAAAAAGACATTGATTCACTCGCAAGCTCGGTTGCTTCGATGATTGATCCGGGCAGCGGTACGTCGCTGAAGCGACGTATGGAGAGTCAAGATGATTGGTTCACTCAGTTTCGCGACATTTACGGCTATTACGATCTGTTTCTGCTGTCACCCGATGGCCACTGTTTTTATTCGGTTTGCCGTGAAGCGGACTACGACACAAACCTAATCACAGGAGTGTACCAAGATTCGAATTTTGGCAGCATGATTCAGAAGATTGTCAAAACGGGATCGTTTCAGTTTGCCGATTTTGCTCCCTATGCACCGAGCAATAACGATCAGGCGGCCTTCATTGGAACTCCTGTGAGAATCGACGGCGAGCTGAAGCTGATCGTTGCTTTGCAAATGCCTCATGAGGACATCAATTCGATGATGACCGCACGGGCCGGAATGGGCGAAACCGGGCACACCTTTCTTGTTGCCGTCGATGAAGCGACGGGAAAAACCTCGCTTCGTAGTGATATGTCCTCCGTGAATCCACTCTTTAAGATTGGTTCGCCAATAACAACGTCGTAGATCGAAAGCGCGGTTCATGATACCGATGGGATGGGTGAAGGAGTTTGGAAGAATGCCGAGGGCGACGAAGTGCTCGTCGCTTACAATCGCATAAGCGTGTTTGGTAAAGACTGGAACCTATTTGCAAAACTTGATGCTAAAGAAGCATTCGCCTCAGTTGAAGCGATTAAGGATCTTGGGGTTGCATCGTCAAGATCGCTACTTGGTTGGATGACGAGCGTGTCACTCGTCGTGATTCTTGTTGTTTCCGCAATTGGAATTCTATTGTCTGCGATGATTGTAAAACCGATCAAGAGTGCGGTTACCATGTTAAAGGATATTGCCGAAGGCGAAGGCGATCTGACTCGCAAGCTTGACGAATCGAGCAATGACGAACTGGGGGAACTGGCCCATTGGTTCAATCAATTCGTCGGTAAACTACGAGTGATGATTGTCAGTCTTGCGGGCAACTCCAAGAGTCTTGGTGACGCTTCAAAAACGCTTTCGCTGACCGCCAGCGAGTTGTCGGGCGGAGTCCGTAGCACCAACGA
>JGI12210J13797_10725258_pt1 | contig 16385 bp, 12 predicted proteins | sample ElkSlonscriptome_3_FD_13797 | JGI IMG/M metagenome (IMG submission 13797)
CCTAACTAAAATCATCCCTCGTCTGATTGAAGAAACTGACCTTTGGAGTGTCAGCTACAAATAAAGCAATTGTGAGCAGTCTGTTAGGTTGCTACTGAAGAGTGCATTATTGCTTACTAAAAAATTCACACTATAACAATCCCTAACCATTTACCCTCATGTACCAAGTAAATATAAAAGAAGGCGTACAGTTAGATGACTACCGTTCTTACGCCACCTTAGTTCCAGCCTTCAACGCATTTTACAATGAAGCTCTACTGCTGAAGCGTTCGTTGAAAGACCGTAAAATCTGGATGATTAACTCTACTGAACACGGAGGCGGAGTAGCCGAGATGTTACCCCGAATGATTAGTATTTTACGTCAACTAGGTTTGCAAGCTGATTGGCTAGTTATGGAGACCAATGAACAAGACTTCTTTTCCTTAACTAAAAATATACATAACCTGATTCATGGCCAACCGGGTGCCGAAATCACTGCGGAAGACAAAGCTTTATACGAACGAATAAATAAGGAAAACGCTCAGCAACTGACGAAGTATGTTCAAAAGAATGATATAGTTGTGTTTCATGATCCTCAGCCAGCAGGAATGGCGCAGGAAGTGAAAAAGCTGGTGGACATCACCGCTATTTGGCGCTGCCACATTGGGCTTGATTTTTCTAACCCAAGTACCGATACAGCTTGGTCATTCTTGTTGCCCTATCTACAGCACTACGATCACTTTGTATTTTCTAGTCCAGAGTATATCCCCAAAGGCTTATCTGGCAATGTTACCATGATTCATCCTAGCCTTGATCCGCTTTCGCATAAGAACCGTCCGCTCTCACTGCATAAGCTGACGGGTATTTTGAATAACGCGGGTTTGCTCACCTCATCTCATCCTCACCTTTACCCTCATTACCAACACCAAGTTGAGCGTATACAACCTGATGGTACGTTCGGCCCTGCCCAGAGTGGAACCGATATTGGCTTACTTTTTCGCCCCATTCTTACGCAAGTATCTCGCTGGGACAAGCTTAAAGGTTTTTTCAGTTTAATGGAAGGGTTTGTGGAGCTGAAAAAACGTACCCCAAATGATTCGCAAGATCGTGCTCAGGAGCGTATTAGTAATGCTCGTCTCGTTTTAGCTGGACCTGATCCTGCTTCAGTGGCTGATGATCCCGAAGGAAAGCAGGTTCTGCAAAAACTAATTGAGGCCTACGTAGGATTACCGGACGAACTAAAAGAAGACGTGGTAATACTTACACTGCCGATGAACTCCCCTAAAGAGAACGCTCTGATTGTGAATGCCTTACAGCGTAGTTCTTACATAGTTATACAGAACTCACTACAGGAAGGTTTTGGATTAACTGCTACCGAGGCGATGGGCAAACGTATTGCCGTACTCACGAGTAGTGCTTGTGGTCTACGCAACCAAGTACGAAATCATATAGATGGGCGTTTGCTACAGCATCCGGAAGATCCCGATGAAGTAGCCTACTACTTAGAAGAGTTGCTTAGTAATCCTAAGTCAGTTGAAGAAATGAGCTTTAGTGCTGAGAAACGAGTGCTAGATCACTTTCTAATCTTTCAACAGCTCACCAGTTGGCTGAATGTCTTTCACAAGGTTTTACCAGCTGAAGTACGATCATAATCTGTAGGCTGAAGGTTCCTAAGGAACGATGGAATAATAAAGTATCCAAGTTGAACGCCGGAATTTCGGAGTGAGACGAGGCACTGAAACCGAGCATAGCCGAGCTATGTAAGGTTTTTCGTAACGAAGTACCGCTCTGAAAGAACAAGTTCAAATGGATATCTTATTGTTTTATTGTTCCTAATAGACTTTAGTACTATCTTTTAGTAAAGGAAGCTAAATAGCGATACTAGATACGGGGCGAGCGGGGTTACTATCTTTTTTTTCGCATGAGGTGCTGAATAAAGCTACTCCAATCAGCAAAAGATAGAAATAATTCATAGCGAAATTGATTCTGGATTCTACGACGATTGTACTGCAAAATCCGAGCTAATTTTATTTTCTTCCAGCTTTCTCGCTAGCTCGGTTATCAAAACGGTTTGGTTTTTATACAAAAAAAACCTCCCGGTGAGGGGAGGTTCCTTAATTATCCAATCATGATTTACTATTCTAAACCGATTCCAAAGAATTGATTTTCCTCAGGATCATCTGGGTAAATACCTTCAATAAGTACTCCCCCTTTTTCATTACCAAGTGCTTCATCCAAATCATCGAGTGAACGGATGGGTTGATTAGCAATACGGGTAACAATAAATCCATTTTTGATTTCTTGCTGGCGTAATTTCCCTGCATAAATTTTACTCACTTGCACCCCACCGGAAATACCCAGTTCATCTAACTGCTCCTCACTTAACTCAGTGAACTCAGCACCTAATTGGTCAAACATTTCACCCCGCTGGGCTTTTACAAGCTTGGTTTCGCCACCCCGGGTTTTCAATGTCATATCAAAAGTTTTCTCTTTTCCGTCTCTATTGACGGTTACCATTACCTGATCGCCCGGACGCTTACGGCCGATGTACGACAATAAGTCGGAATTGCGTAAAATTTTCTTCTCATCAACTTTTACAATTATATCACCTTTCTCAATTCCGGCTTCTTGGGCTGAACCTTCTTCGACAACTTCTCGCACTAAAACCCCTTGATTAAGGTCTAAGTCATATTCTTTGGCTACTGCTGGGGTGATGCCCACGATAGAAACCCCTAAGAATCCGCGCTGAACCGTCCCGTATTCTTTTAAATCTTCTACTACTTTTTTAGCAATATTGGAAGGTACGGCAAATGAGTAACCTATATAAGAACCGGTTTGACTGGCAATAGCCGTGTTAATACCAATCAAGTTGCCATCAACATTCACCAAGGCACCGCCGCTGTTGCCGGGGTTTACCGCGGCATCTGTCTGTATAAAAGACTCAATAGAAGTTTCGTTTCTTAGTATGCCAATGTTTCTTCCCTTGGCACTTACAATCCCGGCGGTCACCGTAGAGTTTAAGTAACTCAGTGGATTTCCAGCAGCCATTACCCATTCCCCAACTTTTACTTCATCGGAGTTTGCAAACGATAAAAAGGGCAGATCTTCATCGTCAATCTTAATCAAAGCTAAGTCCGTAGTAGGATCAGTACCAATTACTTGAGCACTATAGCTTCTATTGTCAGTTAAGACTACTGTAAGCTCATCGGCATCGGCTACTACGTGGTTATTAGAGACAATATAGCCATCGGAGCTAATCATAACCCCCGAGCCAGAACCTTTACGAGGGCCTCGCTGCTGTGGGGATTGATCAAAACGATCTCCGAAGAAATCTCGAAAAAACTCAGGAATCTGCTCCATATTATTAGATGCACTAGCTGACTGCTGAACCGAAGTAATATGAACGACGGCCGGAGTAACTTTTTCAGCCGCAGCAGTAAAATCGAAGGGCGCCATCGTAGAGGATGGTTCAGTTACGTAGTTTACAAATGCAGGCTCATTGGTTGAATCTACTTGAAATACTCGATCATCTTTTACAAAATAAGTGTAGGCTACCAACGTGATCACACTGGCAAAAACCGCGGCAAACACGGTTGTTAGAATATTTTTCATGGATTTTAAATTTATTTTTCGCTAATGAACAATTGATAAACTGGTCGTACTAAAATTGGTTTGATTGTAATTGTATTACTACAATAAAGAGGTGTACATTAAACAATACGCATCTCTAACAGAATCGTTCAGGGATAAATTACTAGAAGGCTGTTAAAAAATGTTAAGAATCGTAGTTTTGAGTAAGAGCATGTTTAAGTCTTGTTTTTGTAAGCGAAAAGGAGCTATTTCGGGGGCTGACTAGTGTATTTTCCACAAAATAGCTATGGCTATTTTGTGGAAAATACGCGAAGCTCATGCACCGAAAGAGCCCTTTGCAGCCCAAAGGATAAAATTTAAACATGCTCTAAATCTGGGCTAGAAAGTAAAGGCAGGCGGCTACAGTCTTTATAGACCCATTTTACCAATAAATATTGCAGCATAACCATTGCATCTGATTAGTGGCGGATTGAGGACGTCCTTTCAAGTGCTAAAGGGGTATTCCAGTGAGATTATCATAAAAAAACACATCCTTTCTTGAAGCATTCGCGGGAAAGTAAATAACTTGCGGCTCAAATGTTCACGGGCTCTATTATTATCTTTTTATGCCGGAAACTATTCTAATCATTGATTTTGGCTCACAGTATACCCAACTCATTGCTCGGAGGGTTCGAGAATTGGATGTTTACTGTGAAATCCATCCGTACAACCACTTGCCGGACTTGGATAGTCTTTCCTCACTTAAAGGAGTCATCTTATCGGGTAGTCCCTGCTCAGTAACCGAAAGCGATGCCCCTAACCTTGAAGTCAACGCTGTATTAGATAGGTTCCCGGTGCTGGGCATTTGTTATGGCGCGCAGATGATGGCTCAACAGTTAGGCGGAGAGGTTTTACCTTCAAAAATTCGAGAATACGGACGAGCCCGACTGTGTCATCTGGATTTACATTCTCGCCTTCTAAAGGAGATGACAGCCGACTCGCAGGTGTGGATGTCTCACGGCGATACGATTTCCAAAGTGCCGTCGGGAGTAGAAGTGATTGCGAGTACCGAATCGGTGAAAGTTGCTGCTTACAAATTACAAGATAAAGATGTGTACGGCATTCAGTTCCATCCGGAAGTAACGCATTCTACCGAAGGTAAAACGGTACTGCGGAACTTTGTAGTACATATTTGTGAATGTGCCCAAGACTGGACATCTGATCAGTTTGTGGAAGCTACTGTGTCGGCTCTGCAAGAACAGTTACAGAATGATAAAGTAGTGTTGGGACTATCGGGTGGGGTTGATTCTTCGGTGGCGGCTATGCTCATTCACCAAGCAGTAGGGGAAAATTTGCACTGTATTTTTGTGGATAATGGACTGCTTCGTAAAAATGAGTTTGAGGATGTGCTGCATTCCTATAAAGATTTGGGGTTAAACGTAACAGGAGTTAATGCCAAGACCGAGTTTTATCAAGCACTTGCCGGAGTTACTGATCCCGAAGGTAAACGGAAGGCCATTGGTAAAACTTTTATTGAGATCTTCGACCGAGAGTCTCATCGCATTGAAAATGTGAAATGGCTAGGGCAAGGCACTATTTATCCTGATGTTATCGAGTCAGTATCGGTCAAGGGCCCGTCGGCTACCATCAAGTCGCACCATAATGTGGGGGGCTTACCCGAAAAAATGCACTTAAAAGTAGTAGAGCCATTGCGAATGCTTTTTAAAGATGAAGTAAGGGAAGTGGGAAGAACTATGGAGATTGACAATGCTATTTTGAGCCGACATCCGTTTCCTGGTCCGGGATTAGGAATTCGCATTTTAGGTGAAGTTACTGCCGAAAAAGTGCAGATTCTGCAACAAGTTGATCACATTTTCATTTCCGGTCTGAAAAATAGTGGTTTATACGATGATGTGTGGCAAGCAGCCGCCGTATTATTGCCAATTCAGGCAGTAGGGGTTATGGGTGATGAACGAACCTACGAGCAGGTAGTGGCTCTTCGGGCGGTAAGCAGTGTTGATGGCATGACGGCTGACTGGAGTCATCTACCCTACCAATTTTTAAGTGAAGTCTCTAATCAAATCATTAATCAGGTGAAAGGCGTTAACAGAGTAGTATATGATATAAGCTCTAAGCCTCCGGCTACCATTGAGTGGGAATAACGTTATCCAAATGGAAAATGGAAAACAATTTTAAGTTTTTTTGACCAATGACCAATGACCAATGACCAATGACAGGATAAGGCTTCACAAAATATCAAATTTTAACTTTCAATTATCAACTGTAACAATGTCTCGTTTCTTACGAATTTTTTTCATCTCGGTAGTTGCATTGGGCTGTTTTGCTAACCAAATTCAAGCTCAGTCCGGCACTAATTATCGGCAGCAGTACACTCAGGCTAAAACGCTCTATGAGCAAGGGAATTATCAGCAAGCTATTGAACTGCTCCAGCCAATTAGTCGGGCGGAAAAGAGTAATCCTTACGCGCCCTACGCTTCCTACTTTTACGCAATGGCTGCTTTACGAACCGGTGATAGCGATTTGGCAAAGAATATGTTTCGGCAAATTCAGAGTAAGTACCCTCGTTGGCGGCAAATGACCGAAGTGCTCTATGGTTTAGCGAACAGCTACTATGAGTCAGGTGATTTTGATCAGGCGTTTAAAGAATCGGACGAACTAACCGAATATCCTACGGCCACTGATTCCATTCGGAAGGATCTTCAACGAATGAAGCGGTACTATTTAGCCCAAGCGCCTGATGAGGTTCTGGAAAAATTACTGCTAGACCATCCGGACGAAAAAGCGGTGGCCGAACAACTAGTAACGAATATTACCTACAGCATTTACAACGATGATCGAGAGCGTAAAAAAGATTCTTTAGTTGAGGTATATTCCATTGATTTATCTGACTTGGGAGTTGCCAGTCAAGCGGCGTCGATTCGTAAAGAAGAATATCATTTAGCAGCATTTTTACCATTTCTAAGTGATCAGCTAAGTTCATCTAATACGAGTAATCGCGTAGGCAATCAATTTATTCTGGACCTGTATCGAGGCATGGAACTGGCGGCTAAAGATTTGCAGCAAGAAGGAATTAATGTGCAATTGCACGCCTACGATACCCAACGGGAATATGATGTAACTCAGCAGTTATTAGAGCAAGATGAGATAAAATATATGGATGTGTTTTTGGGCCCCTTATATCAGGGGCCGTTCCAAGCGGTATCGGACTACACTCGAGATCATCAAAAATATATGTTCAATCCTTTATCATCTAATCCTCAGATCGTGGGTGATAATCGTTTTTCGTATTTAATAAAACCCAGTATTGTTACCGAAGCAAAAATTGCGGCTCGGCATGCCATCGACTCGCTTGATGCAACCCAAGCGGTTGTCGTCACTGGACCTACTAAACGAGACTCAGCTCGAGTGGCTACCTTCATCAACGAATTTCAAGAAACGTACAATCAAGGAGTTCACTTAGAAATAATTGATGACTACAATGAAGAGACGATGGAACTCTTTGTAGAGAAACTTCAGGAGCTACATGATTTAGGAGAAACAGCAGTATATGTTGCCTCTGATCAAGAGCTAGTAATTACGAACAGCATCAGTGCGGTGGTTATGTCGGGGTTACCCCTCAAAGTCATTGGAAATGATGCATGGTTCAATTTTACGACTATTTCTTACGAGCAGCTGGAAAGCTTAGGGGTTTTCTTGATAAACTCTATTTATCTCGATTATCGTAATGAAGCAGTACAGGAATTCCGAGATCGCTACCGTCAGGCTTACTATCAAATTCCCAGTAAAAACGTTTTTCTGGGGTACGACATTGTCTACTTTGTTGGGCAGATGCTCAATGAGTATGGAGTCTATTTTCAAGAATTTTTCGTAACTGAAGCACCAGTGCCAAGTCGGTTCTTTCAGGGGTATAACTATTTTCAGGCCAACGATAATCAATACGTTCCAATTATTCAGTTTGAAGAAGGATCATTGACTATTACTAAAAGGGAGTATTAATTCTTATGCAAAATCACCGTAGTCAATCATTATTTGAAGAAGCACAGCACTTCATTCCTGGAGGGGTAAATTCTCCTGTTAGGGCTTTCCGTGCCGTAGGAGGAAACCCATTATTTATTAAATCAGCCGAAGGTGCTTACGTTTACGATGAAGACGATAACCAATATATTGAGTTAATTAACTCCTGGGGACCTATGATTTTGGGTCACCGTAACCCAGCGGTAGAGCAAGCTCTGACTGAAGCAATTCCGCACTCGGTTTCTTACGGAGCACCTACCGCGCGAGAAGTTGAAATTGCTCGGCTGATTGTCAGCATGGTACCATCTATCGAGAAAGTACGTATGGTAAACTCCGGCACCGAAGCGGCAATGTCCGCGGCTCGCTTGGCTCGAGGTTACACGGGACGCGATAAGCTAGTTAAATTTGAGGGTTGCTACCACGGGCACGGCGACTCTTTTCTGATTGCGGCCGGTAGCGGAGCTATGACAATGGGTGAACCCAATAGTCCGGGCGTGACTAAAGGAACGGCACAGGACACACTATTAGCTACTTTCAATGATTTGGATAGTATTGACCGCTTAATAAAAAGTAATCCAGACACGATTGCGGCGATAATGATTGAGCCAGTAGCGGGAAATATGGGTTGTGTGCTTCCCAATGAAGGATTTTTAGAAGGGCTACGGTCTCGCTGCGAAGCACACGAAATTCTTTTGATCTTCGATGAGGTAATGACTGGATTTCGCCTAGCCCCCGGTGGTGCACAAGAACTATATGGCGTAACCCCGGATATGTCGGCATTAGGAAAAATCATTGGGGGTGGCTTACCGGTGGGGGCGTATGGCGGTAAACAGGAGGTAATGGATTACGTTTCTCCAGTGGGTCCCGTTTATCAGGCTGGAACTTTATCCGGTAATCCTATTGCGATGGCAGCAGGTTACGCTATGTTAACTCAGTTGCAAGACCATACAAATCTGTATCAAAAACTTTCGGATACTACCGAAGCGATTGTTAGCGGAATTAAAGGAAATATGAAACGGCTTAATCTTTCGTACACAATTAATCAGGTAGGATCTATGTTTAGTTTATTTTTTACCGATCACCCGGTGTACGATTTCCAATCAGCAAGTGCTTCTGATACCAAATTATTTGGCGCTTACTTTCAGGAAATGCTTAAGCGTGGTATTTATTTGGCTCCATCCCAATTCGAAGCTTTATTTATTTCTTCCGCAATTGACGAGGCAATGGTTGAAACGATCGTCCGGGCGAATTACGAATCACTGAAAGCTATCCATTGATGGTTGATGAATAATGATTGATTGACGGGATAAGCCATTGTTCATACGCGCGGTGACCTTAATCATTGTCCCCGAATTTTATTTCCTCCCTTTTTCGTTCTTCCCGCTTTAAATTTCACTTGTTTATTACGTATGCAATGAAACGATTGTATTGAATACTTATTTCTTGGTATTGTATCTAGCTTAGCGACTAAGAAACAAACCACTAAATAAAGATACCTTGAAACGGATTATTTTACTGCTTTTGACGATCAGTTTGACCACAAAAATCGTGGAAGCGCAAAATTTCGGTAATCAGGCCATCACCTACGAAGAACTTTACGATGATCCCTACAGTATCAATAAGTTTTTTCTTCACCTGCAACCAGTCTATGCCGACGTGTTTTCCACGAATATAAACGCCGGATTTGGTATTGCGGCTAATTACTATCTTGAAGACAAAGCTGATTTTCATGCCAATTTTCGCCAAGCATACACTCGTTCGTTTGATCTGGTTCGCGATGCGGCTATCAAAAACCAAGTGATCTTAAATACCCCTAACAATTTCACCTACTTTGAGCTAGGGGGAACCTACCATATTAAAGACGAAGAAAGCGATACAGAAACGAAATTGATTTTATACTCTCGTAAGTACGCGAAAGGAAATCGTTGGGCGGCTCATGTGCCGGAACATACCGTAGTTCCTTCTAAAGTTAGGAAAATTATTGGGGCTCGAGCGGGTGGGTTTGCCTTTGATACTTCAGTAGATATGAAGCGAGTCACCCAGGATCAGCAAGTAACTCTGGTCGACGAAACTGGAGACCCATTTCCCATACAAGGCTTTTATCATACTAATTTAGTTGCTGCCGGAGGGTATATTGGTGGCTCAATGTCTTGGATAAAGAATATGGCCATTAAACCGGATAAAGGTTACGGAGTACTGGTAGACGACTTCATTTTGAACACCTACGTCGATTTTCTACTTGCACCCAGTCTCACATTGGATGCAGTGCAGTACCGTGATCCCAGTGCCAACAATGATATTCGGGAATTCTCCGCTGATGTCGTAGAAACTAAAATATGGGGTTTCCGATTGGGACTCGATGGTAAATATAATCGAGAATTAGGTTGGGCCTACGGTGCTGAAATTGGAGCTCGTCCGGGAGTTAAAGGTCGGGGCTTTTACGCCTTGCTGAAGATTAGTCTCCCAGTGTTTAGCACCAATATGAACCATAGCCGAGAAGCGTTCGGAAAGTAAGCGCAAATAAAAGATTACAATTACAATTTACTCTTAAAGTACCCCCTTTGTAGAAGGAAGATTACTTAACTGTTCGGCATCTCGCTGAATAGCCATCTTCAGGGCTTTGGCTACTGCTTTAAAAGTAGCTTCAATTTTATGATGTTCATTCTCGCCTTCTACTTTAATATTCAGATTACATTTTGCTGCATCCGAAAATGATTTAAAGAAGTGATAAAACATTTCAGTAGGCATGTCACCCACCATTTCCCTCTTAAATTCAGCTTCCCAGACTAGCCAGGGGCGACCGCCTAAATCAATGGCTGCTTGAGCCAGACTATCATCCATCGGAAGTAAAAAACCGTAGCGGTTAATACCTCGTTTGTCGCCCACTGCTTGCGAGAGGGCTTCTCCTAGAGCTAAAGCCGTATCTTCAATAGTATGGTGCTCATCAATATGAAGATCACCCTTCACTTTTACCGATAAGTCAATACCGGAGTGCTTTCCTAGCTGATCGAGCATGTGGTCAAAGAATCCCAGCCCGGTGTCGTTCTGGGTCTTACCACTTCCGTCCAAATTCATCCGAATAGTAATCGCTGTTTCTTTGGTATTTCGTTCATGTACGACCTTTCGGGGCGATAATACCAAGTACTGATAAATCTCTTGCCAGCTTTCGGTAGTTAATGCAGCATCAGGATTACTTTCTGGATTGATGAATATAGCTTGACAGCCCAAGTTTTTCGCCAGTTCTACATCCGATGCTCGGTCGCCAATGACGAAAGAACGGGCTAAATCGTATTCACTGGATATGTAATGGGTAAGCAAACCGGTTTTAGGCTTACGGGTAGGTGCATTGTCAGCAGGAAAGGATTTATCAATTAGAACCTCGTGAAACTCGATATTTTCTCCTTTTAAAATGTTGAGCATCTTTTTGTGAGCCGGCCAAAAGGTTTCTTCCGGGAAAGAATCAGTCCCTAGCCCATCTTGGTTAGTGACCATTACCAGTAGAAAGTCGGTTTGCTCAGTAATTTTTCGTAGTGTGCTAATGGCACCCGGTACAAATTTTAGCTTCTCTAACGAATCAATCTGCTCGTCTTCCGGTTCCTGAATAATGGTGCCATCTCGATCAACAAAAAGTATTTTTTTAGCCATGTCAATAATTTTGTTGAGAAGTCAACGATTTACTCGTGGGCTTGTAGCGTTTAAAGGTATCAATCAGTAATTGATTTTCTTTTTCGGTTCCTACCGTTATTCGTAATCCTCCCTCACAAAGGTGCACCGAAGAACGATTGCGAACAATTACTCCCTGATCTACCAAAAATTGATACACTGAAGCAGCGTCAGTGAATTTTACCAGCATAAAATTAGCATCAGCGGGATGTATTTTCAGTGCTATTCCCAGTGAATTAAGTTGTTCTACTAACCATTGTCGCTGAGTTTTAATAGCAGCTATGTATGAGTTATACTGTTCAGTATTCTGCAAAATTTCTAGCGCGGTCTGCTGCGTTAGGGTGGATACGTTATAAGGGAGTTTAATTTTGTTTAGAAATGCTAAAATTTCTGGCGAAGCATAGGCTGCTCCCAACCGTAGTGCCGCCATACCCCAGGCTTTGCTGAATGTCTGGAGCACTACCAAATTTGGGAAGTCATTTAGCTTATTCAAAAAGCTCGGTTGATTGGTAAAATCAATATACGCTTCATCTACCACTACTAATCCAGAGAAGTTTTCCAGAAAATAGAGAATATCATCGGTAGCCAGTAGATTTCCGGTAGGGTTATTTGGCGAACAGAAGAAGATGATCTTCGTATTTTTGTCAATCGCATTTTCTACTTTTTCTTGATCAATTTGATAATCATCGGTAAGCGAAGCTGTTTTTACTTCTACATCATTCACGGCGGCAGCCACTTCATACATACCGAAGGTAGGGGGAAGGCTGATGATATTATCTGTACCTGGAAGGCAAAATACTTTTATCAGTAGATCAATAGCCTCGTCGCTACCGTTACCTAGAAAAATATGATCGGTAGGAATATTCTTGATTTCGCTAATCCGTTCTTTCAACGACAACTGATACGGATCTGGGTAACGATGGAAGGCGTTATTGATAGTACGACCCGGAGTTCCATAAGCATTTTCGTTAGCATCTAACCAAACCTTCGCCGACCCGGAAAATTCTGACCGAGCCGAAGCGTAGGGCTTTAGTTGAAGTAGGTGAGGGCGAACCAATTTATAGATATCAAACGCCATATTCTTTATTATTCTATAGCAGATGCAAGTGAGTTAGAGTTTATCTTCTGCAAGCGAAGACTAACTGCATTCTTGTGAGCGTCTAGTTGTTCAGCCGCCGCCATTTTTTCTACGTAAGGCCCTAACTTGCTAAGACCTTCCGGGCTTATAGATTGATAGGTTATCTTTTTTACGTAGCTATCAAGTGAAATGCCACTGTAAGATCGGGCAAAACCATTAGTGGGTAGTGTGTGGTTAGTTCCAGAAGCGTAATCACCGGCTGACTCAGGGGTGTAGTGCCCCAGAAATACGGAACCTGCACTACGAACTTTCTTGATGGCTTGTTCTGGATTCTGAGTGGCGATAATAAGGTGTTCAGCGGCGTATTCGTTGAGCAACTCATATCCTTCATCCAAACTGTTCATGATAAAGCATACACTGTTCTTCAAAGCTTCTCGAGCAATTTCCTGCCGAGGCAGTTGTTGTAGTTGGTGCTTCACCATTTCAAGGGTCTCATCAACCAGTTTTTTACTATCAGAAACCAGTACAACTTGACTATCAATTCCGTGTTCAGCCTGCGAAAGCAGGTCAGCCGCTACAAACGTAGGGTCGGCGGATTCGTCGGCTAATACAGCTACTTCTGATGGTCCCGCAGGCATATCAATCGCGACTTCTGACTTACTAACTAGTTGTTTGGCAACGGTAACGTACTGATTTCCAGGACCAAATATCTTATAAGTTTTAGGAATACTTTCAGTGCCATAGGCCATTGCCGCAATAGCTTGAGCACCTCCAATTTTAAAAACTTTATCAATTCCTACCAGCCGAGCAGTGTATAAAATGGCAGGATCGATTTGCCCTCGCCGATTGCAGGGAGTACACATAATTATCTCCTGACAGCCCGCAATTTTGGCCGGAACTCCGGTCATCAGTACAGTAGAAAACAAAGGTGCGGTTCCACCCGGAATATAAAGTCCCACTTTCTCTATCGGAACACTACGACGGAAGCAGCGGACTCCCGGCATCGTTTCCATTTCTAGAGTATCGGTTTTTTGCGCTTTGTGAAACTTGCTAATGTTATCGAAGGCAACCTGAATAGCTTCCTTCAAATCTTCATCTAGTTGTTCTTCGGCTAACTTAAATTCTTCGTCTGAAACCCGAAGCTCGTTCAATTCAACGTGGTCGTACTCCAGAGCGAAGTAGCGCAGCGCTTCATCGCCTTTTTTTCTAACCTTTTTTAAGATTGGTTTTACAATCTTTTCAATCTTTTTAAACTTTTGGGTAGGGCGACGAGTCAATTTACCCCAATTTTCTCGAGCCGGATTCTCTACTATGGTCATAAAATCATTTTTTCAATCGGTACTACTAAAATACCTTCGGCACCGGCTTCCCGGAGCTTTTCAATTACATCCCAAAACTGGTCTTCCTGCACTACGGAGTGAATAGAGTTCCAACCGCTCATGGCCAGAGGAACAATGGTCGGACTTCGCATACCGGGTAAAAGCTCAACAATGGCTTCCGTAGCATCTTCTGGCGCGTTTAATAAGATATATTTATTTCCCTTTCCAGCCTGGACCGAATTTATGCGGAAGACTAACTGATCGATTAAATCCTTTTTTTCTTCACTAGCTCGGTGATTTGCGAGCAGTACGGCTTCTGAGCGAAAAATGGTTTCTACCTCTTTTAATCCATTGCTTAAGAGTGTGCTTCCTGAGCTTACAATATCGCAGACGGCATCAGCCAGACCAATGCTGGGAGCAATCTCTACCGAACCGGAGATTTCGTGAATTTGAGCGGCTATTTTTTTGTCCTCAAGAAACTGATTTAAAATACGGGGGTACGAGGTAGCAATATTTTTATTCCGAAAGAAACTTGGTTCGGTGTATTCTACGTCACGCTGAATGGCCAATGAAAGACGACATTTTGAAAAGCCTAATCGTTTAATTAACAATACGTCTTTGGCTTTTTCTGCCATCTCATTTTCTCCAACAATCCCTAAATCAGCAACCCCATCCTCTACGTAACCTGGGATATCGTCGTCCCGAAGAAAAAGAAATTCAGCGGGAAAGTTGTAAGAAACTGCTTTAAGCCGGCTTTTTCCGTGGTTAAACTGAATGCCACATTCATTAATAAGCTTTAGTGACTGCTCACTAAGTCGTCCTGATTTTTGAATGGCTATGCGTAGCGTATTTTTCATGAAGTTTGCGATAGTCAATGCGTTCGAGAGTATAAACTAGTTGGTACAAACCTAGTTTATTAATGAGCGGTGGCGCGATGTGTACGAAGGTTATTCATAATTCCGAACAAATATAGAGCAGCGAAATGGGAATATAAAATCATCAACTCATAATTGAAGAACTAAGTTTTATCGGGTTACTGCATTTTGTAATTTAGCACTTAAACCTAACAACCATGAAGTACCATCCAATAAATTCTGAACTCTTCGTTAAAAATCGCCGCCGCTTGCTTGCCGAACTCAAGCCCAATTCAATGGTGGTTCTGAACAGTAATGATATCATGCCAACCAATGCCGACGGCACCATGAAGTTTGTTCAGAATAGCGATTTATTTTATCTAACTGGTATTGATCAAGAAGAGAGTGTACTGGTATTGTTCCCGGATTTTCCTGATGAAAGTTTTCGCGAGATACTTTTCTTACGGGAGACTAATGAGGAGATTGCAATATGGGAGGGGCACAAGTATACTAAAGAGGAAGCTACTGAAGCATCGGGTATTAAGCGGGTTATGTGGACATCTCAGTTTGAGAAGACGCTTTTTACGTTGATGGCGCAGGCGGAGCACATATATCTAAATACCAATGAACACATTAGGGCTAGTGTTTCGGTACAAACCCGTGATGCTCGCTTTGTAGAGTGGTGCCAGCGAAATTACCCACTGCATCAGTACGAACGATTAGCTCCAATTATGTATCAGCTACGAGCCATAAAATCAGAGCTGGAAGTTAACCTTCTCCAGCAGGCCTGCAATATTACGAAGGATGCTTTCTATCGTGTACTGAGATTTGTTCAACCGGGAGTAATGGAATACGAAATCGAAGCTGAGTATATTCACGAATTTACTCGACAGCGTTCCCGAGGATTTGCCTATGAACCTATTGTTGCATCGGGGAAAAATGCTTGCGTATTGCATTATCTCGATAACAATCAAGAGTGTCAGGCTGGTGATTTAATACTGATGGATGTAGGCGCAGAATACGCTAATTACAATGCTGATATGACTCGTACTATTCCAGTGAGCGGTACGTTTACTGAGCGTCAGCGAGCGGTCTACAACGCGGTGTTGCGGGTACAGCGCGAAGCAATGCAACTGCTACGCCCGGGCAATGTAATTAAAGAATATAATCGGGAGGTGGGTAAAATTATGGAAAGCGAACTCATTGGGTTAGGCTTGTTGGATAGAACCGATGTAAAAAATCAGAACGAAAAACAACCACTGTATCGGAAATACTTCATGCACGGCACTTCTCATCATTTAGGATTAGATGTGCACGATGTAGGTAATATTTACCGAAAGTTTGAACCAGGTATGGTATTTACCGTTGAGCCAGGAATTTATATCCGAGAAGAAAATATGGGTATTCGCCTGGAGAATAATCTGGTGATCCGAGAAGAGGGGCTTACCGATTTGATGGGCGAAATACCGATTGAAGCCGATGAAATTGAAACACTGATGAATGAATAAAAAAATAGCCATCACTTGGCGGAAATGATGGCTAAAAATGTAGTGGGTTAAAGTCTGTTGATTAGTAGCGACGCTCTTGCATCTCAGGTCGTGGACGAGCCTTGCTAACTTTAAGATTGCGGCCTTGCACTTCAGCACCATCAAGTTCGTTGATAGCTTGCATACCCGATTCATCTTCGGGCATTTCTACAAAAGCAAATCCCCGAGATCTTCCTGATTCATGGTCTTTGATAATTTTGGCAGATGAAACTTGTCCGTATTCCTCGAACAATTCTTGGAGTTCTTGATCTTGAACCCGGTAGTTTAGGTTCGCAACGTAAATGTTCATGATTGAAAAGTTATAAATGATAAACTGTCGAAACTACAGCGTGCAATTATT
>JGI12210J13797_10894787_pt1 | contig 16384 bp, 15 predicted proteins | sample ElkSlonscriptome_3_FD_13797 | JGI IMG/M metagenome (IMG submission 13797)
TAATGGATCTTGGGGAATGGGGCCTTCAATCCCATCAAACCCGCTCTCTACCGTTTGCCGAATCAATGCGTCTAAATGAGCAGGTCCGGTCCAAAATGATCGCAGCATCAAAAGCTTCACAATATCCCCTCAAGAACAGCTAGTCTGGCTGACTGATATAGCAATTGTCCTGATAGATTAGGATAATTGCGCCCCCTGCCGCTTATTAAACGCCACGCCTTGGGCCAAAACTGTTGTTCTGAGCGGCAGGGCAGACGCCATAGAAGAAATCAATTGCTTCATTGCTGCACCAGGTCTTTTGTGATAGCCAGTCTCAGTACCCCGACGCCCGACGCCTCCCGATCCGGCTCAGCTCAGCTTCGGGGTGGGGCATGATGCAGCTCGATGATCTGCCCTTTGCCACCGGGGCATGGCGGCTGGCCCTAGGGTTGAGGCCGCTGCAGCTCCAGGACTGGATCAAAATTGACGAGCATCATGTCGAACAGCTGCTGCTGCGCGATCGCTTAATGGAAAATCGCTACGACGATGTGTTCGCAGCCCTGCCAGGAAGTGAGCCGGGACAGCAAGAAATCCTAGATCTGCTGCTGTCCCACCTTCTGCAGCACTTTCCGCAACATTATCAGCGACAGGAAGGCGACATCTGTAACCTTATGACAGGGCAGCGGTGGCGATTGGCGGACGGTCCCCCTCTGGAACTGGCAGGGCGTCTGGTGCAGGAGGATCTTTGCCTCATGGAGCCGGGAGACCAGGGATATGTACTGACGGCGGCGGCTCTCTGCTTTCCGCTGCGGTGGCGACTGCGGGAGAAAATCGGCCTACCCCTGGGGGCCATCCATCACCATGTGCCGGACTACGATCGCAAGCTAGAGCGCCCGGTAGATAGCGTTTTCGATCGGCTGAAGCCGGATTATCCGGGCTGCCGGCTCAACTGGAGCATTGTCGATGCCCCCGACCTATTTTTAGATCAGCCCAAGCATCAGCAGAGGCCCAACTCAGACATCACCGTCCACAATGCTGGCGATCGCCTCTGGATTCGGGCGGAGCGGCAAACCCTGCGTCGCCTGACCCACACGGGGGGCGTTCTGTTCACAATTCACACCGAGGTTGAACCCCTGCGAGTGTTCAGCGGTCGGCCCCGATTAGCGCAAAATTTGGCGATCGCCATTCAAAAGATTCCCCAAGCAATGCAGATTTACAAAAATCTTCCTACAATTCAATCTGCTTTGCTGGGCTATCTTGAGCAGATTTCGGGGGCAGATACGCCGCAATAAATTCATCGCTTTGAGGCGCTTTGAAGAGCCGCTGCTAATACATCAAGGCAAAGTTTTTCTGAGAAATAGAAATTAGAATTTAGGAGGCAACCTGCTCAAACTCATGCGTAGATCTATACACTTCAATTGTTGAGACATCGATGAACTGGAGCAAATCCATGGGGTTCAGCCACGCCCGATCGGAGCAGTCTTCAGAACAGTCTCGAGAAGAACCGTATACCTTAATGTATACCTTAATACAGTAGAAATTCTCGAACATCGCAACAATATGAACCAATGATTCTTCTCAAAAAATAATGCTTGCCGAACAGCTGTCTAAGAATTAGGTCAGTCATCTTTACTTATGGTCGTTAAAGCGAAATCAAGCGCTTCAGGCGCTACATCCGACACCAAGTCCAGCAAGCAGGCGTCAGAGCCGAGGCGATGGCGGCTCAGTTCTCTTTTCACCACCGAGCGCATAATCTCCTTTTGTTCGGTGGCAACCGTATTGCTGGCGTGGACGCTCATCACATCCTTAGAGCTTGTCAGCCCCCTATTTCTCCCGTCTCCGATGTCCGTTTGGAGCGCGTTCGTCAAAATTCTACAAGAGGGCTACAAGGACCACTCCTTACTGTTCCACATTCGGGAGAGTATGTTTCGCCTTGGGCTGGCGTTGGCGCTTGCCATCCTTACCGCCATACCTCTGGGAATGCTCTCTGGGTTCTTTAAGCCCGTACGGGCCGCCCTAGACCCTCTAATCGAGTTCTACCGGCCTCTACCGCCGCTGGCCTACTACACCCTGCTCGTCATCTGGCTGGGCATCGATAATCCTTCTAAGATCGCGCTGCTGTACCTGGGAGCCTTTGCGCCCCTCTACATTGCCGCCGTCTCTGGTGTGCAGCGCATTCCTCGCGATCGCGTCAACGCCTCTCTCTCTCTGGGGGCATCTGGTTGGCAGGTGTTTTGCTTCGTGGTTTTTCCATCTTGCCTACCGGATCTATTTACCGGGCTGCGCACCTCTATCGGATTTGCCTATACCACCTTGGTGGCGGCAGAGATGGTGGCGGCAGTGTCGGGCATTGGATGGATGGTCCTAGATGCCAGCAAGTTTTTGCGCAGTGACGTTATCTTCGTCGGCATCATCATCATGGGCATCATTGCGGTGCTGATTGACGCCTGCGTGCGCTGGATTCAAAAAACGCAGATTCCCTGGCTGGGTCAAGATTCCTAGGGGCCTTTGTTCCCGACGACCTCCGCTTAGACCGGAGCTAAGCGGAGGCATCTTAAGTCTTTTCAAATATTATCCGTTTAGGAGTTTTCATGGCACGAATCAAGCGCAGAGAAATTTTGCTCGGTATCGTCGGGTTCAGCCTGCCGCTGGTTTTGGCAAGCTGCACTAGTCCAACAGCAGCCCCCGAAGCAGACGCTGGCTCTGAGACCACCACCGAGGCTAGCGCCGATGCTGGCGTGATGCCAGAGACCATTCGCATTGGCCATCAGGTCATCCCCAACGCGGAGACTTTGGCGAAGGCCATGGGCTTAGCTGATGAAGCCTTTCCAGAAACCGACGTTGAGTACATCAGCTTTGCCTCGGGCCGAGACGTGAATACAGCCATGGCGGCCAACGACCTGGACATGGCCCTGATTGGGTCTGTGGGTGTGGGCGTCGGCGTCGCCCAAGGCTTGCCCTACGACGTGTTCTTCATTCACGATGTGATTGGCGAAGCTGAAGCTCTAGCCGTCAAAGACGGTATCTCTACTGTTGCGGATCTGAGCGGCAAGAAAGTGGCAGTGCCCTTTGGTTCTACAACCCACTTCGTTATGCTCTCGCTGCTGGAGATGGAGGGTCTAAGCTCCACAGACGTGACCATTCTTGATCTACAGCCTCAGGACATGGTGGCGGCGTGGCAGCGGGGTGACATAGACGGAGGGTATGTGTGGTATCCCCACCTGCAGCGAATGTTGGACGACAGCGGCAGCGTGCTGATCACATCTGCTGATATGTCCGATCGAGGCGTCGTTACTGCTGACGTTGGTATCGTCTCCAAAGACTTTATTGAGGAGCACCCCGATGCGGTAGAGCAATATATCTCGATGCTGGATGAGGCGATCGCCTTTTACCGCGAGGACCCGGAGGGAGCCGCCGAAGCGATCGCCCCCGAGCTAGGGTTGACCCCTGAAGAGAGTCTGCAGGCTATGGAAAAGCTTATTTGGCTCACCTCTGAAGAGCAGGCCACGGCTGAATATTTGGGCACAACAGAGAAGGCCGGAGAGTTCGCCCAAGTCCTCAAGGATTCAGCAGACTTCATGGTGACCCAAGACACGATTCAGTCGGCCCCAGACTTAGAGGCCTACGAAAAGGTGCTTCACCCTGAGGTTCTAGATTAGATGGCTCAAAGCCCTGAGACGGCCTAAGACCTGGGCACATAAATGGCTCAATCCATCGGGTCATCTGCGGCAGCAAACCACCCTATTGACCGCAAGCGGTCACCCCAAACCATATGACGACATCCGCTCGCACTTCTACTGCTCAATCCACCACGGCGTCACAGACGGTTGCCCAGCTTTCGGACATCGGCCTTACTTTCGGTGAGTTCGAAGTGCTGCGAGACATTGATCTGGTCTTAGACCAGGGAGACTTCGTTTGCGTCTTGGGGGAGTCGGGCTGCGGTAAAACTACTCTGCTGCGCATTTTGGCGGGTTATCAACAGCCCTCGGAAGGGACCATTTTGGTTTCTGGCAAGCCCCACAAGAAGCCCAATGCCGATGTTGGGGTTGTCTTTCAGCGTCCCAACCTGTTTCCCTGGCTGACCATCGCCAAAAACGTCGAGTTCGGTCCCAAGATGATGGGGGTGTCGGCCCACGAGCGGCGGCAGCGGGTCTCCTACTATCTGGATATGGTGGGTCTAGACCATGCTGCCCAGCTGTTGCCCCATCAGCTCTCAGGCGGTATGCAACAGCGGGGGGCGATCGCCCGCACTTTGGCCGCTGATCCGAAGCTAGTGCTGATGGATGAGCCCTTTGGTGCCCTTGATGCCCTCACTCGCGAGTCGATGCAAACCCACCTCAAGGGCATCTGGAAGCGAACCCAAAAGACGATTTTCTTCATCACCCACGATGTCGAGGAGGCGCTGCTGCTAGCCACGAGGATTGTTGTCCTTCACGCTCGTCCGGGGCGCATTGTGCGCTGCATCGACAACCCCTTTGCCCACGCATTAGGGGAGCAGACTGCGGCCAAGCTGCGCGTCACCCCTGAGTTTATTGATATGCGAGAGCAGCTCGTAGCCAGCATTCATCAAGAATAAATCTGAGAACAAGCTGGCGCTTCTATCCTGTTTTTTGGGTCTGCCCTGCCGGGGAGGGCAGCGGTTCTGGCCCAAAGCGCGCCGTTGCATAAGCGGTGGGGCAATTGCTGTATGATGCAACGGGTTTGGCTTAGCGGCCCAGGTTCTCCGGCTATGGACGTGGTGATATGAACGTTGACGTTGCAGCACCCGTGATGGGGTGGGTTGCCCTCACGATGTTGCTGGCGGTGACGGTTCAGAGCCTCGTGGGTTTTGGATCGGCGCTGATTTCTGCCCCCTTCTTGATTGGACTCTTAGGCATTGACGTTGCGATTCCCTTGCTGTCAGTGCTGGGCATTACGCAGCAGAGTATCCTCTGGATGCTCTACCGCCAGGGGTTCAACTGGCAGGCTATGGCGCGGCTCACTATAGCGTCCCTAACGCTGGTTCCGGTTGGGGTGCTGCTGGTTGACTATCTGCCCGAGCGGGTCGTGTTGACGGGGCTAGGGCTGACCTTGATCAGCTATGCAACCTATGAACTGGCTCAGCTTCAGCTGCCCAAGTTTGAATCGCCGCGCTGGGGCTATCTGTTCGGCGGTGCGGCTGGAATATTATCTGGAGCATATAATATTGCAGGCCCGCCGGTTATCATCTATGCCAATTGCCGCCGCTGGCAGCCTAACGAATTCAAGAGTAATCTCCAGGGCTACTTTTTGATCAACGCTGTGATTTTAGTCCTCAGCCGGGCGCTGCAGGGCCAGCTGACGTCACAGGTATGGCTGCTCGGACTAGTCGCACTACCGGCGATCGCCATGGGGAGTCTGGCGGGGGCAAAGCTATCCCGACGACTCAACCCGCAGTACTTTCGAAGGGCAGTGCTGATTCTGCTGATCGGGCTAGGAATCAAGCTTTTAATTTAGCCTCGATAGCCTCGATAGCCTCCATAGGCATTTTGTTGAGGAGACCTTCGTTAAACGCGTGAATCAATGCTCAATGCTGTCACCGTGACCAAAATCAGGCCCATGCCAAAGATTTGCGGACCCGCCAAACTTTCATTTAAGACTACGACACCAAACAGCGATGCGATGACTGGTTCGATCATCGCTACAATTGAGGCCACCGCCGGCGCGATATTCTTCAGGCCAATGATATAGAGGACGAAGGATAGTCCTGCGCCAAACACGCCCAGGGCCGCGAACAATGGCCAATCCGGCGTGCTCAAGACTGCTACGGCCTGATCGACATCGCTCGGCCAGATCAAAATGGCCACAAGTACCGCGAACGCTATCGTAAGAATCGCCTGCGGACTGCCATGGACCGCCGCATACTTGAAGCCGAAAATAAATATTGCATAGGACAGCCCGGCCAGCAGCCCGGCCCACACGCCAAGGGGCGTAACGCGGCCCGCATCGACGTCGTAAATCTGGGTGAGCAGCACGATGCCAACCATCACCACCGCGATCGCGGCCAGCTTCAGCGTGGTAGGGCTTTCGAGCTTGAGGGCAAATGACACAAGGTACACGAACACGGGGGCGCAGTACATCAACGTCGCCGCAACCGCGATGCTGCCCTGCGCAATGCTCACGAAATAGAACGCGAAGTTGCCAGCTACACCAAGACCGGCGATCGCTGACCAAAACCACAGTTGGCGACTGGCCAATCCGCTGCCCCTCGGGCGCAGCGCGAGCCAGATGAGGACACATAGCAGTCCAATCACGCCCCGGTAGAGCGAAACCACGAACGGATTCCAGCCGTCGGCCATCAAAATACCGCCGATTCCGCCCGATAACCCCCAGAATAGGGCCGCTAGCACCACATAGACCGTACTTGCGCCCGCTATTTGTTTTTCTTGTTGCATAGCGAAATTATAAATTTAGAGGACTTTGAGTTCCACATCACTATGCAAATTCCTGACCATTGGCACTAGTCATGAGCTGAACAGCAGTTTCTCTGAAATACTCATCTTGGTCTTACCATAATCCTTTTTGAGAAAGGATGTTATTGATTCAAGCAAAAGTCTGCCTGATCAGGCGTTACGGGGTAGAAGTTGGCAAATCATAGGACCCGAATTGACTCAGATCAGGGGCCGACCATTTGATACTGATTTTGTGGCCGTGAAATCACCAATAAACAGGATCGTCAAAGTCTTCAGCGCATATGGGTCTACCGTCAATAGTCGGAATTGGTCCTCCTGTTAAAGACTGACCTAGCCAACCTTCTGGCATTGAAAGCTTTAGCGGAGCCTTAATGGTCTGTTCCGGGAGATGTTGAAATCCCACCTTGGAGTAGAAAGAAGGGTCACCATATGTGACAACAACAGTCACAGATCGATTTTTTAGATCGTCAAGGCCATAGGTTATCAGTGCCTTGCCAACGCCTTTTCCCTGATGCTTCGTGCCAACTGCAACAGGAGCAAGCATATAAACCTGAATGGCTTGATCAAATTGAAGGCGCGTGAAGAAAATCACGCCAATAATCGATTCTTTTTCGTCACATGTGCCAAAGCAAATCACATCTTTGTTGTCTATTTTCAGAGCCAATCTTGACGCGAGATCGCCAACTAGCCTGCCCTCTTTCTCGCCTTCAGACGAAGAGAAAGCAGAGGCAAAAAGACCTGCAACATCTTTGGTACTGTTTTTGTCGAGGATTCTATGATGCATCTCTAGCTCTGTAAGCGGCTCACATCCTGGCGTTTCCGCAATTGCCATAACCAGCCAATCGGTCCCCGCTCCGTCCAGGCCATTTGGCCCCCGGCATTCCCCACCGCTTGGGTGATGCGATCCAACATAATAGCTAGCACTACGATGCCTAAGCCTCCCACCGCGGCCAATCCAACATCGAGACGGCCTACGCCCTGCAGCACCATCAAGCCCAATCCCGGCACCGCGATCATAGCCGTAATCACCGACATGCCTAACGCAAACAGCACCGTCTGATTGACCCCCGCCAAAATAGTAGGCATCGCTAGGGGAGCTTGAGCCTCCCAGAGCACCTGTCTTGGCGTAGATCCAAAGGCAAGCGCCGCTTCAACCACATCTTCTGGCACTTGGCGAATGCCCAAGTTGGTCAAGCGAATCAGCGGCGGAAGGGCATAGATGATGGTAGCAATAACCCCCGGCACTTCGCCAATGCCAAACAGCATCACCACAGGCACTAAATAGACAAACGTTGGAATAGTTTGCATCGCATCTAAGAAAGGCCGCACGACTGACTCAATCCGATCGCTGCCAGCGCAGGCAACCCCCAGGGGAATGCCGACGAGAACACAAAATAAAACGGCTGTGATCACCAACGAAAGAGACACCATCGACTGTTCCCAAGCGCCGACAAAACCAAGGCCTATCAGTCCGAGGAGGCTAAATAGGCCGATGCGCCAGCCCGCCAGCTGCCAGGCGATCGCCCCTAGCAAGAGCAATAAAATCAGCGGCGGGATGAACAAAAGTATGGCCTGTATCCCCTCTAGCAGCCAGCTCACAGGGATACTAACGGCCTGAAAGAGGGGGCGAAAGTTATCGACGACAAATTCAACGATGGCGCTGATCCAGTCATCGAGGGGGATTGTGTATAGCTCGAATGGATTGAGAACGATATCCAATGCGCCTATTAGAAAATTAGGAAGAATTGGGGAGACAATAGTGAGACCCATTGATTTACCTAAACGTGATTTTGGGGGGAGTCAGGTCGGAACTTTAGATTTAATCTACAGCTGAATGGGTCTCTCTAGCCGCTTGAACTTTAGCCATGGGATTATTTATAGGACACTATGGGCTCTTGAGGTGTCTTTTCCGCCGACACACTAAGCCTGCCAATGCTGGCTAAAATGTCAGAGGATTCAATCACGCCTTGAAACATTCCAGCGTCATCCACAACGGCGATAGGAACACCGGCGCGGCAAACATGAAAAATATCTTCCAGGCTCGTGGATGCGCCAACTTTCGGAAAGTCAGTCTGCATCACTTGAGTAATATCGACATTGCCCTGCTGCATAGCGGCCTCCAGTATCCTGTCGTGCAGAATGCCAACCGGCTTTCCCTGACGATCGAGGACGTACATCTGCTTGAGCTGCTGCTGCTGCATCTGAGAGAAAGCGGCTGTGGCAGAGTCTTGGCCCAAGATTAGGGGAATCGTTTGACGCGCGATGGTGCCAGTTTTCAAGACTTGGGCGCGGTTCACATCCTGGACAAACGCCTGAATATAGTCGTCAGCAGGCCGGGTCACCAAGTCTTCGGGAGTGCCAATTTGCACGATATACCCGTCTTTCATCACCGCGATGCGATCGCCAATCCGCAGCGCTTCTTGAATATCGTGGCTGATAAATACGATAGTTTTGTTGAGTTCCTGCTGTAATCGCAGCAATTCACCCTGCATTCCTCGACGAATCAGCGGGTCAAGAGCGCTAAAGGGCTCATCCATCAGCAAAATTTCGGCATCCGTGGCCAAGGCCCGAGCCAACCCAACCCGCTGCTGCATGCCGCCGCTGAGAGACGACGGTAGATGGTCGGCCCATTGAGTTAAGCCAACGGTCTCTAACATCTCCAGGGCTTTTTGGCGGCGCTCCTTTTTTCCCATGCCGCCTACTTTTAGTCCATAGGCCACATTTTCAACCACCGTTTTGTGGGGCAGCAATCCAAAACGTTGGAACACCATCGAAATTTGATTGAGGCGAATCTGGCGCATCCGTTTTGCACTGACATGGGCCGCATCTTCATCATCAATATAAATATGGCCACTAGTAGGATCAATGAGGCGGTTGATGCAGCGCACCAGGGTAGACTTGCCAGAGCCTGAAAGCCCCATGATGACGAAGATCTCACCGGGATAGATGTTAAATGAAACGTCAGCAATACCAAGAACCTGGCCAGTTTTTTCTAAGATGTCGTCCCGACTAGCTCCCGCACGAAATAGCTGTAAGGCAGATTGAGGTTGCGCGCCATATACCTTGATGAGATGTTCAATGCGAATTTTAGGTGTATCAGATTTCATTTTTTTAGAATATAGGTGCAAGCTTACTTACAGCTCTCTATTGTGCGCTCGGCCAAATCACACTCTAGCTGGTTACCATTTTGAGAGGTTATGCCACTCTAAGGCAATTTGCCAAGGCGGCACAGCCCAGCGTCTTTGGAGAAATCTTCGGAGCAGTCTGCAGCAGAACCTAGGTTGTGACGATAGGTGTGGGGGTCAAGGCATCCTCTACCAGAGTCATCGACGCTCTGAATCCTTGATTAAGCATCGCTGGTAATTAAACGGTAGACTTGTGCTGAACGCTAGGTTACCGACGCATTTGCGGCTAGCCGAGTTATCGTTCAGCCCCTTCTGCTGTTCCCAAATGACATGATGCAGGTTCGCTCACCATTGCTCCGGTTGCTTCTACTAAGTCCAATCGTCCTGACTAACCTCTGTTCCGGTGCGATCGCTCAATCCCTGCCCGAAACCGCACCTGACTTACCGTCCAACCTTCCCGATGCCATAGACCAGACGGTCCCCGATCGCCCCTCTGATCCGGTGGAAGATGCGCCAGAAGAAATTCCCGACGAAGCGGCCCCCAGCCTCAACATGCCTGGGACAGCCGATGTATCGCCCGATCCAGGAGTTCCCAGCGTCAGCTTCACGGTCGATGGGATCGATGTCGAGGGCAACAGCATTCTGGAGGAAGAGATCCAAACCATCGCGGCTGAATATATCGATCGCCCCATCACCTTTGATGACCTGCTCGTGCTGCGATCGCGCATCACTCAGCTCTATGTCGACGAAGGGTATGTGACATCGGGCGCTTTTTTGCCCAGCAACCAGGTGCTCACCGACGGGACGGTTACCATTCAGGTCGTAGAAGGAACGGTGGAAGCTGTTCAGGTGAGCGGAACCCAGCATCTGCGCGAGAGCTATATCCGCCAGCGCCTGACCACCGATACCCCACTCAACCAAGCCGATCTTCTAGAGTCGCTGCAGCTGCTGCAGCTCAATCCGTTTGTCAGCCAGGTCAATGCAGAGCTGACGGCAGGCACCTCACCGGGGCAAAATATGCTGCTAGTGGCTGTAGATGAGCCCTCTCCGTTTACCGCTAGCCTGGGGGGCAGCAACTATCGCCCCACTAGCATCGGGTCCGCCGAAGCCACGGTTAGCTTGGGATACAGCAACCTGATCGGCATTGGCGATCGCATCACGGGATCCTATGGGCGCACCGATGGTCTTGATATTTTTGATGCTGGGCTATCCGTACCCATCAACGCCAAAGAAGGAACCTTAAGCTTTCGGTTTAACAGCAGCGAAAGCCAAATTATTGACGATGAGTTTGAAGACTTGGAAATTGAGAGCGAGACGCGGACCTACGGTCTAAGCTTTCGCCAACCCATTGTGCGATCGCCAGAGACCGAGTTCGCCCTCGGCTTGGGGCTTGATCTCCGGCGACGGCAAACCTTCATCCTAGACAATATCCCTTTCTCGTTCTCTGTCGGACCAGAAGAAGGGGTGTCTAACGTCTCTGTGCTGCGGTTCTCCCAAGATTGGGTCAACCGCTCGGCAGGGCGGGTGCTCGCAGCCCGATCTCAGTTCAGCTTTGGGCTCGACGCCTTCAATGCAACCGTAAACGATTCTGGTATTGACGGGCGTTATTTCAGCTGGATTGGTCAATTTCAGTGGGTCCAGCAGCTGTCCTCGCGCAACTTAATGATCACCCGGCTGAGCACTCAGCTGACCCCCGACTCTCTACTCTCCCTAGAGCAGTTCAGTATCGGCGGTGTGGATACGGTGCGGGGCTATGCTCAAAATCAGCTCGTTGCTGACAATGGTGCCTTGGCGGGGGTGGAATTTCGCCTGCCGCTGACGTCAAATCCGCAGCGGCTGCAGCTGACCCCTTTCTTGGAAATGGGCACCGTTTGGAACAACGACACTCCGGATCCAGAGACGTCAACCATTGCTGGTTTGGGCCTGGGCGTACGGTGGTTGGTCGGCTCTAGCCTGTTTGTCCGCCTCGATTATGGGATTCCTCTGATTGAGGTGGATAATGACTCGGACTCGCTGCAGGATGAGGGGCTCTATTTGTCGGTGAATTTTCAGCCGTTCTGAGGCTAGACTGCCCTGGTTCTGTTGGCCCGACAGTTGCACTTTTGCGCAAGCTGCTTGGTCGAAAATGTCCACCTTTGATGCGATCGCCCGGCTTACCATGGGGTGTACTCCACTCAGCTTGGGCTACGATATGCCATCGAGCCGTTTCAGCTGATTTTCCCGGTCTTCCGCAAAGAGTCAGCTGAGTCATCCAAACAAGGTGAAGAATCTGTGATTCTCAATTTCTGCGCTACCCTTTTGTCCCGGCTGTTTCCGCCAGACCATCGCCCTCAGCATGCCCTGGCGTGGTGGCACCAAAGACAGGTCAACCGGCTGCACGATAGCGCTGAACTGATTCGAGATGGATTACTACAAGAGCTGTTTGCCATTCGTCGAGGGCTAGAGTTAGGCAGCTACAGGGGTGGGGCTGATGCTCAAGCTAGCCTCCAAGACGGACTGCAGCAGCTAGAAGCGCTGCATCTGCAGCTAGAAACGGTGAGCAATGTGCTATCGCCTGCCTTTATTCAAGATAGTTTTCCCTTGGCGGTGCAGCACAGTCTCAAATCATGGGGTCAGCGCTATCCCGCCGTAACGCTCACGACCCATCTGTCTCAGGGGCAGACAACAGCGCCAGACTTTTCGAGCCGTGTCACATTGACGGCTTTAGAAGAGCTGCTGATATCGATATCAGATCACCTTGATGCCGATACAGAAATAGCGGTCAGTTCAGATGATGAAGAACCGTCATCCTCCCTGACAGTTCACATCAAAAACTTGACCTGCGATCGCTCTGAAAAAATCGCACAGCTAGAGGAACTTCATCACCTAAAAAAATCGTTCGAACTTTTGACGGGTGGCCTGGTGCTACAGCAGGCTGATGATAGACAGATTCGGTGGCGGTTTGTTTGGCCCCTGGGCGATCGCATCTCGGACTGATGCTTGGTAAATTAGGGGTGCTTGGTAAATCAAAAATCAGCGTCGCTGGCGGTTGCTGATAACGCCGTCGCCCTGGCGATAGGCCAGTAACGTGCATATTAAAGGAGGCAGACCATGGCACATACCTTTGTTGCTGTTGATGATCACGAATCCGTTTTAAGCGGCACGGTTGCGGCGCTGCAAGCGGAATATCCAGACGCGAAAATTATTACGGCCAACGCCGCTAAAGCTGCCAGGGATCAAATTGCTAGCGTCAACCCAGATGCTGTTGTTATGGATCTATCCATTCCTGAAACGCCGAAAGATACGGCGCAAACTGATACTGGAATTCAGCTGCTGCGGGCGCTGATGCAGGAATATCCCCGGCTCAATATTGTGGTGCAAAGCGCCCATGTGCGATCCCTTGTGCGCCTCAAGCCGCTGATTGATACCCACGAAGGAGGCTTCACCATCGCCGATAAAAGCCTCTCCCTCAAAGAAATGCTGACGAAAGTGGACTGGGCGCTACAGGGGTTGATCTATACCCCAAGGGAAATGCGAACCGGTGTTGAAGTAAAGCCTGAATGGCTACAGGTTCTCATTTTGGCTTTTCAAGAGGGATTGCAGGATAAGGCGATCGCTGAGCGCATGAACGTCTCGGAACGCTCGGTGCGTCACTATTGGACCAAAGTTCAAGATGCCTTAGATGTATACCCCGACGTGGGGAAAAATATCCGCATTCAAACTGAGATTCGGGCGCGGGAAGAAGGACTCATTGACTAAACTGCCTACTATGGAGCAACGCTGGTCGTTCGCTGTGGTGCCAGGATTGATTAGTATTGGCGTCATTGTCGCGGCGCGGCTTGCCGGACTGCTGCAGCCCCTTGAGTGGGCGGCGCTAGATACGGCATTGCGGTGGCGACCCGCCGAACCGACTGACCAGCGGATCGTCATTGTCGGTATCACTGAAGAGGCGATTCAGGCCACTGACTTTCCTATTCCAGATGGCGTACTTGCCCAGCTGCTGCGCCAGCTTCAGGACTACCAGGCCCATGTGATTGGTCTAGATATTGTCCGAGATATTCCTGTTGAGCCGGGTCATGACGAACTCGTTGCAGCCTTTCAGTCTATGGACAACGTGGTTGGGGCCGAGTCAGTATTGCCCGATCGCCTCGGAGCGTTGATTGCCCCCCCACCGTCTCTCCCTCCCCAGCAGATTGCCGCTGTCGATAGCATGCTTGACCGCGACGGCAATCTGCGACGTAGCCTGCTGGGCACTGCCACAGTAGATGGCGACTATCAGTTCACCATGGCGCTGCGGCTAGCACAAGACTATCTAGAGCAGCATGGTGTGATTTTGGAAAACGGCATCAAAGACCCGGCGGCCATGCGCTTCGGCAGCGTTGAGCTACCGCGGGTACATCCCAACTCAGGGGGCTATGTCCGTGCGGACGCTGGCGGAACCCAGGTGTTGCTCAACTTCCGCAGCGGGCCAGAGCCATTCCCCATGGTCTCCCTCACCGAGGTTCTAGAGGGACAGGTGGACCCAGAGCAGTTTCGCGATCGCGTTGTGCTGGTCGGCATGACAGCCAGCAGCGTGAAGGATATCGTCCAGTCCTCCGCTGTGGCTAGCTCCAATCCTGGACTGGTGTATGGGGTGGAAATTCAGGCCCATGCCATAAGCCAGCTGATCAGCGCGGTGCTAGATGGGCGATCGCTGCTGCGGGTTTGGGGCGTGGGCTGGGAATATGGCTGGATCATCCTTTGGGGCACTATTGGTATTGGCATAAGCCAGCTCGTGCAGCGGCCAAGCCGCTACTTTGCGTTGGTTATTGTCGCCAGTGTTGGGCTAGTTGGATTGGGCTATGTCAGTCCGATGATGGGGCTGTGGATCCCTATGGTTCCGGCAGGGCTGGCATTTTTGGTCAATGCTGTTGTGCTCCACGGATTTTATCTACATAACAAATCGCTCCAGTCACGCATCCGAGAGCGGCAGCTCGTCATTGAGCAAACCTTCACGGCGATCCACAATGGCCCACTGCAGACATTGGCAACGCTGATGCGCGACGCTGAGAACCCAAGCGTTTCTAAGTCCGCAGTGCAGACCGGCTTGCAGCAGCTGAATCAGGAGCTGAGGGGGGTGTACACCGCGATCAAGAAAGAGATCACCGAGGAGGACCGGCTCTACTTACGCGAGCAGTCCTCCCTCGATTTGACGACCCCGCTGCATGAGCTTCTTTACGACGTCTACTACGATGTCCTGCAGCGCGATTTTCCCCACTTTACTACCCTCAAAGTCAAGGTCACGACGTTCGAGCCCTTCGACGAAGTGACGCTGCTGGCCAAGCAAAAGCGGGAGCTATGTCGGCTGCTGGAGGAGATGTTGTGTAATGTCGGGAAACATGCCGATGGCACCAGTCGATTGATCATTGAATGCCGCTACGACAGTCCGTTCAACATCATCCGCGTCATTGACAACGGTATTGGACTTACGGACCATGGTGCAGCGATTGTCTTTGAGAAAAAAGCGTCAAGATCAGCTCAGCTGTCTGGCCGGGGAACCCAACAGGCGATGACCCTTGCCCAGCAGCTCAGCGCGGTATTTGAGCGATCGCCATATAAACCTAAAGGGACATGCTGCGAGCTGAAATGGAAACCCAAACAGTCTCTGCTGGCTAAAATACGCACAGCACTGGTGAATCGTTTTGATCGACGAAACCGCCCCTAGGATATATCGCCATGGTTGAGTCTTCAAGCTCGCCCCCACCCTGGCCGGCGCAGCATCAGGATACCCCAGCAGCCCGACCCTCGCGGATCAAAGAGCTAGACGCCCTTCGCGGCCTAGCTGCCCTCGGCGTAGTTTTCTACCACTACACCACCCGCTACGGCCAAATCTACGGCCATACTGAAGGCTTGCCGTTCAGTCTGCCGGCGGGACGGTATGGGGTGTTGTTGTTCTTTATGATCAGCGGCTTCGTGATTTTGATGAGCTTGGAGCGCAACCAGACGGTGCTCGATTTTCTCGTCAAGCGGCTGGCGCGGCTATACCCCACCTATTGGGCTGCCATCGCCCTCACGTTTGCCGCAGTAGCCATCTTTGGCCTACCGGGACGAGAAGTAACGGTACAGATTGCTTTGCTCAATGGGCTGATGTTTCACCCCCTTTTTGATCTGCCGGATGTGGACGGAGTGTACTGGACGCTGCTGGTGGAGCTGATATTTTATGTGATTATGGCGGGACTGCTGATGCTGCGGGCGCTGCCCCATATCGAATGGATGATGGCGCTGTGGCTGATCGTCAATGCTTTGGAAAATCACAATATTTTGATCGAGGTGCCAGCGGCGGCAGAGCGCTGGCTGATACTAGAATACGCCCACTTTTTTATCATGGGCATCATCTTCTACCGCATTCGTCAGCATGGCGCGTCTGGGCTACGCTACGGTATTTTGGCGGCCTGCCTCGCGTCCCACATTGCCATAGCGCCGGAGCCGGATAAGCTCCTGGCGGTGCTGCTGTTTATGGCAGCGTTCTTTCTCATCAACGCGGGGTGGCTAGGGGCGATCGCCATTCCGCCACTGCTGGCCCTAGGGACCGTCTCCTATCCCCTCTATTTGATCCACCAAAATATTGGCTACATCGTCATTCAAGCTTTGGAGGGTCAGGGCGTTTCCCCAGCCCTAAGCATTGTCGTGGCCACCAGCGTGGCGATCGCCCTTGCTGTTCCCATCGTTTATGGCGTAGAGCAGCCGGTGGTGCGATGGGTCAAAGCAGCCTATCGGCGGCGGGCAGCAAAACCGCCGATGCGTTGAACTCTGTTGCAGCGACCCGACCGCCCGTGGCACGTATTGAACATCTATCAGTCTGCTGTCGCTGTGGTTGGACTGGAGACAGAG
>JGI12210J13797_10758620_pt1 | contig 16383 bp, 14 predicted proteins | sample ElkSlonscriptome_3_FD_13797 | JGI IMG/M metagenome (IMG submission 13797)
GTGATCGCCGCCGTCAGCGTGGTCTTGCCGTGGTCGACGTGACCGATCGTGCCGACGTTCACGTGCGGCTTCTTGCGTTCGAATTTTGCTTTGGACATCGACTTCTCTCTCCGCGAGCGTACCTAAAGCCCCAGCCGCCATTGCCGTCGTGAGACGACTCGCAACCGGTGTTCGAGAATCTACTTAACCACCAGATTTTCGATTGGCTGATTTCGAAAGTTGGAGCCCATGACCGGAGTCGAACCGGTGACCTCACCCTTACCAAGGGTGTGCTCTACCAACTGAGCTACATGGGCTGAATGCTATGAGCCGAGACACACGCGGGTGACACCGAACTCCTCATTCCTGCAACACGGCGCCATGCCTCGGTGCTACGTGCTATGGAGCGGGTGATGGGAATCGAACCCACACCATCAGCTTGGAAGGCTGAGGTTCTACCGTTGAACTACACCCGCGTTCGGCTCGATCACACCGGCTTGCTTCTGCCCTGATTTAAGCTGGGATGGCTCATATGACCTAAGTTGAGGAATAGCTGTGTTCATCCGCCAACTGGTTCGCCACCTAACACTATCTGGTGGAGGGGGGAGGATTCGAACCTCCGAAGGCTGAGCCGTCAGATTTACAGTCTGATCCCTTTGACCGCTCGGGAACCCCTCCATTGACCGAGCGAGGCATGATACATCCGAATATTCCGCTAGTCAATAGAAAAAGACTGCGCGAAACGAGTATGGCGCCAGCTTGTTTGCGGTCGTCGCTTGTCACAGATCCGTCAAGTTTGTCGTTGCCGTGCTCGTGGTCGTGGGCGTCGAGGTTCTCGATCACTATCACTACCACGACCACGAAATGTTGGTGGCGCGTCGCTCAAGTTGCTCGGGATCAGTTCGGTCGCGCGGCGGGGTGCATCAGCGCTGGGCGGCCGGCACCTGCCGCCCAGTGCCGCGAGCGACCCATTCCAAACCATTTACGGCGTAGGAGAATCTGCTAGGATCTCGCGACTTCAGTCATAACACCCGCCGCGGCCACTTGGTTTTGACACTCGTCGACCGTGGCTAACAACCAGTTCGGAGCCCTTCGATGGACGTCACAATTTTCGGTAGCGGATATGTCGGCCTGGTCACGGGCGCTTGCCTGGCGGAAGTCGGTAACAACGTGCTTTGCGTCGATGTCGATGCGCGCAAGATCGCGGTGCTGAACAACGACGGCGTTCCGATCTTCGAACCGGGGCTGGAGGACTTGGTCCGCAAGAATCGAGAGGCCGGCCGACTGGCCTTTTCGACCGACCTCGCCGCCGGCGTGGCCCACGGCCTGTTTCAATTCATTGCCGTCGGCACACCGCCGGACGAAGACGGCTCGGCGGACCTGCGCCACGTGCTCAGCGTCGCCAAGACCATCGGTGAACAGATGTCAGGGTACCGGATCATTATCGACAAATCCACGGTGCCGGTCGGCACCGCCGACCGCGTTGCCGAAACCATTGGCGCGGCCCTCGCAGAGCGAGGCGTTGCGCACGAATTCGACGTGGTTTCCAATCCGGAGTTCTTAAAGGAAGGCGCCGCGATCGAGGACTTCATGCGGCCCGACCGCATCATCGTTGGAACCGACAATCCTCGGACAGGCGAATTTTTGCGGGCCCTGTTTGCCCCATTCAACCGCAATCACGACCGCGTGATGCTGATGGACATCCGCTCTGCGGAACTGACCAAATATGCGGCAAACGCAATGCTCGCGACCAAGATCAGCTTTATGAACGAGCTGTCGAATATCGCCGAGGCGGTCGGTGCCGACATCGAGCAGGTCCGCATCGGCATCGGCTCCGATCCGCGCATCGGCTATCAGTTTATCTACCCCGGCTGCGGTTACGGCGGCTCTTGCTTCCCGAAAGACGTGCAGGCACTGGAGCGCACCGCCGTGGCCCTGGGCTACAAACCGGAGCTGCTGCAATCGGTCGAAGCGGTCAACCATCGTCAAAAGGACATCCTCTTCACAAAGATCAGCACCCACTTCGGCGATGCTCTCGCCGGCAAGACCATCGCCCTCTGGGGTCTCGCCTTCAAACCCAACACGGATGATATGCGCGAGGCATCCAGCCGGCGCCTGATGGAACATCTCTGGAAGGCGGGCGCCCAGGTACGCGCCTTCGACCCGGTCGCCGCCGAAGAGACTCACCGCATCTACGGTGACCGCGACGACCTGGTGCTGGTCGACGACCAGATGGCGGCCCTGGACGGCGCCGATGCGCTGGCCATCGTCACCGAGTGGGCACAATTCCGCAGCCCCGATTTCGGCGCACTTAGAAGCAAATTGCGCGATGCCGTTGTATTCGACGGGCGTAACATCTTCGATCCCGATCAGGTCTCCGCCGCCGGCCTGACCTACGTCTCGATCGGCAGAACACCGATCGCCGCTCAGTAGACACTCGCGCTCGCGAGACCCAAGCCAGACCCCATCCCCATTTGGCTCGGCATCGGCTTTCAAAAGGAAAGCCGACGCCTTCGCTCGGCCGCGCTTTCGCGGCCTGTTTCTTTTCTGCAACTCGCTCCTTTATGTATGCATAATGCAAACTTATGCACGTTTTTTCTCTGCCAAAGTTGACAAGTTCGACCCTGAATGCAACACTTTGGCACAGAGTGTCACAAAATAACAACGCTCGAACAGCCAACGCGGTAAGGCCATCGTTGACCGCACCGCTCACACGAGGAGTGATCATGAAAAACAATGCCTTAGCAATCGCCGTCGCGATGGCCTGCTGCGCCGCCGTCCCAGTCGCAAATGCCACCAATGGTTACATGTCGCACGCCTACTCGCCGAGCGCCAAGGGTATGGCTGGCGCGGGTGAGGCGGCGCTGCCGCAGGATAGCCTCTCACTCGTTGGCAATCCGGCCGGCCTAACCCGAGTGGGGAGTCGCGTCGACGTCGGTCTGGCCTGGTTTAGCCCAATTCGTAAATACGACGGCTTGAGCTTCAACCCGGCGGCCGGGGCGTTCGCCCCCGTTGGCAGCGGTGCGAGCGGACTCGGCAACGTCGACAGCGAAAACACCGACTTCCTGGTTCCCGGACTCGGCTATACCTACCAGATCGACGATCGTAGCGCCGTCGGCGTCGCCTTGTTTGGGAACGGCGGCATGAATACCGACTGGCGCGCCAAGGATACGCAAAACGGCCTTGGCACCTTCGGCGGCAACTTCGGCTTCGCGAACCCCCCCGCTTACCAGAATCCCATGGACCCCCGATTCGGCATGCAGGTGCCGGGCACACAGCAACTCGGCGGCGGCGACGCCGGGGTCAATCTTGAACAACTTGGGATTTCGTTCGGCTACGCCCGCAACCTGACCGACAACTTCTCCCTCGGCGCGAGCTTCCTGATCGGCTACCAGACCATCGAGATCAAGGGTGTCGGCGCCTTCCAGGGCTTTACCCAGACGTTCACCCAGAGCATGCTTCAGAGTCAAACCATGCAGGGGACCTCGCCGACCAGCCTGTCGGACAACGGGGAAGATTCTGCATGGGGCTATGGCTTCCAGATCGGCGGCCTCTGGGACATCAATCCCAAGTTCAGCCTGGGTGCGTCCCTTCGTTCCAAGATGTACATGGGCGACTTCAACAAGTACTCGGACCTGTTCGCGGGTGGCGGTGAATTCGATATACCGGCGGTCGGCACCATCGGCGCGGCCTTCCGCGCGACCGATCAACTGACCTTCGCGTTGGACGTGCAGCAGATCTGGTACGGCGATATCGACGCGATCGCCAACGACAATCTGCTTGCCCAAAAGTGTGATCTCAACGCCGCCTTCGGTATGCCGAGCGCGCCCGGCTCCACCTACGACTCCAGCTACTGCCTCGGCGGCTCCAACGGCGCGGGCTTCGGCTGGGAAGACATGACCGTCATCAAAGTCGGCGTGCAATATGCCGTCAATGATCAACTCGCCGTGCGCGCCGGCTACAGCCACGGCAACAATCCCGTCGACGGGAGCCAAGTGGCCTTCAACACGCTGGCACCCGCGGTCATCGAGGACCACTGGACCCTGGGCGCCACCTATGCGCTACGCGACAACTATGAACTGACCTTCTGGGGCATGTACGCACCGGAGAATCAGGTCTCCGGCCCTGGGGCCTTCACCGGCGCTTCGGCACCAGAGATCAGCATGTCGCAGTACGAACTCGGCGTGAACTTCACCTGGTTGTTCAACTAGCGCGCCGGCGGCGGAGCGCACCGACAACACTGCCACGGGACTCCGAATGTTTGCGGATGCTTCATGTTTTGCGACGATACAGCGCCGCCCTGCAAAGGGCCGAGCGCCAAGGGCCTGAAACCAACACCGCAAAATCGTGCGTCACAACCGCCCTTGGGCGCTTGGCCCGAGCTCAAGTCACGCAGAGGCGGAGCAATACCGCGCTGCGTGCGTCTATCTAAGGCACAGCCTCACTGGCGCAGCAGTGCAGGCATTAGCCCGCCGCGTGCAATCGATTCATCGCCAGCTGGAAATCTCCGACCAATAAGTCGGGCAGCACGCGCCCAGCGTCATCAATGACATCCAGGATGGCCGCGGCATCTTCTTTTGAGGGCCGGCTCAGCACGTAACCGACCACCTGCTGCTTGTTACCGGGATGGTCGATGCCGATACGCAACCGCCAGAACCCCGGACCGCCGAGCGCGGCGATGGTGTCACGCATGCCATTGTGGCCCGCGTGCCCGCCGCCCAGCTTTAGCTTGGCGCGCCCGGCTGGCAGGTCCAGCTCGTCGTAGGCGACGAGGATCTGCGTGGTTGGGATCTCGAAATAGCGGACCACGGCGGCAACGGCGCGGCCGCTGTGATTCATGAACGTGGTGGGTTTCAGCAAGCGCACGTCGTGACCGCCGACGATGATCCGCGCCAGCGCGCCGTGAAATTTGGCCTCGGCACGGAACTGCCCGTGATGATCGGCGGCCAAGCGGTCTACCAGCCAAAAGCCGGCATTGTGCCGCGTCGATTCGTAATCTGGACCTGGGTTACCGAGCCCAACGATGAGCCGAATGCCGGTTTGTGACATCTCGCACTGAATCTCCTAAAACCAAACGCCCGCGGCAGCTCTTGGCTGCCGCGGGCGTCGTGTGACTAGCGCACGAAGGCGATTCCAGTCGACTGGCATACGACCTGACCTGTGATGGCGCCCACCTTTGGTGCCGGGCTGGCGGTCACATCGCTCGCTATGCTCCCGCCAGCCCTCCTTGAAGGCGAATGCCAATCCGGCGTCATCTGGTAGATAAAGTCTCCGGCAATCGCCTAAGCGGTCAGGACGTGGGCTCGTCCTCGGCGCCTTCGGCACCCACCTCGCCGTCTTCGCCGTCTTCACCCTCCTCGGCCTCACTACCGCTGTAGCCCGCATGGACCAGCACCACGGGTGCCTCGACATCGACCGAATGGCTCAGCTCGACACCATCCGGCAGCTCGAGCTCGGAGACGTGTACGGTGTCACCGATCTCCATCTCCGCCATATCCACGGCGATGTACTCCGGCAGGTCTTTCGGTAAACAGGTGACCTCGATTTCAGTGACATTATGCGAGACCTTGCCACCCGCCTTGACGCCCTTGGCGGTTTCCTCGTTGTCGAAGTGCAACGGGATGAGCATACGCAGCCGCTCTTCCATACTCACACGCTGAAAGTCCACATGCAGGATGAAGGGCTTTGCCGGATGACGCTGCAAGTCCTTGAGCACGACCCTGGTACGAACGTCGCCGACCTTCAGATCGATCAAGCTGGAATAGAAGGCCTCCTCCTGCAGTTTACGCAGCAGTTCACTGTGCGCAAGGGTCAACATCTGCGGCTCTTTGTGTCCGCCATAGACGATTCCCGGCACCAGGCCCTGACGACGAAGGCGGCGGCTCGCACCCTTCCCTTCATCGCTGCGCACCTGGGCAACGATCTCGAAAGATTCACTCATGGTTGATCTCCATCACGACAAGAGGTACCAGCCGCCCGCGACCAGACAGCCAGCACGATAACCGAATCCCAACGGGATATTCGGCAGGAATGCTAGTCGACAAACAACGAACTGACTGACTCTTCGTTGGATACCCGCCGCATGGTCTCAGCCAACAATTCGCCAATGCTGAGCTGGCGGATCTTGGCGCAGGCGGCGGCCTCCGGCTGCAGCGGTATGGTATTGGTCACCACGAGCTCATCGAGAACCGACGCGCTGATGTTGGCCACCGCCGGACCGGACAACACCGGGTGCGTGCAATAGGCCACCACCTGGGCGGCTCCGCGCGCCTTCAGCGCGGCGGCGGCCTGGCATAGCGTGCCAGCAGTATCGACCAGATCGTCGATAAGAACGCAACAACGGCCGTCTACGTCACCGATGATATTCATGACCTTGGCCTCGTTCGTCCGCGGGCGGCGCTTGTCGATGATAGCCAGGTCCGCGTCGTCCAGCCGCTTGGCCAAGGCGCGGGCGCGCACCACGCCGCCGACGTCGGGCGAGACGACCATCAGCGCCGGATACTTGCGCCGCCAGATGTCGCCCAGGAGGATCGGCGACGCGTAGACGTTATCGACCGGAATATCGAAAAAGCCTTGGATCTGGTCCGCGTGCAAGTCCATGGTCAGGACCCGGTCGGCGCCCGCCGAGCCCATCATCTTTGCGACGAGACGCGCAGTTATCGGCACGCGGGCCGAACGTGGGCGGCGATCCTGACGCGCATAACCGAAATAGGGGATGACTGCCGTGACACGTTTGGCGGATGCCCAGCGCAACGCATCGACCATCACCAGCAACTCCATCAGGTTGTCGTTGGTGGGTGCGCAAGTGGGCTGCACCACGAAGACGTCGCGTCCGCGGACGTTCTCCTGGATCTCGGTCATCACCTCGCCATCGCTGAATTGCCCGACGACGGCCTTACCGAGGGGGAGACTCAGGTGGGCGGCGATCTCCGCCGCCAGGTCCGGGTTGGCGTTCCCGGAGAACACCATCATGTGGCTGGCGGGCACGACCTTTCCTCTCGTCGATTCTGGCCGATTCGGCTTCGAAGGATGAATGAATGGCTGGGGCGCCAGGATTCGAACCTGGGAATGCTGGGATCAAAACCCAGTGCCTTACCGCTTGGCGACGCCCCAAATGTCGACCGTGATGACAGCGCTTACGGCCGCGACCGCTGAGCGGCGAGCAACACCGATGGCGGCCGACCTATCGAAACCGACAGTGCGCCGAACCCGCCTTACCCCTCCGTGTACTGAAGGTCTGTAGAACGATCGTGTCTAGACTGCAAGCGATACGCCAAACAGCGGCGAACGATTGCGCCCGCGCGCAGCGAAAGCCGTATACCGTGCTGGCGCCGATGACGCGATGCGCCTGGCATCCTGCTCATCGGCGCAGACTGCGAACACGCAACCCCCGGTTCCAGTCAAGCGTGCACCCTCGGCATGTCGCCCGAGCCAATCGAACGCGTCAGCAACCGCAGGGTAGCGAGCCAGCACAACGTCTAGGCAATCATTCTCGACTGCGCCTTCGAGAAAGTCGGCCATTGTGACGGAGCGAGAGTTGCGTGTCAATTCCGGATCGGAAAATACCGACGCCGTCGCCACTGAGACCGGCGGCGTGAGCACGACATACCAAGGCTCGGGCAATTCGACGGCCATCAGCCGCTCGCCGACGCCCTCGGCCCAGGAGGCGTGCCCTCGCACAAACACCGGCACGTCCGCACCCAGTGTCAGACCAATGTCCGCAAGCGCCTCGGTATCCAGCCCCAACCCCCAGAGGCGGTTCAATGCGAGCAGCGTGGTTGCAGCATTGGAACTGCCACCACCGAGACCACCCCCCATCGGCAGAACCTTGTGCACATCGATGGTCACGCCATCGGCGCAGCCGCTGCGTCGCCGCAACGCACGTGCAGCGCGGACAACCAGGTCCTGCTCTGGCAGCACGCCCGGCGCGCCTCGACGCCGCATCACCTCGCCGTCCGGGCGCGGCTCGAAATAGAGGCGATCACAATGATCGATGAATTGAAAAACGGTCTGCAGCAGGTGGTAACCGTCGGCACGACGACCGACGACGCGCAACATGAGGTTGAGCTTGGCGGGCGCCAGCCAGGCTCCGTCAGGGGCAGTGACGGGCACCATACTCAGTGCACGCTCTGCGTCACGCGGTGTCGACCAATCGTGCGCAGCAGATACTCGTGCTTCGGGTCCTCCGCCAACGCCCGCTCCCAAACCGCCCGCGCCTCGTCGTGCTTGTCGAGTACCCATAAAACCTCACCAAGGTGGGCCGCGATCTCGGCATCGAAAACGCCCTCCAGCGCCTTGCGCAGGTACGGCTCGGCATCCTGCGGATTGCCCATCCGATACAGCACCCAGCCCATGCTGTCGAGAATCGCCGGCTCATCGGGCCGCAACTGCAATGCGCGCGTGATCAGGCTTTGCGCCTCGTCGAAACGATCGGTGCGGTCGGCCAGCGTGTAGCCAAGTGCGTTCAGCGCGTCCACATGGTCCGGATCGCTGATCAAGATGTGGCGCAGGTCCTGCTCAAGCAGGTCGATCCGGTCCATGCCCACGGCGAGCATTGCACGGGCATAGCGTAGGTCAGGATCATCGGGGGCTGCCGATAGCCCATCGGTGTAAACGTCGATCGCCTGTTGTTTCAGGTCGCGTTCGCGCAGCAACTCGCCCTCGATCAGGTACAAGGTCGTGACTTCGGCAGGAAACTGGTCGCGCAACTGCTGCAGGATCTCGCGCGCTCGCGGCACCTCGCCACGATCAGCGTGAATGCCGGCGATGCGCACCCGCGCATTGGTCGCATTCTCGCCGTTGACCTTGGCGTACCAATCCATCGCCAAGGATTTATTCCCGGCCAGCTCCTCGGTCTGACCAAGCAGAAACGCCGAGTCATTGGCTCGGGCGCCGCTCGCCCGTAACTGCGTTAGGTACCCGCGCGCCTTATCCACCGATTCGATCTCCAACGCCAGCACGGCGGCGGTGAACAACACGTCCGGTTGCCCCGGACCGCGCGCGAGGATGTCGTCGAACAACGCGAGCGCGGCATCGTACTCTTTCGCATCAATGTGCAGCTGCGCGCGCAGCAGCTGCAGCTCCAAGTCATCCGGCTCGGCGGTTAAAAAGCCCTCGAGTACCGCGATTGCGTCATCAGGGCGTTCGTCCGAGACCAGCAAGCGCACGACAAAGACGCGCGGATCATTCCAACCCGGTCGCAGCTCGGCGGCGCGTTCGGCGTGCTCACGCGCCGCCCGCATGTCGTCGGCGCCCGCGGCCAACATCGCCAGCGCATAATGCGCGTCAGCGTCGTCCACGTCTTCGGCCACCAGCTCACGCATCATCGCCAGGCGTTCGGCAGGCTCCGGCACGCGCGAGAGCATTTGCGCGGCCTGCATATAACCCTGGCCGCGATCCGGCGCCAGCCGGATCAGGCCTGCCAGCTCCGCAAGTGCGGCGGCACGATCACCGGCGTCGATCTGCGCATAGGCACCAATCTGCCGCGCCCTGGACGAGCCAGGGTCCAGCTCCGCCCACAACGTGGTGGCGCGCACGGCCGCTTGCGGATTGCCCAGGGACAGCGCCGCACGGGCAGCAAGCGCGGCTATGGCCGGATCACGCGACAAACGAGCGGCATGGAGATAGTGGGTAAACGCCATACGATGATCTTCGCGCTGACCGGCAACCTCTCCGACCAACACCGCATAGACCATGTCCGCGGTCAGCTCCTTGATAACGCCCGCGCGCTGGTCTGAACCGGCATCGGCTTCGGCAACCTCCTCGCCGGGTTCCAGGGAATCAAGCTCAGGCGCCGGGTAAGCATTGAACGGCGGGCCGGACTCGGCCGTGGGCAGATCCGCCGCCCCGGGTCCATGTCCAGCAGACGGGTCAGCGACCGCTTGGGCGTCGGCATCGGCCGCTACGAGCAGGCTCGCGGCCAGCAGCATCGGCAGCGCAACCGCAGGGATGGCGCCGAGCAGGGCGCCGCGGGATTTTTTGAACATAGCAGGTACCGGTTTTCCGGGCAGTTGATCGCGATCAGCCATTACGCGCATTTGATCGCAGTATACTGATGCAGTTCCGCCATCGAAATGGGGCTAAAACACCGCGGCCAGCGCCGGTGCTTAACGAGCCGGGCAAACCCGATCGAACCGCCGTGAGCAAAGTCGCCGCAGCGCGACGCGATCCGAATAAGACTCAGCGTACATCATGACGATATTGACACTTGGCCTGAACCACAAGACGGCGCCCGTCGACATTCGCGAACGACTCACGTTCGGGCCCGATGTCATTGTTGGCGCGTTGCGCACGATGACCGAGCAGACGCCAGCCAGCGAGGCCGTGATTCTGTCGACGTGCAACCGCACCGAACTCTATTGCGCGGCAGACGAGCGCGAGGGCGAGACCCATCTGCGCAACTGGCTCGGTCGTTTTCACGGCATCGAGCCGCAACTGTTTGCGCCGCACCTCTACGTGCACCATGATCGCGACAGCGTCTGCCATCTGTTGCGCGTCGCCAGCGGCCTGGATTCGATGGTACTCGGGGAGCCTCAGATCCTCGGCCAAGTCAAAGCGGCATTCCAGACCGCCTGCGACAGCGGCAGCGCCGGACGCATGCTTGGGCGCCTGTTTCAGCACACCTTTTCGGTCGCCAAACAGGTACGCACCGATACCGCAATCGGCAGCAGCCCGGTCTCCGTCGCCTTCGCCGCGGTTAGCCTAGCACGTCAAATCTTCAGCGATCTAACCAAACAGACGGCACTCCTGATCGGTGCCGGCGAGACCGTTGAACTGGCGGCCAGACACCTGCACCAGCATGGCATCGGCCGGATCATCGTCGCCAATCGCACCGTCGAGCGCGCGCATAGTGTCGCCGCACAATTCGACGGCTACGCCATTTCGCTGACTGAGCTGGCCAACCATCTACCAGAGGCCGACATCGTCATTGCCTCCACCGCGAGCCCGTTGCCGGTGCTCGGCAAGGGCGTCGTCGAGCGCGCGCTGAAAAAGCGCCGGCACCGGCCCATGTTCATGGTCGATATCGCCGTGCCGCGAGACATCGAGCCAGAGGTCGGCCAGCTCAGCGACGTCTATCTGTACACGGTTGATGACCTGCAGGGCGTCGTCGACGAGGGCATGCGCTCACGCCAGCATGCGTCCGAGCAAGCCATGGAGATCGTCGATCTGCACACCGAAGAGTTCATGGCCTGGATGCGCTCGCTCGACGCGTTGTCGCTGATTCAGGACTACCGCTCACGTGCAGAACACACCCGTGACGCCATGGTCGAGCGCGCGCAGCGCCAGCTCGCCGCCGGCAAGCCTGCCGACGAGGTCGTCTGTCAGCTCGCGCACACGCTCACCAACAAACTGTTGCACAGCCCGAGCGTGCGCCTGCGCCGCGCCGGCCGCGAGGGACAATCCGACCTGTTGCGGGCCGCCAACGAGCTGTTTCAGCTGCGGCAGGAGCAAGACGCCAGCCGATGAATCCGTCGATTCGCGGCAAGCTCGATGGGCTGACCGAGCGCTTTAGCGAGATCACCGCGCTGCTCGCCACCCCCGAGACACAACAGGACCAGAACCTGTTCCGCGATCTCAGCCGGGAGTACGCGCAGCTCGAACCGCTCGTCACCTGTTTTGGTGACTACCTGGGCATCGAGTCGGAGATCGAGTCCGCACGCGCGATGCTCGACGACAAAGAGGTCGCGGAACTGGCACGCGAGGAACTCGCCGACGCGGAGGAGCGCCGCAACGCGCTCGAGCCCCAGATCCACCAGCTGCTGGTGCCACCCGACCCCAACGACCGACGCAATGTCTATTTGGAAGTGCGCGCCGGCACCGGCGGTGCCGAGGCGGCGCTGTTCGCCGGCGACCTGCTGAGACTGTATCTGCGCTATGCCGAATCGCGCGGTTGGCGCCATGAGATCGTCAGCGAGAGCGAGGGTGAACAAGGCGGCTTCAAGGAGGTGGTTGCGCGTATCAGCGGCAGTGGCGTCTACGCCCACCTCAAGTTCGAGTCCGGCGCCCATCGCGTCCAGCGTGTCCCCGAGACCGAGTCCCAAGGACGCGTGCATACCTCGGCCTGTACCGTCGCCATACTGCCGGAGGTCGAGGCCGTCGACGAGATCCAGATCGACGCTGGCGACCTGCGCGTGGACACCTATCGCGCCTCCGGTGCTGGCGGCCAGCACGTCAACAAAACCGACTCGGCCGTGCGCCTCACCCATCTCCCCACCGGCGTGGTGGTCGAGTGCCAGGACGAGCGCTCCCAACACAAGAACCGCGCCCGCGCCATGGCCTTGTTGCAGTCCCGGCTGCTGGCGCAGGCGGTCGAGGCACAGACCGCGGAGCAGAGCCAATCGCGTCGGTTGCAAGTGGGCAGCGGCGACCGCTCCGAGCGTATCCGCACCTACAATTTCCCGCAAAACCGCCTGACGGACCACCGCATCAACCTCACCCTATACAAGCTCGACGAGATCATGCTCGGCAATCTCGCCCAGGTCATTGAGCCGTTGCAGCAAGAGCATCAGGCGGACCAACTCGCGGCCCTGATGACAGTTTGACAGAGACGGTCTGAGTGCAAACCCTCGGCGAGGCCCTGCGCGAGGCCGTTGCACTGCTGTCAGCCGGCGACAGTGACTGCGCCCGACTCGACGCCGAGCTATTGCTGTGTGAGGCCGCCGGCACCACCCGCGCGCGGCTCATCGCCTGGCCCGAGCGGACATTGCACCCAGCCCAGCACGCCCGTTTTATTGATCTCCTCGAGCGCCGCGCCGAAGGCGAACCCATCGCCTACATCCTTGGGCGACGCGAGTTTTGGGGTCTAGAACTGGCGCTGAGCCCAGAGACGCTGATCCCACGCCCAGACACGGAACTGCTGGTCGAGTGCGCGCTCCAGGCGCTTCCCGCGCACCGCCCAATCGTCTGCGCCGACCTCGGCACCGGCTCCGGCGCCATCGCCGGCGCACTGGCACATGAACGACCTGACTGGACCCTGATCGCCATCGAACGCAGCGCTGGCGCCGCGGCCGTCGCCGCCGACAACGCGCGGCGACTCCAGCTTCGCCAAATGTTCGTTGTGCGTGCCGATTGGATGAACGCCATCGCACCGGGCAGCCTCGACGCCATCGTCAGTAACCCACCCTATGTGCGCGACGACGACCCTCACCTCCACCGCGGCGATCTGCGCTTCGAACCCCGCACCGCGCTGACCGCGGGCGAGTCCGGGCTGGATGCGATCCGCATGATAACCAAGCTGGCAATGGATCGGTTGCGTCCGGGCGGCTGGCTCGCCATCGAGCATGGCTGGGATCAGGGGGACCCAGTGCGCCGCTTGCTGCGCCAAGCCGGCTTCGAGAACGTCAACACGCACCACGACCTCGCCGGACACGAGCGCGTCACCAGCGCCGTCGGCCGCGACGCGTATGCAACAACCAATCTGGCCCGACAGTTTCCGGTAATCGCCTAACGCTCGCGTCGCCGTCGTTGTCGGAATCGTTGTCAAAATCGAGGCGAGCATCGCCCCCAAATTATCCCGCACCGCCTGGTTTCGCTGCGCGAGCCCTGTCAGCATTTTTTGGTTTGATTCTACGCAGGGCTGGATTAGCATACCGAAACTATGGATATCGCCGAAACAGACCGCATCAAACACCGGGAGATTCATTTCCGGGCCCTGCATCCAGAACGCAACGATGCCCGCTTCGCGGCAGAATTTTTGAATCAGGTCGACGGCGTACTGACGACGGAACCAGTCACACCCATTCACCTCAACCTCAGGTACGATCTGTCACAAGTCTGCCTGGAAGAGATCGAAGCGGCGCTGGACGAACTCGGCTTGCACCTCGACAATGGCCTCATGTACCGCATCAAGCGCGCGCTCTACTATTACACCGAAGACACCTGTCGCGAGAACTGCGGCTGTGAACGCGGTGACAGCAATTGCATGAAGCGCGTCTTCGCGAAACGTTATCAAGCCTTGGAACACGGTTGCCGCGACCATCGTCCAGAGCATTGGCGGCGGTATTTGTGAGGAAGTTGCGAGGGGCGAGGGCCGAGGGGCTAGGCGGAGACGGGTGCTTGCGGTCTTGGGCTGAGTGCGGCGATCGACGGCTAATTTGGCGCGCTTGGGGTGCGGCGTGAACGACAAGCAACTGCTGCGATACAGCCGGCAGATCATGTTGCCGGGGTTTGGCGTCGACGGGCAGCAGCGGCTGCTCGATGCGCGGGTACTAATCGTCGGGCTCGGCGGACTCGGCTCGCCGGTGGCGATGTACTTGGCCGCTGCCGGTGTTGGCACGCTGCTGCTGGCGGACTTCGATGCCGTCGACCTGTCCAACCTGCAGCGACAGCTGCTGCACGGCGATGCCGATGTCGGCCGCACCAAGGTCGACTCCGCCATTACTGCCTTGCAAGCACTAAACCCAGACACCAAACTTGAGCCAATCAAAGGCAGCCTGAGTGCCGATCGCCTTGCGGAACTCGCCCAACGGGTCGACCTGATCGTCGATTGCTGCGACAACTTCCAAACCCGCTTCGCCGTCAACGCCGCCTGCGTCGCCCAGCGCATCCCTCTGGTCTCCGGCGCCGCAATCCGCACCGAGGGCCAGGTCTGCGTCTTCTCCGGACAGCCCGGCGAGCCCTGCTATCAATGCCTGTTTCCCGGTCAGGACGAACTTGAGGAGAGCTGCGAGCGCAACGGCGTACTCGCCCCGCTGGTGGGAATCATCGGCAGCGTACAGGCCACCGAAGCCATCAAGGTGCTCACCGGCATCGGCGAACCCCTGTTCGGCCGTTTGCTGCTGCTCGACGCCCTGCACATGGAATGGCGCAGCGCTCGTCTACCCGCCGACCCCGCCTGCAGCGTGTGCGGCGGGCGCTGATCCGCCGCCGATCTTTCGGGTCATCGATCTTTCAGGGCAAAGATCTCTCAGAATGGCGAGCGTGCGGCGAAACCCATCAGCAGTGAGCATGAGATGAAGATTCCGAAGACGCTCCAACCACTGGTCGATGACGGCCTCGTCGACGGTGTGCTGCTCATGGAACTGGTCACAGATGCAGACGGCGCCGCGGCACCCCGACTCAACGAACTGGAGTTATCGAGCGAGCAGGCGCGACAGTTTCACGACCTGCTGATCAAGGACGTCGCAAGACCGGCAAACTCACCCCTGATATCAAGCTCACTGGCCATTTCAAGGGCAGCTATACGGAGGCAGACCTGGAGAGCATCATGAGAGAGATCGACGACGCGCGGGATGAGGCCCTTCGACGCAAGGAAGCTCGGCGTCTACTCGCCCACTGAGCCCCGCCGATTCTTCCGACTCACAGTTTGACGGCGGATTCTCTGAGCAGAGCGGCTCAGCGGCTGGCCGACCTCGATCCGGACCTGTGCGCGGTCTTGGCCCGGCTCGGTGAGCCGCCGATGTGGGCGCGAGAGCCGGGTTTCCCGACGCTGATTCAGATCATCCTTGAGCAACAGGTGTCGCTGGCCGCCGCGCGCACAGTGTACCGACGGCTTATCGGCCACCTGGGCGGCATGACCCCGGAAGTCGTCCAAGCAGTCGGAGAAGACGGGTTGCGAGACTTCGGCCTGACCAGACAGAAAGCCCGCTACTGTCATGGTTTGGCAACACGCATGCTGGACGGGCGCCTCGACCTCAGTTCGGTGGCCATGGCTCCGGATGATCGGGGGCGCGAACGCTTATTGGCGATTCCCGGCCTCGGGCCTTGGAGCGTCGACATCTACTATCTCATGGCGCTAAGACGCCCCGATGTTTGGCCTCGAGGAGACTTGGCGCTGGCGTCGGCACTCCGGGACGTCAAGCGACTGGATGCGATCCCAACGCGTGATGAACAGCAGCGCTTGGTTTGCGACTGGTCCCCCTGGCGCGCGGTCGCGGCGCGTATCCTGTGGGCGCATTACCTTGCAGCAAGAGGTCAGTACCGGCCAACGTCCAAGTCATGAGGCAGAATGCATGGCAGATCCAGCTGTAGGCGATGGGCCGATGCTCGATTCGCGATTTCTCGTTATCAACCGGCTCGACCGTGACCTTATCGCAACGCGGCTGCGTGACCGGACGCTGTCAATGCCCGCCGATGAGCTCGCGGGGCACGCCGCGCCGGCCCCCCATCCGGCGGCAGTGCTGCTTCCGCTGTTCCAACTAGACGGGCGTTGGCGGTTGCTGCTGATACGGCGAACCGAGCACCCGAAAGACCTGCATAGCGGCCAGGTCGGCTTTCCGGGCGGGCGCGTGGAGCCTACCGACGCGGACGCCGATGCCACGGCACTGCGCGAGGCGCAGGAAGAGATCGCGCTGCCTGCCGAGCAGGTTCAGGTACTGGGCCGGCTGCGCAAGCTCCGCACTGTCAGCAACTTTCTGGTTCAGCCGGTGGTGGGCATCATCTCCTGGCCTCAGCCGCTGCGTGCCG
>JGI12210J13797_10263120_pt1 | contig 16380 bp, 13 predicted proteins | sample ElkSlonscriptome_3_FD_13797 | JGI IMG/M metagenome (IMG submission 13797)
ATATTGAGAACACAGCAGTGATCCGCGTTGAGGGGCGCGGTTCGTTCAAAGTAAGCCCGCCGATGAAACAATTCATTCACCAGGTGCTGGAAAAGCATTCGGCGGATCGAATCGTCATCGACATGGACGACTGCACCGGCATGGACAGTACCTTCATGGGCGTCGTGGCCGGGCTCGCCTGCCTCATCAAGAGCAAGCCCGAGTTTAAATTCAAGCTGATCAACCTCTCCGATAAAAATAAAAAACTGTTGGTTACCCTCGGCGTCGACCGCGTGGTCGACTATTCAATGGCGGCGGACGGAACTGATGAAAGATGCGAAATCTGCGGAGAAGGCGAAAAGCTGGAAGCGGATTTCACCAACAAACTGGACACCGCCAAAACCACGCTCGAAGCCCATGAAACGCTCGTAGACATCAATCCTGAAAACTACAACAAATTTAAGTCGGTCCTCGAATTCCTTGAGGATGACGTGCGATCCCTGAGCAACGAATAGAGCCAGCATGCAGGGTTTTCTATTATGGTTAACCATCTTTCTCGACCTCTTTATTCCGTCTATCTTTGGAACTGCGCTCTATTTTAACTACCGGCGCCGAGTGAAAATCCGGCGAGAGCGCGATATTCTTCTGCAGGAAAAAGAGGCCGCGCTCGGTTTTGTTCATAATGTGGGCGAAATTTTTGCCGACTCCGAATCGGTGGATATGAACACCCTGCTCTCCCGCGTGCTGCACTATGCCGTTCGCACCTGCAAAGCCAGCTCGGGGGCCATCTACCTGAACAACGCTAAAAACTCTGCCCTCGAAGCCCGTTCCGTGTCCGGCGTTTTCCCGCCGCCGTTTGAATTTAACCTGGAACATTTATCGCTGGAGCAGAATGCCACTCAGGAGTTGGAACAGTTGGTCCGTAGTAAAAGCATTCCCCTCGGCAAAGGACTCGTCGGCGAGGCCGCAGTGCTGGGCAATTCCATTCTGATTGAAGATGCCGAGCTCGACTCCCGAGTCCCGCAAATCGGCGTGGAATTTCTAAAAATCCGCAGCCTGCTCGTGGTGCCTATGCGGTTCGGGAATCACACCATCGGGGTCATGGTTTTAATTAACCGGGTCGACGGCGGGCGCTTTGCCCTCGCCGATCTGAATCTCGCGCAGGCCCTAGCTGCACAGGCCTCCGTGCCGGTTCACTATGCTGGCCTTCAGGAGACTCTGGAAGAAAAACGCGAGCTCGATCGGGGCATGCAGATGGCCCGGCAGATTCAGCACTCGCTGCTCCCTCAGGAAATCCCCACGTTTGATTCCATCGAAATTTCCGCGTTTAATCATCCGGCCATGGATATCGGCGGCGATTATTTTGACCTGATTCCGATCGATGAAGATCATATCGGTCTCGCCATTGCCGACGTCAGCGGTAAGGGCATCGGCGGCGCCCTCATGATGGCCGTCTGCCGGAGCGTGATCCGCGTGAATGCCGAAAAAGTGTATGATCCTGCCGCCATGCTGACCTCCATGAATAAAACCTTGAGCAGCAATCTCGCCGAGGACATGTTCATCACCATGCTTTATATGGTGGTCAATCTGAACAAACACCAGCTCAGTTATGCCCGCGCAGGACACGAAGCCCCAATTATTATCCGAAATAGAGAAGCCCATGCCGAGCAGACGGAAACCGCGGGCATCGCCATTGGCTTGGTAGACACCGAGACGTTTGCCTCCGTAATCGAAACCCGGAATATCCAGCTCAACCCGGGCGATTTGGTGGTGAGTTATACCGACGGCATTACCGAAGCCATGAACAGTGCGCAAGAGGAATGGGGCATCGAACGACTCACCGAAAATGTGGAACGCATGGTCCATGCTTCAGCAGATGACCTGCTGGCCAATATCCAGAAAAATGTACTGGCCTTCACCGGCAATGCCCCGCAGTCGGACGACATGACGATGCTCGCCCTAAAAGTCCGTTAATCGCCCGTCACCGGCGGAAGCAACAATCGATAAAATCCGGCAGCATGGAGTTCACCATCCACTTCTGTAATAACCGAATGAATATCCCCGTGGGTTTTCACCCCATTCGTCGATGGCGGCACCCTACTCCAGTCCACAAGATTGGTTGAAAACTCTAGAGCGGGTTCCTCAAACCAGTTTTGATCATAGGCATACCGAAGGGTCAACGTTTCATTCGTGTAGGCCAACTGCAGCAAGGGAATGGCGCTTTCAGGGAGCGCCATTTCGTTGATCACGCCAACTGCATCCAGGTCAAAGCCCGCCGAAATATCGCCCGTTGAATATGGATCATAAATCGGCGCGCCTCGCGCATCCGGCGAATTACCGTTGCCGACCACATCCACCAGTCGGACATATCGGATGGCATCCAGATCCAGATGAGCAAATGCCGAGGAAAATTCGGCGATAAATTCCGGCGTAAAATCGGTCTGCCCCAGCGCAATCGCCTCCGCCGCCATTGCCAATTCTTCAAGATCGAATGGAGTCCCGAAACCGCCGCGATATTTTCCGGCCAGCCCGAAATAATAGTCCGCGGTCATATAAAGATAAAATCCAGGAATGATATCCTTCTCATCAGAATAATGGGGAAAACGCACAAAATAAATCCCGTCGGATGAAACCTCTACGTAGGCCAATTCGAGGAACCCATCAGAAAAGCTATTTTCAAAAACAGCAAAATCAAAACCGGGCCCATTGCGGATGCCCCGAGGAAATGAGAGCGTAATTACTCCTGCGCGACCCAGCGAAACGACATCGTCAATCGTTCCTTCCGCAGGCCCCAGCGAAAGCGCCGGCGTTTTCCACTCTTCGGAAACGCCATCGCCGTAAACGAGATTGGTGAAACCGGATGCCCACGAAACCAGCGAAGTCTCGCTCATCGGAACCGCCGTACTGCCTTCATAACCGGCGGGCGGTGCGGCCCAGAGGTAGTTTGTGGCATAATAGGTCTGCGCAAATACACACGATGTAAAACACGATAAAATGAGCACCACAATTTTCATTAGAATCCCACCCGCAAACCGATCCTGAAGTTTCGCCCACTGCCGGGATAAAATCCACCGCTGTATGCCGCCGACGCATAGGTTTCATCCAAAAGATTATCCACATTCACCGTAACCGTCGTACGGTCTGAAACCGCAAAATTTGCACGAAAACCGAGCAGGCTGTACTCCTCCATTTTCCGGAATTGCGTGTTTGAAAAATCATTGCCCTGAAACTGCTCCGAAACAAAGGTGTACAGCAGCGTCAGCCGCATCCATTCCGCCGGATTTACCCAAACCGACATCGTGCCAGCCGCGTTTGGCACAAGCGGCACGTCATGACCATCATGTATCCCGCCATCAAAACGAGCATCCACAAACGTCCAGCGGGTAGACGTACCCCACCCCTTGTTTTTCCATCCGATTTCCGGTTCAAAACCAAGCCGCCGGGTTGAACCAATGTTGATGTTTTTTCGTTCCGTGCCGTTGTCAAAAAACGCAATTTCATTTTCGAGTGTCATGTAGAATGCCGTCAGAGAGAGCGTCCATGCGTGATCTTCATACCGGCTTCCTATTTCAAAATTATTACCACGCTCCGGCTCCAGCGAAGCATTCAATGGATCCGTAAGCGGGAAGCCCTGATAGGAGGCGGTTTCGTCGAGCGTCGGATAGCGATAAACCCGATCATATCCCGCGAAAAAATTCCAATGTTCGGAAAAATTCCGAACCGCATTCAGCTCCATCGACCATCCGTCTTTTTCAAGATCATCATCAAACGATGCCGACGGGTCCAGCACCGGGCCACCAGGCCTTGGCCTATAAGCCACGTTTTTATAATCCGTCCCGCAATATTCATAACGAACCCCGCCGCTGAACAGATTAAGTCCAGCCGTTTTCTGCGCAAATAGATAGGGTGCGGCCGTGATGCGGCTCAGCTCCGCATAAGACATAACCTGCTGCTGTGCGGCATCTCTGAAATTATCGCGGTCCAGCTCATCGTAAAACGTACTGAAACCGGCCATTAGAAACGTGCGCTCTGTGCCATGCCGGTAACGCGGCTCAAAAGAAAGTCCGGTCTGGACAGTATCCGAATAGAGCCCGCTGATGCTCGCATCCAGTTCGCGTCGGTTGACCCCGGCACTCACCCGTCCCGCCCGGTCCAAGCGTTCTGCTTCGTATAGTAATGTGGATTGAAAAAAGTTCTGATCGCTAAACTGGTCGCCCTGATTGCTCGACTGCGTAGGATCCGACAACATCTCTGCATACGACAACGGTCCTGGATATTCCAAATAGGAATCGGTGCCCATGGCCCGTAGCGTCAGGATGTCCGTATCGTTCATAAACCAGGCCGCACTGCCACTGAGTGTCGTTCCGCGCGCGGCCGAATTGGTACGAAATCCATCCGTCTGAAAACCGCTGAGACTCGCTTTGAAATCAACCGGTCCAGCCCAAAATCCCGCCGCAATATTACCAGCCAGATAGCCATGGCTGCCCATACTGCCGCCTGTCGTAATGCCGGGTCGAGTCACGCGTCGGGTCGTAATTTTGATGACCCCGGAAAGTGCATGGTTGCCATACAAAACATTCTGTCCACCGCGAATCACCTCGATATGCTGAATATCCGAAACCGGGAGCGCCCACCATTCGATGCCGCCCATATCCGGTCGATTCTGCCGATGGCCATCCACGAGCACCAAAACCCGAAGGTTTGAATTTTCGCCGAATCCTCGCATAGAGAGTTGGCCGTCCAGTCCCGTTCCGGTCGTTCCACGCACCAACACGTTGGCCTCGTTCTGCAGCAGTTCCGGTATCGATTGCGCCCCGGATGATTCGATGATTTCCACATCAATTTCCGTGACGTCCGCGGCCTCCTGCCGCGGAAAAAGATCAAGATCATCCAGCAGGACGGCCTGCACTTCCCCCATAGTTTCAACATCAGAAAATCCAATGCCTGGAAACCATAGAATCAGCGCAGCCAAACCCACTGTTCGAATCAGCCTCATACTACCCTCGGAAGTAATATTTTCTGCGACGACGGAACCACAGCACGCCGCCGAAACCGCCGGCCAGCAGAATAACCGAACTCGGCTCCGGAACCGTTTCAAACGAAAGATTATCCATTGCAAAATAAACCGGTGTATAGACCTGCGACGACGAGACGGTGAAGGTCAGCTCATGCACTGGGTCGCCTAGGCCGGAAAGATCCACATAGGACCAGTCCGTCACGATGTAATCATTCTTATGATCGCCAGCGGTATATCCGGTAAAATCCGCCAACGAAAAATCAACGCTACCGACCGACTGAGCCGCACCGTCAAACCCTTCAACCGTCAGCTTAAACCAGTCATTCGTTGAAAATGCGCTCGGGAAATAACCGCCATTGATCATATCCAGCGCCGCATACGCGGTGTTATGCGCATAAAAACCATCCACTTGGGTGGCATCAGCAAACCGCACCGTCGGGGTTACGGCATTGAATCCATCCAGATAGCTCACTGCATAATTTCCGCTGCCGCCGTAGCCCGTCCCGTTTCCATACACCGCATACTGGTTGCCGTACCCAACCGTATTCGGGTCATTCACATTCGAATAGGTCCAGCCGCTCCACGATCCATACGTCGGGTCAATATGCGTTTCAAAGGTTGCGCCCCCGCTCTGCCAATCGCTCGGCCCTAAAGTGCTCGCCGTATAATATCCGTTCGTCCCCGGATTCAGTTCATTAAAATCAACCAGGGTTGCCTGGACGGTCGATACAGCAGCCAGTATGGCCACCAAAAGTACTTTTTTCATTTTGTTCCCTTTTCGCCTGTAACGCGCAGACCTTTAATTTTTGCGATAAAAACACTCTTTCGCAGGCACAAAAAAAACGCCCAGGGGCCGCTGGACATTGATCCATTGGGCCTCCTTTAGTGCGAAAGAGTCCAACATCTCGAAGAGCTGAAAGTTCTGGCTTCGGGTTTCCCCGTTACAGTTGCGCTACAGCGCCGGAATTTCACCGGACTTCCATCAGGTTCTTCAGAAGGGTTCGGAAACTAAGACCCAGCCCTCGGCGAGTCAAAGAGAATCTTTGCGCATCCCCAAATTAGACCCGGTTCCAATGATTGGAACCTGAGGATTCAGTAATCGCCACTGGGCGGTTTCGATATAGGGAAGACTTCGGTGTCGCTCCGGACCAAGATTTTGGAAAGCCGTTTGCAACAGCATCAACGGATCGCCATGGGAAACCAGAATTACGGTTTTTTCTTCGAATACATGTTCCAAGGATTGGATCACCGCCCACATCCGCTCCTGCACCGCACGCGAGCTCTCCGCGCCGCAGTATTCCCGGTTTGGATCGAATGCATCTTTTTTCCAGGTTTTGGAATAATTGGCGTGGCACTGCCCCTCCCACTCGCCGAAAAACCGTTCCCGCAAACGTTCTTCAATTACGATTTCCGGAACGCCGAGCGTTTCGCGGATAATTTCCGCGGTTTCCCGCGCCCGAAGAAAATCGGAGGAAAAGAGCCGCGATTCAGTATCAAAAGCATCGGCCAGCTCCAAACTTGCAGCGACCTGCCGGCGGCCCTCCTCCGTCAATCCATAATCCACGGTTCCAACCGCTGGATCACTAATAATGACCCCTTCCACATTGGCGCGGCTCTGGCCATGACGAAATGCATAGTAGGTATTTTTAAGCACATTCATTACGTACAACCTATCGTTTCCAATCCTTGGAAAAAAACCTTTTCGAATCCCACGGTAATGTCATCCAAATCTCGAACACGGAAATAAATGTCGAAGTCTGCACAACTCATTTATTTGCATGGAAATAGCCCAATTAACCATGGCTCTATTTGCAATCCACGACATTCATTTCCAAAAGTACCGCTTATACAACTCACATTCACAGCGGCATTAACCCCTAGTTCACAACCACTTAAACGAACCACCAAAGCAGTGGCACACCTAATGCATTTAAACCTGCATGAAAACGAAATACCTGATCGATACCACATTACGCGATGGCGAGCAGATGCCGGGCGCCGTTTTTACTCGCGAAGAAAAAGTTGAAATCGCCAAAGCGCTCGCTGAAGCCGGCGTCGGCGAAATCGAAGCCGGCATCCCGGTGATGGGCCCCACGGAACAGGACGATATCCGCGCGGTCATCGATCTGAACCTCTCTTGCCGCATCATCGGCTGGTGCCGCGCGGCCCTGGCCGACCTCGAGGCCGCCGAGGCCGCGGGCCTGACCTCCGTCCACCTTTCCTTCCCGATCTCCGATCACCATTTCCAAGCATTGGAAAAATCCGCGGCGTGGGTTTTCCAAACCCTGGAAAAAGTACTCCCGATCGCCCGGCAGCGTTTTTCCTATGTTTCCGTCGGCGCCCAGGATTCGGCCCGCGCGGCCCGCGAGGTTTTAACCGCTTTTGCCAAACGGGTATATGAACTCGGCGCAGACCGGCTGCGCATTGCGGATACGGTGGGCGTTTTAAATCCGTTTCAGACCAAAGCCCTTTTTGAAGAGCTTCACCTTGAAGTGCCTGAACTTGAGCTGGCGTTTCATGCCCATAATGATCTGGGCATGGCCACAGCAAATACCTTGGCCGCTTTCGAGGGCGGGGCCACGTGCGCGGATGTAACCGTGACGGGCATGGGCGAGCGCGCCGGTAATGCCGCGCTGGAACAGGTGGCCATGGCGGTTCCAAACCTTGGAATTGAAATGTCTCAACTCACGCCCCTGTGCGATTTAGTTCTCCAGGCATCGGAACAACAGGCCCCGGCCTGTTCTCCCATCATTGGAAAAAATGTTTTCAGCCATGAATCGGGTATTCACGTGCACGCGGTGCTGAATCATCGACAGGCTTATGAACCCTTCTCGGCGGCCGATATTGGGCGTACAGATTCCACGCGCGTGGTGCTGGGCATTCATTCCGGCGAGGCGGCCGTGCGGCATGCCCTTAATGAACTGGGTATTAATCCGCGCAGCGAACCGCTCGGGTGGCTGCTGAACCGGGTACGGAGTCAAGCCCAGAAAAGTAAGAGACCGGTCACGCTATACCAACTTCGTAGTCTTTACTATGGCTAGGGCTAAGGCCTACAGTTTGGTACGGTTAATGCAATATAGCCCCGAACATGTAGTCGGAGCTCATTATTTAAACATTATTGTATTAACGCTCAACAAATGACCTATAACAAATGCCAAATTGTAAGTTTGATAACCCAACCGTCTGTGACCAGCGTCACATCAAGGAACTCGAAACCCTCGCGGAGATTGCCAGCACGCTCTCCTCAAAGTCTCAACAGGAAGAGATTCTTCTTGAGATAATCGATGTCCTCGAAAAAAGCCGTAGCGTAAAGCGCGGAACCATCATGCTTTTAACGGCGGATGGCCGGGAACTACGCGTTGAAGCGGTGAAGGACCAGAAGGTGCAACATGCAGAAGGCGCGGCTTACCGCCGCGGCGAAGGCATCACAGGACTGGTGCTCGATACCGGCGAGCCCAAAATTGTTCCGCTGGTTTCGGAAGAACCGCGCTTCAAAGGCCGACTCCATAACCGGGCCGATGTACCCCTCAGCTTTATCTGCGTTCCCATCACGGTGGACCAGGCCACCATAGGAACCCTTTCGGTCGACTGTGATGCGATGCCGGAAAGCGATCTTTATGAACTGATGCGCTTCCTTTCCATTGTGGCCACCATGGTGGCGAACGATGTCATGGCACGCCGCACATCCCGTATGGAACGCGAGGCGCTGGAGTCGGAAAACCTGCGCCTGCGTTCCGAGATGCGCGAAAAATTTCAACCGCAAAATATGATCGGAAACTCGGGGCAGATGCATGATGTCTATACCCGCATTCATCAGGTAGCTGCATCCGATACCACCGTTTTAATTCGTGGCGAATCGGGGACCGGTAAAGAGCTGGTTGCTTCGGCGATTCATTACAGCAGTGCCCGATCGAATAAGCCGTTTGTGAAAGTCAACTGTGCGGCTCTGAATGAAAATCTGCTGGAATCAGAACTGTTTGGCCACGAGAAGGGCGCCTTCACCGGCGCACTGCAGACCCGCATCGGTCGGGTTCAGGAAGCCGAAGGCGGCACCTTGTTCCTGGATGAGATCGGCGACTTCTCCCCCACCACCCAGGTCAAACTGTTACGCGTGCTGCAGGAACGGACCTATGAACGGGTCGGCAGCAATGAACAGCGCAAAGCGAACGTACGGATTATTGCGGCCACCAATGCCAATCTCGAAGATAAGATTGCGGACAACTCATTCCGGCAGGATCTATTTTACCGCATAAATGTCTTCCCGATTTATCTACCGGCCTTGCGCGTGCGCAAAGATGATATTCTGCTGCTGACGAATTTCTTTATGAAGAAGTATTCAACTCAGATGGATGCGGAGATTCGGCGGGTTAGTACTCCGGCCATTAATATGCTGATGGCGTATCACTGGCCAGGTAACGTGCGCGAACTTGAAAATACTATCGAATATGCCGTATTGATGGGCAAAGAGGATGGCGTAATTCATGGGCACGATCTTCCGCCCACCTTGCAGACTCCGGTCGCCATCGCCGCGACCGGAAGCAATCAACACACCCTTAAAGCCCGCGTCGCCATGCTGGAGCGCGATCTTATCGTCGATTCGCTTAAACGCCACAAAGGCACCATCAGCGCTGCAGCCCGCGAACTAGGCATTACCGAACGCATGGTGCGCTATAAAATTCAGAAACTGGATATTGATTACGAAACACTGTTCAAAAAACGACGAAAGAAAAGGGCCCCGAAAAAATGAAGATACGTACGGCGACGAAGGACGATATCCCAGTCATGGCAGAATTGCTTCACGAGCTTTTCGCGATTGAGGTGGATTTCACGCCCGACTTTGCTGCGCAGTCTGAAGGTCTGCGTCTGTTAATCGAACGCGAATCCACCGAAATTTTTGTGGCCGAAGTGCAGGATAATGTCGTCGGTATGTGTTCGGTACAAATTCACGTCTCCACGGCCAAAGGCCGCGAAGTCGGCGTGGTGGAGGATGTCGTGATTGATGTCGACTACCGGGGTCAAGGCCTAGGTGCAGCACTGCTCCGAAGACTGGAAGAGTGGTCCGTTCAACGCGGTCTTACCCGACTTCAACTCCTCGCCGACAAAGACAACCATCCGGCCCTCGGCTTTTATCGCCGGCAGGGATGGCATCCGACCAACCTGACCAGCTGGATGAAACATTTGTGATTCGTGATTCGTGATTCGTGATTCGATTTTGATTGTCCTATTCTGCGTGTCTCTAAAAAAATGCGCAATTCCAGCCCCATTTCAGCCCATCGCAGAAGCCTCTAGTAAAATTTACGAGATTTTTCGTCCGCTAAGGCTTGCGCTTCTTCCACAGGTTTTTTATGCTGTGCGAGTTAGGTGAGAATAAGTGTGAGGAGAAATTGTGGCTAATATATCAGATAAAGACTGGAACGCGCTCAAGAAAAAACTGGCAGATGACGGACGCCTGAATAAATTTATTCTGGGAGAACCGGAACAGGAATACGTGACTTCCCGAGGTATTGATATTCTACGCCTGCACGCGGCGGACTTTGTCAACAAACGCCTTGCGCCAGCCAACCCCAAAAACGACGGACGGCAAACGCCGACCAAAGGACACCCCGTTTTTATTGCCCAACATGCCTGCGGGTGTAACGACCGCACCGCAGTTGAAGAGTTCTTCGGCTATGAAATGGGACGCGAGCTTACCGAGGATGAAGTGGACATTATCGTGGACGTCATCCTCAAGTGGATTGATGAACATCTAGATTAACTCCGCTTTCCAAAGTCTGGAAAATCCACCCTAGGTGGATTTTTTCTTTTTTAGGCGGGTGACATTGCATACTGTCTCTGCTTTGTATGGAACCGATAATTCTAAAGAGGGCTGACCACAACGTCAGCCGCAGAAACATGAGTTCTGCAGCCGTTAAGGTGCTTTACCGCCTTAAGGACGAAGGCTATACCGGCTATCTGGCCGGAGGCGGCGTGCGCGATTTGCTGTTAAACCGAAATCCGAAGGATTTCGACGTGGCCACCGATGCCACCCCGGAACAGATCCGTAAAATATTCAAGAACTGCCGCCTGATCGGGCGTCGCTTCCGTCTCGCCCACATTCTCTTCCGCGGCGAAATCATTGAAACGTCCACGTTCCGCGCCCCGGTTCCGGAAGACCCCGAAGACACACTCCACTGCGAGAACACCATGCGAGTGGGTGAAACCGGCATGGTCATGCGCGATAATATTTTCGGCACGCCGGAAGAAGATGCCATGCGCCGCGATTTCACCATCAATGCGCTCTTTTACAACATTGCCGACTTTTCGGTGATCGACTATGCCGGCGGACTTCAGGACCTGGAAGATAAAATCATCCGCGTCATCGGCGACCCCGACAAACGCTTTGCCGAAGATCCGGTACGCATGATCCGCGCAGCACGCTTTGCGGGCACCCTTGGATTTGAAATTGAAAAAAAGGCCCTTGATTCGATCTGCCGCAATAACAACCTGCTGGCCGATGCCGCCCCGTCCCGCATGTATGAAGAAGTACAGAAACTCTTTTTCTGCGGCCATGCAAAAGGCGTTTTCCAATGGTTGGAAAAAACCGATCTATTGCATCCGATGTTTCACGACTTCTCGCACTGGATCGATGAAGATAAAAAACGGCACGACTGGGTGATCCAGACCTTGGAACAGATGGACCGCTGGCGTCAGGCGGGGCTGCGCGTTCACCCCGCCCTCCTCTTTGCCTTAATTTTTGGCGAATACCATGAATACCTGATTCAGCAGTTAATTGAGGGCGGACAGTCTCCCCACGATGCCGCGCGAATTGCGGTTCAGGGACACCTCAAGGGCATGTGCGAAAATGTCCGAGTGCCGAAAACAGTGATCTATCAAGTGTGTGATATTATGGATCATCAGCGGCGGTTTGAACGCACCCAGGGGCGCCGACCTCAGCGTTTCATCCAGTCGCGCGGTTTTCTTGATGCCTTTCTTTACTTTAAATTTTCAGCCAAAGCGCACGACCGAAATATCGAATTACTCGAGTTCTGGACGGATCTACGCAAAAAAACACCACAAAAAATCGTCTCCAAAAAAGGCCGCGGAACCCGAAAAAAGGCCACAAAACCGGATTTACCCATCGAGTAATTTTAAATAATCCCAAAACACACTTGTACACAACCCCGCCCCTTCGATACATTTTTGTATTTGCAGGTCAGTTCAAACCATTCCGACCTGAATGAGGATGCAATAATGAATCAGAGTGAAAAAGAACTTAACGTTCTATACAAAATCTCCCAAACCATCTCGGCAAGGCAGCACAATGTCTCCGAACTGCTCAACGAAGTGCTGGGCATTATGGAAAACGATATGGGCGTGCTGCGCGGAACCCTGACGCTGCGCAAACCGGGAACGGATATTCTTAACATTGAGGCCTCCAGTGGCCTTTCCGAAAGCGAAGCGCGGCGCGGACAGTACAAGCTGGGTGAAGGGGTCACCGGCCGTGTGGCAAAAACCGGCCAACTGGAAATTGTTCCGGATATCCGCGAGTCGGAAGACTTCCTGAACCGCACTAAGGCGCGTGACGATGAAAAAACGGCCTTCCTCTGCGTACCGATTATTCATCACAAGGAAGTGATCGGCACCATGAGCATCGACCTCCCGGCCATGGAGGAAAGCGAACTCAAGGGTTATTCCCTCTTCCTCGAACACGTGGCTCAAATTCTGGCCTCTGCCGTTTCCACCATCCGCGAGGAAATTGAAGAGCGCAATGCGCTGGAGTCCGAAAACGAAATGCTGCGCCGCCAGCTGGGCGATCGCTACAGCATCGACAACATGGTCGGCAACTGCAACTCCATGCGCATGATCTATGAACAGATCGTTCAAGTGGCCGACAGTGCCGCGACCGTGCTTGTTCGTGGCGAATCCGGCACCGGTAAAGAGCTGATTGCCCGCGCCATTCATTTTAACAGCCCGCGTAAAAATAACGCCTTCGTCAGTGTAAATTGCGCCGCTCTTCCGGAAAACCTGATTGAGTCGGAATTATTCGGCCATGAAAAAGGCGCGTTTACCGGCGCACAGCAACAACGTAAAGGTCGCTTTGAGTTAGCCAACGGCGGCACGATCTTCCTCGACGAAATTGGCGATATCTCGCCGGCCGTCCAGGTACGCCTGCTGCGCGTGCTGCAGGAAAAAACATTTGAGCGGGTTGGCGGCAATGAAACCATCACCGTAAACGTCCGCGTAGTCGCGGCCACCAGCCGGAACCTCGAAGAAGGCATGACCAACGATACCTTTCGCGAGGACCTCTATTATCGCCTCAATGTATTCCCGATTCTGATTCCGCCGCTGCGCGAACGCAAATCGGACATCATGTTACTGGCCGACCATTTCCTCCAGAAATACGGCGAAATGTATGGCAAGGACATGAAGCGAATTTCCACCTCCGCCATTAATATGATGATGGCGTACCATTGGCCCGGCAACGTGCGCGAGTTGGAAAACTGTATGGAGCGCGCGGTACTCACCTCTTCCGACGGTGTAATCCATGGGTTCAATATGCCGCCTTCTCTGCAGACCAGTGATGAAACGCATACCAGTCTGCTGCCGGAAAACGGGGCAAACCTAAAACAGATGGTGGAAGCCTATGAACGTGAAATCCTGATTGATGCCCTGAAAAAACATCGGGGGAATGCGGCGGCCGTTGCCCGCTACCTGCAGGCGACACAGCGCATCATCAACTACCGGGTTAAAAATCTCGGTATTGACCCCAGAAACTACAAGTAAGATACAGGCACAAGAAGCCATGGATGTTGATCAGCTCGTAGAATCGTTTGAATTTCGCTTCAAGGCCAGCGGCATTGATAATGCAAAGCGGGTGGCCGAAGAACTCTTGGCCCATGTGTTCGACTGCAAACCACTGGAAATTTATACCGGTGGAGCCTCAAGCGTGGTCACTCCATCGAAGCAGTTTGACATTATCCGCAAGCTGGAACCCATGGCCGAGCGAATTGAAAACGGCGAGCCGCTCCAATATGTGGTCGGCAATGTCGAGTTCTGGGGACTCCAGCTGAAGTCTGACTCGCGCGCCCTGATTCCTCGGCCGGAAACCGAACTGCTGATTGAAGAGGTCCTGAGCTGCCGGATCATGAACGACAAGCGCCCGGCGACGGTGGTGGACGTAGGAACCGGGTCAGGCTGCATTGTCATCACGCTGGCAAAACAGCGGCCTGATGCAAACTTTAAAGCCGTAGACCTCTCTTCCGACGCCCTCGAGCTGGCCCGCGAAAATGCCCGACTCCATGATCTGGAAAATAAAATTTTCTGGATGAAAAACAACCTGCTCCAGCGCTTTGCACCGGCCAGCGCCGATGTGGTTGTCGCAAACCTCCCCTATATTTCTTCCAAGGACTGGGCTGCACTCAACCCATCCGTCCGCGAGCAGGAACCCCAAATGGCGCTCGATAGCGGCCCCACGGGAATGGAACTCATTGAAGATCTTGCACTGCAGGCCCGCAGCATTCTTGTTCCGGAAGGCATGCTCTTCCTTGAATTCGGTTTTGACCAAGGCGACAAAGTCTACAACTGCCTGAACAATCTGGGTTACTTTGATATTCAGATTAAACATGATCTGGCCGGACTGGACCGCATCGCCATCGCAACCAATCCCTGATGCTCGCCCCTGCCGACCGACTGCGGGCACCTTTTCAATCTGGTGACCGTATATCTTTCTTCTACCGCCGGAAAAAGACCGAGGGAACCATCGTTCGCCTCAATCCTAAACGCGCGATTATTGAAGCCGAAGACGCTCAACTTTCAATTCCCTACGAACGACTGTTTCCAAGGTCTGGAAAATGCCAAGAACGTATCCAACGATTGGAAAATATTCAGGCCCAGGCAGTGTCACTGTTCAAAGAACATGGGCTGAAGCGGTGGCGCTTTGCATTCGACTATTCCACACGGCGGGCAGGCTGCTGCAATTACCGCGATAAAAAAATAACCCTGGCCATAGACCTCGCAGCAACCGGAAAACATCAGGAAATCCAAGATACCCTGCTTCATGAAATCGCTCACGCGCTGGTGGGGAAAAGGCATAATCACGATGATGTGTGGAAAGCCCGAGCATTAGCGATCGGCTGCTCCGCAGAGCGAACCCATAAACTCCAGTTTTCAACACCCCGCTGGTCCGTGACCTGTGAGAATCGTTGTTGGAATCACACCGCTCAGAAACGAAACCCAAAGCTCATCTGCAAGAAATGCGGCAGCCGATTGGTTTATACGCCATACCGCGCAACGACGGCCTGAGATTTATCCCCTCGCCTTATCGTACGTCGTCTGAAGCGCGTCACGCTCCTCCTGCCGGCGACACGTATCCAACGCCTTCTGAAGATCCACTTTGCTTACTTCGTTTGGTTTCTTCGCGGCATAGATCCGCGATACCCCACGCATGAGAATCACATGGTTGGTGAGCGAAAGCGACTCATCCGCCGCAAGCCCCAGCATGGCCGGAATCCCATTCACGTCTTGCCAGCCACCCAGTGCCTTAATCGCGGTTTTCTGTAGTTGCTCATCGGACGAGCGGCAGGCATTAACCAATGGGTCCAAGGCATCTGGACTGCCACTTTCTGCTAATACTTTGAGAATATTGGCCTGACTGCGCGGACGGGCCCCATCCATATCTGCAACCAGTACCAGCACCGCAGCCGATGCATCCAAAGAGCGGCGCATAATCTCCACAATACCCGTCAGAAGATCGCGCGATACCGGCGCGTCTTCTTTGACCATCATTAGCTGAACCATCGCTTTGATATTAGAATCGTCACCAACTCGAGCCATGGCTTTGGCCGCCGCAGAAGCCACCTCTCGGTTATCCTCAGCTGCATAAACTAAAAATGTTGGGGTCAGGTCACGACGAGCGCGATTAGCCAACGCTTCAATAGCCATGGCGCGGCTGTCCGCATCGCCAGAAGCGGCCAGAAGTTCCAACTGCCCATCGACACCTTCAGCATCCAGTCGGCCAAGCGCGCGCCGAGCCTCGGCATTACCGCAGGCGATCAGGGGCAGCACAGAATCGTCTGTGCCGATGCGCGCCAGAGCATTGGCCGCATTCGCCCGCACCTCGCGATCTTCCGATTGCAGCAACGGCTCAACCCATTGGGCATATTTCCGGTTTCCGCTGAATTCCAGAACGATCAGCGCTTTCACCTGATTATAAGGGGGCAGACTGTTTAAATTTCCTGCAACCTCATCGACTAATTGGGGGTCATTATTCTGCTTCGCCGCTTCAATCACGGCCACCTGCAGCGCCGGATTTTTAGACGATATCGCGTCAGACACCTTGGATGTATCACCAGAAAGAACAATACCCATAAAAGCCGCAGCTCGTAACGGGTCCGTTTCCGCCTTAT